>Ga0209536_100010611_pt1 | contig 13562 bp, 6 predicted proteins | sample DeeMarSeWOR28_12_FD_187461 | JGI IMG/M metagenome (GOLD analysis project Ga0209536, IMG submission 187461) | Marine sediment microbial communities from White Oak River estuary, North Carolina - WOR-2-8_12 (SPAdes) (version 2) | ecosystem: Environmental > Aquatic > Marine > Intertidal zone >...
GACGAATCCCGGGTCTTCCACACCCACGGCCGTGGCATCGCCATGGCCGGGTCGGTTCTCAAGATTCAGTATCTCGGATCGGGCAACCGGGTGCTCGTGAGTATTCCCCTCACCGCGGACGAGAGCCATGGCTGAACGGCCGACCTATGATGCGCTCCTGCGGGAGCTCGAAGCGCTTCGCGCCAGAGTCCATGAGCTGGAGGCGAGTGGGGTGATGTTCCGCAAGGGGCGGCTCTTCCGCTTTCTCGATGATATGCCCATTGCCGTGTTCGTCCTGGACGTCCACGGCGCACCCGTCTATGCCAACAGGGCCGCGCAGGATATCCTCGGGCGGGGTGTCGCACCGGATGCCGGTCCTGACAAGCTTGCACAAACCTACAGCGCCTATATTGCGGGAACGGACACCCCCTATCCCGCTGAGCGCATGCCTGTGGTGCGAGCCCTGAGCGGGGAACGCTCCACGGTCGAAGACATGGAGATTCGCCATCCGGACCGGACCATCCCGGTCCAGGTCTGGGCAGGTCCGCTCTATGACTCCGACGGGAAGCTCATGTTTTCGCTGGCGGCATTTGTGGATATCAGCGACCGGCGGCGAGCCGAACATGCTATCGCCGAGGCACACGACACGGCGGTCCGGGCGGCAAAGCTCCGGGGCGACTTCATCGCCATGATGAGTCACGAGGTCCGCACCCCCATCAACGCCATCCTCGGCATGGCCAACCTGCTGCGCGAGGGGAGTCTCGCCCCCGAGCAGCGCCACTACGTCGAGACGATCCGGCTCAGCGGAGAGACACTCCTTTCGATCGTCAACGATGTTCTGGATTTTTCGCGGGTCGAGGCAAAAGGGATCACACTCGAAAACCGGCCTGTCGATCTCCACACGTGTCTGGAAGAGGTCGTCGATCTGGTCTCCGGACTCGCGCCCGAAAAGCGCATCGACATCGTCTATGCCATCGATCGTAACGTCCCGCCGTTTGTCCTCGGCGATGTGACCAGACTCCGCCAGGTGTTGCTGAACCTTGCCGGGAACGCCGTGAAGTTCACCACAGCGGGGGAGGTTCTCCTGGCCGTCCGGTGTGAGAGCACCGAGGAAGGGGAGAAGCAGGTGGTCTTCTCCGTCCGGGACACCGGGCCGGGGATCCCGATTGAACGCCTGGGTGATCTTTTTGAACCGTACACGCAGGCAGAGGTCTCCACCACGCGGACCCACGGAGGGTCCGGACTCGGCCTGGCAATCTGCCACCGGCTGGTGGAGCTCATGGGAGGGACGATTCGCGTTCAGTCCACACTCGGCGTCGGTTCTACCTTCAGCTTCGAGATCGCATGCAGGCCTGCCGAGGGTTCCCCGGCGCCCCATCTGGCAGACCGCGCACCCGAATTCGAGGGGCGCCGCCTCCTGCTTGTGGACGACAATGACGCCTCCCGCAATGCCTGCGAGGATGCTCTCCGCGGATGGGGCTTTGATGTGGAGGCTGTGCCGGACGGCGCAGAGGCGCTCGCCGGGGTGCGGGCAGGGCAACGGTTTGACCTTGCGCTTTTGGATCTCGAGATCGGCAGTACCAGCGGGGTGGAACTGGGGCGCCAGTTGCGCGAGGCCTCTGCCTCCCTCCCGCTTCTGCTTCTCTCGCCACCAGGACGACGGGAAGCGATGAGTGAGGTGGTGTCGGATCTCTTCCTGGGAAGTGTCGGAAAGCCGATCAAGATGTCGGAGCTCTTCGAGGCGCTTCAGCGCCAGTTCGCCCCAGGCGCTTCCCGCGAGACAACCAGCAGATCGCTCCGGCGCATCGATCGGACGCTCGGACGCAGGTTGCCCCTCAAGATCCTTGTGGCCGAGGACCATCCGGCCAACCAGAAGTTCCTGGTGACCCTTCTCCAGCACATGGGATATGCACCGGATGTCGCCGGCGACGGCACGGAAGTCCTCCTGGCGCTGCGCGAACGCCCCTATGATCTGATCTTCATGGACGTAGAGATGCCGGGTCTGAACGGCTACGACACTACCAGGGAACTGATGGCCAGTGGGGAGAAGGAGGACCGCCCCGTCGTGATCGGAGCGACCGGTCATGCATCGGCCGCGGAGAAAGAGCGTTGCCGGGCTGCCGGGATGCGGGATGTTGTGGCCAAACCCATCAGGATCGAGCAGCTTCAGAATGCACTCGAGCGCTGGGGCCGGCATCGGCTGGGTCTGCCTCCCCTGCCCGAGTTGCAGCAGGGGACGGCGATCGACTCGCGCCGTGTGACCGAAATACTCCGCATGGGGGGGAGAGCCGGCACGACCATCCTGGCCCGACTGCTCGAGAGCTTCGGCGAGGAGATGCCCGGCGCTGTTCGGGCAATCCGTGCAGCCGCTGAGGTCGGGGAGTACGAAGCCCTGGCACGCGAAGCGCACCGGCTGAAAGGGGCGGCGGCGAACCTCGGCGCTCAGAAGATCGTTCAGGCCTGCCGCGCACTCGAGCGCTCGGCGCGTGAGGAAAACTCGGCTCAGGTGCGCGAGCAGATCAGCAGACTCGCCTCGCTGGAAGCCGCCGTAAGCCAGGAGATCGGCGAGCTCAAGGCAAAGCTCCAGCTCCCCGCTGCATGAGGTTACCCCCAGCGCGTTTCCTGTCCCACTCCCTCAACTGATACTGCTCCTGTGCGAAATCTCCCCTCGAAGGGTTCCCGGGATCATCGGACGGCAGTCCGACGGCGCACCAGGGCGGGCACCAGCGGAAGGAGCGCGAACACGACCAGGACGGCGTAGAACACCGGGCCTGACGGTCGGAAGCCGGCGTCCCGAGCTGTGGTGATCTGGGTGGCAAGGTATGCAAGGTAGGCGAGCAGGAAGTAGACGCCCTCGGCCCGTGAGATACGGGAGCCGGTCAAGAAGACCGGCAGAGACGCCAGGGCGACTGCGATCATGATCGGGATCTCCCTCCGGAGCGCGGCTTCGGAGACTCCCACTCCCGAGGGGGCCGCCAGTGCGCTTGCGCCAAGGACGGCGAGCAGGTTGAAGATGTTACTCCCCACGACGTTCCCGACCGCGATGTCGCGCTCGCCCCGCAGGCTTGCCACGATCGATGTCGCAACCTCGGGAAGTGAGGTTCCCCCCGCAATGATCGTCAGGCCAATGACGAGCTCGCTGACGCCGAAATCGCGGGCGGCCGAAATGGCCGCCTCGATCAGCCATTCTGCCCCGCCGATGAGCATCGCAAGGCCGGCAAGGGCAGAGGCGATGCTTAGGGCCACCGCTCCTCCAGAGCGTGGCGATGCGCCAAACGCATGCTCGTACTCTCTTCTGACTTCGAGGCTCTCCTTCCGTCCGGCCCGTATGGAGAACACCGTGTAGGACACCACCCCGAGGAAGAGTATGCCGCCTTCCAGGCGGCTCAGGAGGCCGTCCAGCGCCAGGAGCAGCACGAGTACAGAGGAGCCGATCATGATCGGCACGTCAATCCGGCAGAGCGTGCTTTTCACGCTGAGCGGAGTGATGAGCGCGGAGATCCCCAGGATGAGAAGAACGTTGAAGATATTGCTCCCCACGACATTTCCTACGGCAACATCGCTTCCGGCACTCCCCGTCAGTGCGGAGCGAACGCTCACGGCGAGCTCGGGGGCGCTTGTCCCAAAGGCGACCACCGTCAGACCGATGACCAGTGGGGAGATCCCCGCCAGCGAGGCAAGACGCGAGGAGCCGCGGACGAGGAGCTCCGCTCCCAGAAGGAGGAGTGCGAGTCCTCCAATGAACATCAACGTGGTTCCCATGGGGCAGATGATTCCCTGGTTGCCTACGCCCTCCGGTCACCCGAAGCGCTTTGCCTCCCCCGGCGACTGATCATGCGAGTGGGGTTGCGGCTCAGCCTCGTGATCCGCCGGATACTCCTGAACCTGAGCGCGCTCCAGTTCTCGTCGATGGCAATCTGGCGGACGGCTTCGTACCCCGCCACCCCGAGGGGATCCCACCCGCGGTCGCGGGTAATCGTCGCTGCATAACGCTTGGAGGTCTGTTTTGGATAGGCAAACCATAGGAGTGTATCCTCCGCGAGGATTGGCGTGACGCGTGTGAGCGCGCCCTGCACATCGTTCTCTGTCTTTACAAAGGCTAGGACGAACGAGACGCCTGGCTTCCGCGGGACTCGCCTCACGATCGTGAGCGTCCCGGCAAGATTGGCCAGGACCGTGCGCAACTCCTCGGGCGCGTCTAGGACCAGGAGCGATTTCTGATCCTTCCACTGCAGCTTCTGCAGCAGTGTCTGTTGCATCGATTTCTCCTCAGTCGGGTCGCGCGGACTGTCAGTCCGGCACGATCAGCGGATCAAATTCCCTGAAGAATGTCTCCTGGGCGGCGAGGACTGCCTCCCGGTACCGGGGCCACTGACGTTCGAAAAACCCGTTGATGGTTGTGGCCACCTCGTTCAGGATATCGATGGCGTGGTTCACCTCCAGGCTGTCCGTCGGGCTGATCGGGCCCCACGATGCGTTCACGCGGCCCCACGCGCTCCCGATGCGGCTGGCGACAATGTCGGGTGCCCGGGTAATCCCCTGTGCCTCCTGTTTGGTGATCAGATGTGAGAGCGCCGTGAGCGAGTCCCGCATCGCCGTGCTCAGCTTCTTCAGCGCCGCGGCTCTCTCGCCCTCGCGATCTGTCACCAGAGCCTCGAACTGCGAGGCCAGCGTCGTGGCCTCGCGCAATCGGTCCGCTGCCTCGGTCGCCACGCGGATCTTCTCCATGAACTGTTCCAGATAGGCGTCGTAGGCGAGCAGCTGCTGCTGATTCAGCGAGGACCGCGGCTCGAACGCGAGCCGCACGCGGGTGGAGTCAACGGCCGTTCCCATCGTCAGACGGACGGTATAGAGTCCCGGGGGAACCAGCGACCCGCCTGGTTCGGGAGTCCCCGGCTTAGGCTTCGGAGTGGCTGGGAAGCGCACTCCGTTGCGCTCCAGCCCCCAGGCAAACCGGTTCAGCCCGCGCGTGGCTTTGCGGTGAAGCCTGCGCACAAGCTTCCCGCGCTCGTTGAAGATCTCAATGGTGAGACTGTCCTTCGAGGCTGCTGCCACGGCGGTGTCCTTCTTCCCCGCCGAGGTGTCCGGATTGGCCAGAACGCTGATCCGCGCCCCGAAGGGACGGTTTTCTCCCGAAAACGCTGCGTCCCCGGCTGCCACCACGCCGGGCGTCCGGCCGAGGAAGGAGAGGTAGGCGTCCGGAATATCGAAGACTCGGAGAGTCTTGCTGAGCATCCCGGTACCCTCGCGTGCGATGACACGTAGCGGCGTGAGATCGTCCAGGACGTAGGCGGCCCGCCCGAATGTCCCGATCACAAGATCGCCCTCGCGGGGGTGAATGACCATGTCCATGGTGGAGACGGTCGGGTATCCGTGCGTCCACTTTGTCCAGGTCCCGCCGCGGTCAATGCTCACATACAGGGCGAACTCCGTTCCTAGAAACATCAGCCGCTCCTCCACAGGGTCCTGCACAAACGAAAGGACGTACCCCCAGAGGTCGTCTCGGTCAACCATTCGATTCCAGCTCTGTCCGAAGTTCGTCGTATGATAGAGATAGGGCGTCCAGTCGTTGCGCCGGTGATTGTCGAAGACCACAAATGCCTCGCCGGCGTTGTGGGAGGAGGCGTGGATCTGGGGAACCCAGGTGGAATCCGGCACCCCCCGGATCGCACCGCGGAGATTCCTCCAGCGCTCCCCGCCGTCGGTCGTGAGCTGGACGTTCCCGTCATCGGTGCCGACCCAGATCACCCCCTGACGGAGGGGGCTCGGAGCGATCGCGATGATCGAGGTGTGGTTTTCCGCCGTGGTGACGTCGTAGGTCAGCCCGCCGCTCTCGAGCTGCCTCTGCTTGGTGGTATCATTTGTGGTCAGATCCGGAGAGATGATCTGCCAGGACTGGCCCCGGTCGGTGCTCCGGTGAAGGTACTGGCTCCCATAATAGATGGTCGTCGTCGAGAACGGGTCGTGCGCCAGGCCCGCATTCCAGTTGAATCGCAGCGTGCTGTCCTGCGGATGCACGGGGTAGATCTGCAGGTTCTCCACGGTCAGCCTGTCGTACCGGTAGAGCGCACCGCCCTGAGACATCGAATAGCCGAAGCGCTCATCGCTCCGGTCGGGCACCACATCAAATCCGTCGCCGAAGGAGAGCAGCTGCCAGTCGCTGTTGACGATGCCTCCCCCGCGCCAGACGTATGCCGGACCGGCCCAGGAGCCGTTGTCCTGCATGCCCCCGTAGACGTTGTAGGGCGTGTCGGAGTCAACGTTGATGTGATAGTACTGTGCCAGAGGGAGGTTCTGGACAAACCGCCAGGTCGTCCCGCGATCGCGCGAGATTGCCAACCCGCCGTCGTTGCCGTCAATCAGATAGTCCGGGTCGTCGGGATGGACATACCAGGCGTGATGGTCCGGGTGGATGTCCCATCGCAAGAGTGTTCGAAAGGTTCTGCCGCCGTCTTCGCTTACGGTGACATTCGTGTGAAGGTTGTAGATGCGGTTCTCGTTCGAGGGATCCACATAGATCTCGGCGTAGTAGAAGGGGCGATTCCCGACGTTCTCATCGGCCGTCTTCCTCCAAGAGAAGCCCCCGTCATCGGAGCGGTAGAGAGCGTTCTTCTTGGATTCCACCAGGGCGTACACGACCTCAGGTCGGCTGCGTGCGATTGCTACACCTATCCTGCCGAGTTCGCCCGCGGGGAGGCCGTTGTCTCCGGTTCGGCGCTTCCAGGTCTCCCCGCCATCGAACGTCACATACAGACCTGACCCCTTGCCTCCCGAGGTGAAATACCACGGCCAGCGGCGGTACTCCCACATGGCTGCGATGAGCTTATTGGGGTTGTGCGGATCGATGACCAGATCGGCCGCGCCGGTCCGGGCGTTCACCGACAGGACCTGCTTCCAGCTCCGTCCGCCATCGGTCGTCCGGTAGACTCCGCGGTCCGGGGTGTCGGCCCATGCCGACCCGATTGCTGCCACGAAGACCACGTCCGGATTTCGGGGGTGAACGATTACGCGGTGGATGTTCCGGGTCTTCTCCAGGCCGAGGTGCTGCCACGAGCGCCCACCGTCCAGACTGCGGTAGATCCCGTTACCGCTGGTCTGGCTATTGCGGGGATTGCCCTCACCCGTCCCCACCCAGAGCACGCTGGGGTTGAGCGGGTCGATCGCCAGCGCCCCGACGGAGGCAACCGCAAGCGTGTCGAAGACCGGCTCCCAGGCCACACCTCCTCCGGTTGATTTCCAGAGTCCGCCCGAGGCCGTCCCGGCGTAGATCGTTCCGGGATCGCCCGCCGGCACGGCGATGGCCGTGACCCTCCCGCTCATGCCCGCCGGGCCGATGCTCCGGGCCTTCATCTCTTTCAAAAGATCCATGGGCAGTGGCTGCCCGAATGCCGGAAGAGCAAGGAGCGAGCAGAACAGGAGTGTAAGGAGGCTTCGAGGGGAGGATTGTTCGTTCATGGTACGGCTCCTTTGCTGTGTGAAGCAGGGTCTCGGTTGGATGCAGTGCTACGGTGCTGGTTCGTTCCTGGAGCCCCGGGCAGCGCGGTGAGTCGTCCCGGACCTGGATGTCGACATCAGAAGCAGCCCGCCAAGAACTCCGAAGACAACACTGCCGCCGAGGAACACCAGCGGCAGGGCGGGCGACGGTGCGGGTGCGATGGCACCGAGGAGACTGACTGCCAGCGAGACAACGCTCAGAAGCACGAGAAGTGCTCCTGCGCTGCGGACCAGGCGCCTTGCCTGAGCGAGCGAGGACACCAGAGGTGAAGGCCTCCCCCGGTAAGGCTCCTGTATCTCCTTCGGCATACCGTTGTTCACTTGCGACGGGTTAACGCTGATTCAGAACGATCGTGACCACGCTTTCGGGTGGAAGCACAATCGAGACGCCCCCGGCATCGGTTACGGGCATCTCCCGATAACCGCTCGTTGCGCTGCTGACTCGGGCCTCGTCGAAACGAAGAGCTCCTTCCGGGCTCTCGAGGCGAACCGGCGAGCTCGTACCGCCCGGGTTCACCAGGAGGCAGACGATCCTCTCCCCGTCAGGGTGCCGGAAGGCAGAGCTGAGGATACCATCAGATGTTCGTTTCGGACGGGTCTCGATCCGCACCGAGCCCGGCGGTATGTGGTTCTGAAAGTGCTTGAGCATCGTGTAGGTGGGACTCCAGCGGGCTTCTTCCGGCAAGTAGATGGCAAGCCCGCCGCTGGAGGACATCACGAAACTGAAGTGAAGCGAGAGCGAGACATCTCCCTCGACCAGAAGCTCCTGGAGGCAAATGGCGTTCTTCAACGCGTGCGACCACAAGTGCCGGTCGGGGGCCGCAAGGTGTGTGTCGTTCTGCTCCGTGACCCAGACCGGGAGGTGATACCGCCTGCCCAGCGCGGCAAACGAGGCGATGGTCTCCCGCCTGCGGCGATACGAGTGATAGCTGACGGCACAGGTGGAACGGGGCGCATCGTCCAGAGCGAAGAACGCATGCATGTAGCCGTCTGAGATGCTGTCGGCCGCTGCCACATCGGGCAGGTAGAAGCGTGTGCGGTAGCGATGAGCCTCCAGGCGCGTGCCGAGCGCCCGGGTGAGTCGGAGGAGGCGCTCGGGGTCAAGCCCGTCGATGTAGATGCCGATGTCCGGCTCGTTGGCAACCGAGACCGCCTCGAAGACGATCCCGTATCGCTCCCGCGCGTACAGCAGATACGCGGTGAGACTCTCGACGTACTCCTGATCCATCTCTTGAGGTAGCGGTGGTCGTTCCTCGGGAGTGGGACGCCAGGAGGCGGGCTTGCCGATCATCCAGTAGGGGAAGCGCCACGAGGCGAACAGAAGTTTTATACCTCGCCGGGCAAGCTCCTGCTGGAAGAGTAGTTCCTGGTGCACCAGCCCCGTATCACCCTTGGCGATGGCCGCGAAATCGATGCGGGAAGGATCTTCGTTGTCGTTGGCACCCTCGAGCTCATACCAGACGCTTCGTACCCTCATGTGTGTGGTGGTGAGCTCCTCGAGCATCCGCTGCATGAGTGTCGTGTCGGTCGCGAGGAATGCATGAGCCTGTGGATAGACATGCCCTCCCCATCCTTCGATTGTCTGGTGAGGTGAGCTAGGGAGGATCCTGATCAACGGAGGCTCCTGGGACGGGAGCAGGCCCAGAGGGCCGAGCAGAAGGAGCGGAAGAAGGATCACATCGGGTCTCGATCGAACTCGGTGGTGTGTGACCGGCGAAGCTCTCGGAACGTGGTGCTCCGCCGAATCGTGCCCTATGGTACGGAATCGCACGGCGCTGCGCAAATGCTCCGCTCTGCCACCGTCACGGGCGTGGCCAAACGGGGAGACCCGCCGCTTTGGCGGCGGGTCTCGGTCTCTGGTGCCATCAGCCGCGTGCCCGTGCTACCAGATCTGGACCATCTCCTCGGGAGCGATATAGAGTCTGTCTCCCTCCTCGACGCCGTAGACTTCCTGGAATTCGGGCATGTTCGCAAGGATGCCGTTGACCCGGAACGGCCCGGGTGAATGGGGGTCGGTCAGGACGAGTCGCCGGAGGAAATCGTCACGGTATTTCGTTCCCCACACCTGTGCCCAGCCAAGGAAGAATCGCTCCTCACCCGAGAGCCCATCAAGGACGGGGGCGGCTTCGCCGTCGAGCGCCCGCTTGTAGGCGTGGAAAGCAATCCGCAGTCCCCCGAGATCACCGATGTTCTCCCCGAGGGTCAGGCGGCCGTTGAGATGGAGTGTGTCAACCGCCCGGTAGGTGCCTGCCTGGGCGACCATGACCTCGGCGCGCTGCTCGAACTCCCGTGCGTCTTGCTCCGTCCACCAGTCGCGGAGGTTGCCATCGCCGTCGGATTTTCTGCCCTGATCGTCGAACCCGTGCGTCATCTCGTGGCCGATCACGGCCCCGATCGCGCCGTAGTTGACCGCATCATCCGCCTCGAGATTGAAGAATGGAGGCTGGAGGATCGCCGCCGGGAAGACGATCTCATTCATGTTGGGTGCATAGTAGGCGTTGACCATCTGGGGCGTCATGAACCATTCGGCCCGGTCGATGGGCTTGCCGAGTTTGTCCACTTCCCGGCGATACTCCACGATGGAGGAACGGCGGATATTCCCCACCAGATCGTCGGGTGCGATCTCAAGCTTCGAATAGTCCTTCCAGGTATCCGGATAGCCGATCTTGGTGTTGAACTTCTCCAGCTTCGCCAGCGCCTTCTCCTTCGTTGTCGATGTCATCCAATCGAGATCCCCGATTCGCTCGCGAAAGGCGGCTTTGAGGTTCCCCACGAGCTCGGTCATCCGCTCCTTCGCCTCGGGTGTGAAGTGCCGCGCGACGTAGAGCCGGCCCACAACCTCACCCAGGGTCCCGTTGACCGAGGCGACCGCACGCTGCCAGCGCGGACGATTCTCCTCGACCCCGCTCAGCGTGCGCCGGAAGAAATCAAAATCCTCGGCGACGAACGCGGAATCAAGATATGGCGCCCAGCGTGTGATCGTCTTCCAGGCGTAGTACGTCTTCCAGTCCTCGAGCGAGGTCGATCCCCAAATCTCGTCGAGCGCTTTGAAATACGAGGGCTGGTACACCCGGAGGCTGTCGATCGAGCCGATCCCGGCCTCACTGGCCAGCAGTCGCCAGTCGAAGGAGGGAGAGTCGGCGTCGAAGTCCGCCAGGGCGACTTTGTTGTAGGTCTTGTCCCGATCTCTGTTGTCGACACGCGTCCAGTGGTGGCGGGCAAGGGCTTCCTCGATGCGGTAGACCGTCTGCGCGCGTGCGGTGGCATTGTCGTAGCCGGCCATCGCAAAGATGCGCTCCAGGTGTGTGCTGAACTTTTCGCGGATTTCCTTCAGTCGGGGGATGTCGCTCAGGTAGTAGTCACGATCGGGCATGCTGAGCCCGCCCTGGTAAAGATTGACGATGTACTGGGTTGACTGCTTGGCGTCCTGATCGATGAATGCGATGAAGGGGGTCGGGACCCCGGTCTTCATGAAGTGCCCACACCGGCGGATGAGCTCCTCCCGGGAATTCAGCGCCGCGATGGCCTCGAGCTCGGCAGTGATCGGTTCGAGACCCAGCTCTTCGGTCTGGGCCGAATCCATGAAGCTCCGGTACATATCCCCCACCTTCTGCATATCGGAGCCCTTCGGGGCATCGGTGGTTGCGGCGGCCTCCTCGATGATGCCCCGAATATCCTGGTCGGACTTGTCCCGGAGCCTGGTGAAGACACCGTAGTAGGGTTTGTCGGCCGGGATCTGGAAGCTCTTTTCCCAGGTCCCGTTCATGTACAGATAGAGGTCGTCCTGCGGGCGGACGGTCGTGTCCATCGCTGCGAGCTCGATGCCAGACTGCTGGGGTGCCTGTTGGCAGGCCGTCAGGAGCAGCGCAAGAGCGAACAGAAAGCTGCGTTTCATGAGTTGGTCTACCTCTTCTATTGTGGGACGGTCAAATGGTGGAAGAGAACAGCGGCAAAGGACAGCTATCACTTTCTATACGTAGGATGCCGTGACTGGTTGCAGCAGGTCTGGGCTCAGGCTTGGTCGATATCCGGGGGAAGAGGGGTCGGCGTCCGGAACAGCTCCGCACAGGAGGCAAAATCTTCCGCCATGCCCACCATCACCAGCCGGTCCCCGTGAAGCAGCCGGAAATCTCCCGATGGGTTCGCGGCCGTCTTGCCTTCTCGCCGGACGGCAAGGACCGTCAGCCCGTGGTCCCTCCGGAGGCTCAGCTCCATCAGCGTGCGCCCGGCGGCAGGAGCTCCCTCGCGCACAGCCACCGCGCGCGTGTGCAAACCCTCCTCGTCCAGCCCCTGAAGGACCATCAGGTGCGCCTCCTGAATGCTCCCACGCGCCACACCGTAGTCTTCGCCTCGGAGGCGGCGCGCATGGCGCTCGATCTCCTCGGGGGGTATCATGTAGGAACCCAGCACGTGCGAGAATATGCGGACGGTTGTCTCCATCTCCTCTGGCACCACAATGTCTGCCCCCAGATCCCCCAGGGGACGAACCTCGGAGATGTAGCGGGCACGGACGATCGTCTCGAGCGTTGGATTGAGAAACCGTGCGACGAGCACGATCCGGGGAGCGGCCGCGCTGTCGTTGATCACCACGACGCAGAGCTTTGCTTTCTCCACGCCGGCGCGCTGAAGCGTCCGCGGCCGCCCGGCATCCCCGTAGATTGCCGGGAGTTCCCGTCCGTGCAGCTCCCGCACGGCTGAAGGGTTGAGATCAATCACCACGAACTTGATGCCCAGCTCGCCAAGGATCTGGACCAGCCGGCGACCTGCTCTTCCGTACCCCACCACGATCACATGGTCCTCGAGCGAGGGGGCATCCCCCGGCTGTGGAGTGTGGCCCTCGGAGGTCAGCTCCTTTCCGTGCCGGAAGCGCGCGAGCGTGACACCGGCCTGCAAGAGAAAGGGGGTGGAGAGCATCAGGAGGACCGAGGAGGCGAGGAAGATCTGCTCACCCGTGTCGCCGAGGACGGCGGGGAAGAGGTTCGCATCCTTCACCGTTCGCTGAAGGACGAAGGAAAACTCGCCGACCTGGGCGAGAGCAAATCCGGTCACCGCGGCAATGCGCAGGGGATAGCCCAGAACCAGAATGCTTCCGGAGGTCGTGGCCAGTTTGACCAGGACAATCAGAACAGCGAGACCAACGACAACCCAGGGGGTGGCCAGCACCACGCTGAAATCTAGCAGCATCCCGATGGAAACGAAGAACACTGCGGTGAAGATCGTCTTCAGGGGAAGAATCTCTCCGAGAGCATGCTCACTGTAGTGGCTCTCGCTGACGACCAGCCCGGCAAAAAAGGCACCGAGCGCGAGACTGATATCCGCCAGACTCGCCAGCGTGGCCGTCCCGAAACAGATGGCCACAACGGCAAGGAGAAAGAGTTCCTGACTCCGGGTCTGGGCCACCTTCTCCAGGAGCCAGGGGACGGCGCGCCGCGCCAGCAGGATGACCACCAGGATCAGTGCCACCGCCTTCCCGAGTGCCAGAAGGATCCCGAGGCCACCGCGGACCTCACCGGCGAGGATGGGCAGGAGCAGCACCATGGCAACGACGGCAAGATCCTGGAAGATCAAAATGGCCAGTGAAAGCCGGCCCGTGGGGGTATCGCTCTCTCCTCGCTGCGCCAGGAGGCCCATCACGATGGCGGTACTGCTCAGGGCGACAAGAAACCCGACAAACAGACCCTCCTGGACGGACCCTCCCAGAAGCAGCACCAGGAGGAGGCAGGCGAGGATTGTGAGCACGACCTGGAGCGTCCCGCCCACCGAGATCACCTTCCCGATGCGGAAGAGCTTTTCGAGGCTAAACTCGAGGCCGATGGTGAACAGCAGGAGGATGACGCCGATCTCCGCCAGCACGTCGACGAGCGTCCGGTCGTAGACCAGGGCCAGTCCCTCAGGGCCGATGAGGAGACCCGCCAGCAGGTAGCCGACGATGGGGACGAGCTTGATGCGGTGGCACAGGTAGGCCGCCGCCACGCTCACAACAAAGAGCAAGACCAGCTCGGCCAGGAACGGGAGCTGGGGAACGGCGGCGGGAATCCAGCTGATAATCTTCATGCCAGCACAGGGAGTTGTCTCAAGCAGCGGTCTCG
>Ga0209536_100010612_pt1 | contig 13560 bp, 13 predicted proteins | sample DeeMarSeWOR28_12_FD_187461 | JGI IMG/M metagenome (GOLD analysis project Ga0209536, IMG submission 187461) | Marine sediment microbial communities from White Oak River estuary, North Carolina - WOR-2-8_12 (SPAdes) (version 2) | ecosystem: Environmental > Aquatic > Marine > Intertidal zone >...
GTTTCAGAAGGCATCAAGATGATCGGACGGCTGAGAGAAATACAGAATAAGGAAGGGTAACGAACCCGGTGCCGTTTTAAAATTGCCGGGCCTGGGATCACGTGTCATCGATTCAAGGCCCGGCCTTCACATCGAGTCCAGGTTAATGGCGTCCGGGGTAATGGAATCCGGTCGAGATGCTGATTTGAACAATTGGGCGCAGGGATGGATCGACTGTCCCCTTTTAATTTTACTGGAAGAAGGAGTTTAGGTAATGTCTGAAGAAAACGCAATGGTAATTTTCCAGCCCTCCGGCCGCCGGGGTGAAGTGCCCAAGGGTATCACCGTCATTGAGGCCTCGCGGTTGCTGGGAGTCGATATCGAAGCCCTCTGCGGTGAAAAAAAAGTATGCGGCAAGTGTGTCGTGCGCATTGAGGAAGGACATTTCGAAAAATACGGCATTCAGTCAAAGATGTCCCATGTCAGCCCCTGGCAGAAGGAAGAAGAAAAATTTATCAATGCCGAACGCCGGGAAAAAGGATTTCGGCTCGGCTGTGTCGCCACGGTGGAAGATGATATTCTGGTTTTTGTACCCGAGGAGTCCCGGGCCGGCAAGCAGGTTGTCAGCAAGGCGGCCCGCGACATTTTTATCGAACACAACCCGGCCGTCAAACTTTACTATGTCGAAGTGGACCCGCCGTCGTTTGAAGAGCCCACCGGCGATTTCGAACGAATCTGTCGGGGGATCGAACGGGATTACGGGCTGAATAATCTGACGATCGACATCTTTGCCTTAAGGCAGCTGCCCAACGCCCTGCGTGACGGTAAATGGGCGGTGACGGTCAGTGTCTGGAATGACAAGGAAGTCATCCGGGTTCGCCCGGGCAAACATGAACATACTTATGGGCTGGCGATCGATGTGGGGACCACCACCGTGGCGGCCTATTTCTGTGACTTGACCAATATGGATGTGATCGACACGGTATCCATGATGAACCCGCAATGCAAGTATGGCGAGGACGTCATGGCACGGATCACCTATCATATGACGACGCCGGACGGCCTGAAGCGCATGAGTGATGACATTATCGAGGGTATCAACGAACTCATCGACAAGGCCGTCGCCAATACGTTTCCGCCCAAGAAAAAGATAAAAAAGAAAAAGGGCGACGAGGGACCCGACCAATACGAGGAAGTCCCCGAGGAAGGCAAAACCTATCTGCGCCTGACCCGGGAAGACGTCGAAGATATCACCATCGGCTTCAATACGGCCATGCACCACATTTTTCTGTCCCTCGATCCCGAGCATGTGGGCATGGCGCCGTTTCCGCCGGTCATCCATCACAGCCTGGACATCAAGGCCCGGGATCTGGGCATCAAAATCAATCCGTCCTCCTTCATGTTCGTGCTGCCGATCGAAGCCGGATTTGTGGGCGCGGACAATGTGGGCGTGCTGATCGCCGAAGAACCTTACAAACACGAGGAGAATCAGCTCATCATCGATATCGGTACCAACGGTGAGCTCGTTTTAGGCAACCGGCACAAACTGATCTCATCGTCTTGTGCAACCGGTCCGGCCCTCGAGGGAGCCCAGCTCGCTTTCGGGATGCGGGCCGCGCCGGGCGCCATGGAACGTATTGAAATCGATCCGGAAACCAAATCGGTCGACTACAAAGTCATCGGCCGGGATGCCTGGCGCAAGTTCTCGGAACCCAAAGATATGAAGGCCAAAGGTATTTGCGGCTCCGGTATTCTCGATTTGCTGGCGGAACTGTACCGTTCCGGTGTCGTTGCCAAAAGCGGCGTGTTCAATAAAAAAGCGCTGGAAGGTCACGAGCGCTTTCGCGTCAATCCGGATACCAAACAGCCCGAATTCGTCCTGGCCTGGGCCGAAGAATCAAGCATCGACAAGGACATCGTGGTCACCCAGAAAGACATCCGCCAGATCCAGCTGGCCAAGGGTGCCCTGTATGCCGGCTGCAAGCTGATGGTCAAACGCATGGGGCTGGAAAAAGTCGATCGAGTAAAGATAGCCGGTGCGTTCGGGACCCATGTGGACCGCACCAAAGCGCTGGTTATGGGCCTCTTCCCGGATTGCGAGATCGAGATGATCGAAGGTGTGGGCAATGCCGCCGGCGATGGTTGCCGGGCGGCCCTGTTGAATGTGAAAAAACGGGTTGAAGCCAACTGGTGTTCCCGCAACGTGGAATACATCGAATTAACGGTCGAAAGCACCTTCCAGCAGGAATTTATGGAGGCCATGCAGCTGCCGCATATGACCGATAAATTTCCACATCTAAAAGGCATCGTGCCCGATGAGATTCTTAATCAATAATCTTAATTGGCCGGAGACCGTGCTTTAAAGATAGTGTGGTTACCGGTAATTAAATGGTAGAGGTTTCAGGTGTCAGGTGTCAGGTGTCAGCCCGGCTGTGAGCCGAGGAGTGGCCAGGCAAATCTGTAAAAGGCTTTGGTCTTGCGGATCGTAGGGGCGGCCACCGTGCCGACCGATATACCCAGCCGCGGAGACCAGCATCACTGTCCCAAGTAGGTGTTCAATATGAGGTTTCGGGATCTATCATCTCAAATTTCTGACACCTGAAACCTGACACCTGACACCTTTTACTTTTCAAAAATCGAATACCCGAACTATGACTAATCAGCGCGAAGATAAGAATTCGCCAGGACCGGAAGGTGGAACCGAAGATCGTTCTACCGCGGCCTGTGTCAGCGTCGATTCGGGTATCTGCGGGTTTGACTGTCGCATAAAAGCATGGAAAATGGACCGCAGGACCGTCGGCCTGCAAATCAGCGAGTCTGAGTGTCAACAGGTCCAGCGTTTTTCCGATCGACTGCCGCAGCTGACGTTAAGCGAGATCTTTGCGCCCATCACCAGCAACCCGGTGTATCTTGCCGCTGAACAGTCGGCGTGCCATTCGTCCTGCCCTATTCCGGCGGCCGTGCTCAAAGCCGCCGAGGTGGCGCTGGGTATGGCCTTGGCACGTGATGCATCAATTCGATTTGAGCCGTGCAATGAGGAGTAGTTTTGATGCAAGAGAAAAAGGTTGTCCCCTTCAAAAGCAATGAAGGCATATCTTACTCATTGACCCAGCGTCTGTTGGAAAAAGGTGAAAACTATGGCCTGACGGCGGTCTTTCCGTTCAGCATTGACCGGATCGTGGTGGCCGAGTGGGTCCGTCTGAAATGCCACTACGGCTGCAGCCGCTTTGGTTCCAACTGGACCTGCCCGCCGGCGACACCGGGTCCTGATAAAGTTCGCACCATACTCAGTGAATATCATCTGGCACTGCTGCTGGTGGGAACCAAAACCTGCTCGGACTTCTACCTGAACAACGGCCGCAAAAGAATCAGCCAGGTGCGCTGCTGGAAAGGCACCATCAGTTTGGAGCGGATGCTTTTTCTTGAGGGTTACTACAAGGCTTTCAGCCTGGTGGGAGAATGCTGTGCGCTTTGCAAGGAATGCGCATACCCGGAAAACTGCCGCTTTCCCCAGGAAAAAAGACCATCGGTGGAATCATTTGCGATCGATGTCATCGGCACCCTCAATAATCTCGGCCAGAGCTCAGCCATAGCAACCCAGACCGCCGAAACCTATAATTATTACGGGATTATCCTTTTGGAGTGAAATGACCCTGGACAGAAAGCCGAAAATGAATCTTGACAAAATTAGTATGAAATGGTTCTTTGACCAATCCATCTGTTGTGACTGGGCAAAAATGATCGCCTGCGTCTATCCCCCGGGGTAGATGAAGTTTCTGTTCAAGTTACCCGACTATCTGTTTACAGGCACTGAAAGGAGGTGAGCGGAATAATACGTTAACCCGAGGTATCGTAGAACTTTGACCTGAAATTTTAAACGAAAGGAGTCGATCAATGGCCAAGCAATTGCTGATTGATGCTTACAGGGGAAAAATGACCCCTAAAGCCCCATGGGTGCCATATGCCGGCGTACATTGCGCTTTTCTGATCAATGAACCGGCAGACAAGATGCTCCAGGATGCGGAGCTCTTAGCCAAAGGGGTCGTAAATGCCGCGACCCGGTATAAAGCAGATGGAATCCCCCTGCTTTTTGATCTGTCGGTGGAGGCAAATTCAATAGGATGCGAACTCAAATGGTGGCCGGACAACGTACCATCGGTAACCACCCATCCCTGCTCGGATAAAACCCCCGCCGATGCCGGCCTGGCAATTCCCACCAAGGACTCGGGGCGCTGGCCGGTGATTTTTGAAGCCGCCAGGATTGCCAAACCCCAGCTCGATGAAGCCGATTGTGTCATGATGGGTCTTTTTTGCGGGCCCCTGACCCTGGCCTCCCACCTGGCAGGGGTACGGATTTTTACCGATGTTTATAAAAATCCGGCGTTCGCCCATGAGGTCATTAAATTTGCCGGTGAAGTCGGCGCCCGGGCCGCGGAATTCTATGCGGAAATGGGTTGTGATATCATCGCGGTTGTCGATCCGGTGGCCTCCCAGATTAAGTCTGAGACGTTCAAGGAATTCGTAACACCCAATGCACAGCCGGCCATCAAGGTGATCAATGATGCCGGCAAGACCTCATCATTTTTCATTTGTGGCGACTGCACCAAAGTTCTCGAGGATGTCTGTCAGATCGGCACCCACGGGTTTGCCATTGATGAACAGCTGAACATGGTGTTTGTGCGCGATCTGGCTCGAAAATACGGTGTCGGCTTTGGCGGAAACCTGAAGCTGACCCTCGCCCTGAGCCTGGGTTTGCTGTCACCGAAAGAGGACGCCATCGTGAGCCTGGCGGCCGGTGGACAGCACGGGTATACATTCGCCCCCGGCTGAGATATGCCTTACGATGTTCCGGTGGAACATATGGATCAAGCATTGGAAGCCAAAGAATGGTATGAACAATACTATGCCAAGTATCCGGAATCTTGGTAAAATAATGAAAGGAGGCTTCGGATCATGGCAGACGACAAAATACATATAGACGTGTTGACCCTGGACAGCGTCCAGTGCGCCGCCTGTGGCTATATGATGGAATCCATCGCCGCATTGCCGGGCGATGTCCAGGATATGATCGAGTACACCGAGTGGTCCATCAAAAATAAAGATGGTGTCGGCAAGTTCCTTGAACTTCAGGGCAAAGTTTTACCGACGATCTGCATTGAAAAAGACCTGGTATTTGAAAGTATCATTCCACAATACGAGGAGCTTATCGATGAAATGGCCAAGCGTGCGCCTACGGACGCCATGCGGGAGCGCCTTGTATCACTGCGTGAGCATGGGTTTGAATTCGACAAAATTCAGGAAAACCTAAAAAAAGCGGGATCGGGCCAATCCACCCGCTCCGATTCAACTGTAAAGCAATAAGTGACGGATGTATTGTCGCCGGGTCCTTATTTAGGGCCCGGCATTTCTCAGGTTTAGCGGAAGGTCCGCAACTAAATGGTTCCAGGTTTTCCAGGTTCAGGGTTCAAAGTTCAAGGGTTGAATCCTGAGCACGTTGGTTGTGATACCGCTCAGACCTGTGATTACCAAACGGTCCTCATCGACTGAAATGGCTTGGCAAGGCAAAGCAGAGACAATCTTTCTGATAATCGCCGGTTGAGGATAACCTTGAACCCCTGAACCACTCACCGAAGGTGAACTCTATCATGAAGATAGAAATATTGGGCACCGGTTGCCAGCGCTGCGATCAACTATATCAAAATACGTTGAGCGCCGTATCGAAAATCAGGCCTGCATCGGAAATAGCCGTCGAAAAAATTGGCGATGTCAACTACTTCACTAAAATGGGTGTCTTTATGACCCCGGGACTGTTGATAGACGGCCAGGTGGTCTCCACCGGCAAAGTACCCAGCGCCAACGAAATTATGGCAATGATCGAGGAGAAGCGCTAAGCCATGTCCGAAATTACCCGCGTATATTTGATTACGGGCTTTTTAGGTTCCGGCAAAACGACATTTCTCAATCGGATTATCGACGTTTTTCCCAAGGATCGGAAACTGACCCTTCTGGTTAACGAATTCGGCGAAATTGGCGTGGACGGCGCGCTGGTTGAAGGCGATGATATCGACATGATGGAGATCAGCAAAGGCTCCATCTTTTGCGTGTGCGTTAAAACTGATTTTATCAAGGGCCTTTACGAACTCAACACTAAGGTACAGCCCGATGTTCTGCTGATAGAATCCACCGGGGTGGCCAATCCTTCGGACCTGAAAAGAGATCTCAAGCTGCCCATATTCAACGATCGCTTTGATTTTGCGGAACAGTTTTGTGTGATCGATACGGTGCATTTCATTGATGCCTATGGGATTTATGCATCCCTGGAAAAACAGATCGCCTCTTCGACCGTATTTATCCTCAACAAGATCGACCTGGCGTCACCGGAAACAATTGCCGCGACCAAGAACGTCATCCGCCAATTTCACCCGGATCCATTATTTTTTGAAACGACCTATGCCAAAATTCCTCTGGATTCATTTTTTGATTTTGCAGCGCCGGGGTCACCCGATTCAAAAATGCCGGCATCGCAAAAAGGAAATCCCAATGGATTGTCGGAGGAGGAGTTGGAACAATTCATTGACGATCTGCTTGACAGTCCTGATCTCGAGATTACACCGCCGGACACCCTCATGTCTGTCGCCTACCACTGGCAAGGAGACAAACTGGAGCAGATCGGTGCCATGGCTGAGGCCCTGCCCGCTTCCATCGTGCGGGCTAAAGGATTTGTTGAAGAAAAAGACCGAATGTATTTATTTAACTTTGTTATGGGCACCTGGACGGTGGAAGAAACCGCTGTGCCAAAAAATCGGGTCCAACACAAAAATATTGTAATTTTTATCGGACCGCCCGAATCCATGGACGGTATCGCGCAGGCCGCCAGGACCGGGAATTGGTCCACCGGGGGTGCCTTTCAACCCTACTCCGAAGACTGATATTGGATTTGGGATTTCGAATTTGGGATTTCGGATTTGTGGTATCGTTTCAGGCTTGGGTCTCCGCTCTTCGAGCTACGACGCCACAGGTCGCCTTCGGCTGCGACCCGACAGGTCGCTCTATCTAGAATATTAAAACGATAGAATGCCTTAAATCCAAAATCCCTGGCCCAGACCGTTTGCACGGAGATTGAGCCCTGCGCCATTATTACAAGTCTCGAGCGGCGTAGTATTATTTCTTAGTGTCGCACCAGGGCGGGCCGCAATCCCAAATCTAAAATCTAAGCGGGAGCGCAGGATGTCTGATGATAAATACGATCTGATGATTCTGGGATCCGGTCCGGCAGGATTGACCGCGGCTTTATACGGCCAGCGCCTGGGATTGAAAACCATTGTATTTGGCGATATACCGGGCGGCAGCACTTATATGATCCAACATCTGGCAAATTTCCCCGGCTTCCTGGAAGAAATTTCCGGCACCCAATTCGGCACCATGACCTTTCAGCAAGCCCGGCAGGAAGGCGCTTTTTTTACCATGACCCGACTGCAAACGCTTGCGCATGAGAACGGTACCTTTGTCGGGGTCGATGTTGACGGCCATCGATTCGAGGCCGCCTGCGCCATTGCTGCCACCGGCCGTATACCGAAACGGTTGGCTGTCGCAAATGACCACCTCAACGGCGTCCATTTTTGTTCTATTTGTGACGGGCCCCTCTATCGCGGTCAAAATGCAGTCCTGGCCGTTGTGGGCAATGATAATACCGCGGGGCAGCACGCCGTCTCACTGGCCCGCATTGCAAAAAAGGTTCTGTTGATATCGCGCAGCGACAAACTGGTTATGGACGCAGCCCACCGGAATTTAATCGAAAAGCAGAATAATATTGAACTCCTGTTGAATACCGAGGTCACGGGATACAGCGGCACTGATGTCATTAACGGCGTTGAGGTGTCCTCAAACGGTGGTGAAGGCAGAAAACTGGAGATTCATGGAATTTTTTTGGCCATCGGATGGCGGCCGAATACAAAAATGCTGCATCTTAGGGTCGAAAAGACGTCGGACGGCTACTTGAAAGCGGGTCAAAACCTCATGACGACGTTTCCGGGTCTCTTCGCAGCGGGCGACGTTCGTGAGACCGACATGTGGCAGGTGCTTACCGCCTGCGCCGACGGTGCCAGGGCTGCCAAATACGCAGCCGAGTATATCGAAAAATCTGGCCGTTGAGATTGAGGAGTAGGCCGAGAAATTAGATTTTTTGTTCACGGATACCGGAATAGACCGCCTTGCAAATGCCCGAAACTCCGCCTTTCAATCCTTCGGGATTCTTGAATCCCTCGGAACCTTTAAGGAACTCCTCGTAGTTTTGGGCATCCACAGAATCCCGGCCGGCGGCCGCCATCTCGGTATCGGGTACGATGCTGAAAAGCCATCCCTTGCCATAGGGATCTTCCAGGGCCAGGGAAAGATTTCGCTTTATTTCAGGGTTAAAAGATATTATCCCTTGAAGGGGTGTGTCGATATACTGGATTTTTCCGGTAATGACAAAGACGACATCCTGGCCCTGCCTGACGGATGAGTTTTCGTCCACCAGCCAGTCCAGATCATTGACTCCGCCGGCCAATACCAGGGCCGGTTGGGTGAAACCGAAGACCATCGCATCACCTTCAGTTTTGGCCCACAGTCCCTGTTTAGCATGATAATTACGATCCTCGGGGATCTCGACTCGTTGGCCTAAAAATTTTTCGATAACCGCCATTTTTTTCCTCCCGATAGCCTGTTTGCAGCGAGATTACTAGGTATACCCTAAAAAGCAGCTAATTTTCAAGCCCTGATGCGCCGATCATCGGCCTGTCGGTTAAAAATCAACTTTCGGATGATTGACTGGTTAATATTTAGATATTATACAAATGAAAAAAGAAACCAAACAGGAGGTAACCAGATGGACGCCCCCACCAGGAAGCTAACGGTGAAAAAGCCGGTAAAGCTGATATTTGCCGGCGGATTTTTAGGCTCCGGTAAAACCACCGCTCTCGCGGCACTTGCGAAACGATTGATCGAGCGCGGAATGCGAGTGGGTTTCATCACCAATGACCAGAGTCAAAACCTGGTTGACACCATTATCGTCAGGCAAATGCTGACGGATCTCGGCGTTCCGGTGGAAGAAGTGGTCAAAGGTTGTTTTTGCTGTAAATTTGACGAGTTAATCGAGCACGTCGAAAAAATTCTGACCCACGACCCGGACGTGCTGATGGGCGAACCGGTGGGCAGCTGCACTGATTTTGTGGCGGCGGTTGCCAACCCCATCAAGATACAGTACCGTGACGCCTTTCGCTTCGCACCGTTTTCAATCATGGTTGACCCGGAGCGCGTGCGGTCGTTGATATTAAAGGAAAGTCAAACCGACTTTCCGGAAGATGTTGCCTACCTGTTCGGCAAACAGGTGGAAGAAGCCGACACCGTCGTACTCAACAAAATTGATCTTTTGACCGAGCGTGAAGCGGGCCGGCTGATGAGCGCCATCGGCGACCGCTACCCGGGCAAAAAACTAATGGCGGTCTCTGCCCGGCAGGGCATTGGAATGGATGCCTGGCTCGAGGATCTTATTGCGGGCAGGCCGGGTGCCAACACCGTATTAAGCCAGATCGACTATGATCGCTATGCCAACGCCGAAGCGGTTTTAGGCTGGTTGAATGCCGCCGTCAAACTGACCGCTGATCGGCCGTTTGACGCGGCCCGGTTTATGACCTCCCTGGCGCTGCGGCTGCGCGAAAGATTTAAAATCGGAAAAAACGAAATCGGCCATTTGAAATTCGTGATCACCGGTGCCGGTCATTCCGTGTGGGCCAATCTGACCCATCTTGCGGCCGAGCCCGAAATCGACGGAAAACTATCGGGCGATATATCCCGGGCGACCCTCATCATCAACGCCAGAATCAGGCTTGAGCCCGAAGATCTGGAAGCCATTGTGCGCGATGCGTTAAGCAAGGTCTCAGAAGAAATGGCGGTGCAGTCTGAAATCGACGATCTGCAGTGTTTTAGCCCCGCCTACCCGCAGCCGCCGCACATTTTGCGCGAGCCGGTCGAGTGATTCTAAATAGAAGTGATTTCAAGGGCACTGCGGAGGCGGGCAAACCTCGGATCACATCCAAAGATAAGGTCAATATATGGTTTACCGGTTTGCCGGTTAAGCCTGTTGAGCCCGTGTTAAAGAAAGAATTGCTTCAAACTTATGTATTGCCGGCAAACGGGTCAACAGGCTAACGGGCACAACCAAAAAGCACGGAGGCAGACAATGGTGCGCATTGAAGTCATTGGTCTCGAACCGCCTTGCAATAAATGCAACGAGCTGTTAAAAAATTCAAAGCAGGCTGTCGCCGAGGCGGGCATTGAAGCCGAAATCGTTAAAAAATGGACCCTTTCCGAGGAAATCCGCGAAAAATACGGCTTGCTTCTCAGCCCGGCCCTGGTAATCGAAGGCGTTGTGGTCGCCCAGGGCAAAGTATATAAACCGGAGCGAATTGCCGGCCTTCTCAGAGGGTAATGGACCGGCTGTGCGGGACATCGTGAAGAAATCTAAATATTCGAATTTTAGCGCCAGAGAATGGTTGGATGAAGGCAAACGTCTAAAAGAAAAAAAACGCCACAAAGAGGCCATTGCGGCGTTTAATCTGGCAATTCAGAAAAACTGCCGGTATGCGGAAGCCTATTTTGCAAGAGGGGCCTGTCACTATCTGATTGGCAACTACCGCCAGAGCGGCGATGATCTGGATGCCGCGGCATTGTTCGGTTGCCGGGAAGCTCAATTATGGAGTGTCTTCGGCACGAAGCCATCCGGGGAAAGTGCTGATGACGATGAGAATTAGCGTGCTATAGGCCCTATATGAGCGGTCGACCCCGATGGGGACTTCGTTTTCAACCAAGCGACGATTTCAACCAAAACCTTGCGGATCGTCATTCCACGATTCCTTAATTTGCATGCAGCATTCAGGTCATAAGCGCTCGAGGCCGGTGATTACCCCGTGACAGCGACAGGCCGTGCTCACCAGGACCGGCCCCCGGGCTTGTTCCACGTTTTGCTTTAATTCCAAAAGCTGTTCCGGTCGATAGCCCCCGACACCCGGTCCCAGTTGGTGGCTTTGTATGTTTAGCGCCTTAAATGGTTTGATAGATAGATTCCCCAGGATCTCAAACATGTCCTGCTTTCGCACCTCGCCGGTGACGGTGCAGATATCCCGCGGTTCGTCGCAATCTTCCGGACATCTGAAATCGGCATGGCTGACGTAGACGTTTCCTTCGGCTCCGAAAAAGGGATTCGGAAGCGCCTCCGAGAGGCCGGGCGGCAACGGAATCCGTCTGAGTCTTTGAGGTCCCAAATGCAGCAGCAGCCACTCGGCCGCCAGATGAAGCGGCAGGGCCGGTATGACCCAGTCCGGTTGGCGGCCTTTTGCAAGAGATTTTTCAAGAAATTTTATGCCATCGGCAACTTCGAGTATGGAACCTTGGCCCTGGCACCGCGAAAGCTTTTCCCCCACCGGGTCGACGAGAACAAAATGCCGGTCCTGACCGGCTTCCGACAGACGTTGCAAAGCAATACGTCCAAACCGGCCCACCCCTATAATCCATATTTCTTCCATGACAGCGAATTTATTCTTATATTGGATGACAAATCAATACCTTAGTGGACCTCGTTTGATCAGTTGCAAGTGCATTCTTGCCAACCCGTTTACGGCATCATGGCCGTACCCCTTGCAAAACTTGGCAGTCTTTTTTCCGAACGAGTCAAACGCGATATTTCAGCTCAATCGCCCCACCGCCGGGCTCGGTTTTCGTCCATACTCCCGGGCCGTTTCTACGATGGCGCGCAGATTTTCCTCTTTAATGTCCGGCCACAGGTCGCAGCCGGGCCAGACGGCATCCACCCCGCCGTCGATATTGACTTTAATTCCCTCGATCGCCTCCTCCACGGTGGTTTCTTCCTTGCAGGGCAGTGCGAATACGTCGAAGTTTCCAAACAGGAGCCGGTCGTTGCCTATTTTCTTGCGCGACTCAGCCAGGTTGTTTTTGATGTCGACGCTAAGGGCATCGGCCCCGCACTCGTTCATCATTTCAATGATCATATCGGTGGCGCCGCAAATATGCAGCACCTTGGGGGATTTCCATGCCGCCAGGATGCGCTTTACACGCGGCATGATAAGGGTTTTCCAGGTCCGGGGGCTGATGAGGTCCGTACCCGTACCCATCTCCCGCAGGGTGATAAAGTCTGCTCCGGCCGCTTGCTGGGCCTGGCCGATTTTAATGGTCATGTCGCTGATTTTATCGAGGGCGGCTTCCACCAGTGCGGTCTGCTTAAAGACGCCCTTGAGCATGATACCCAGTTCCAAAAGCTGCCCCGCCATGGTAAAAGGTCCCAGTTGCCAGGCCCCGATCGCATGCTCGGGGGCTTCTTTCTTGGCGAGTTTAATGGCTTCGAGGATCATGGGCATCCGTCCCAACTCCAGGATGTTGTCCGGAATATCCACTTCTTCCAGACCTTGCCAGCGCTTTTCGGGAATGGTCGGATAGAGGATATCCTCGGAATCTTCGTAGAGGCTGATTGCGTTGCCCAGCGCTTCGGATTCGGCGGTCATGTCATACGGCACGACAACTGAGTCGAAATCAAACATGCGGCTTGATAACACAGCGGATTGAACCATTTTATTCATATCCGTGTGCACCTGGGGAAATCGAAATCCCAGCTTGTTGATGGCCGGCATGACCACCATCCCGTAACCGCTGAAAAAAGGCATCGTATCGACGGGCTCTTTGCGAAAAACTCGCATTACTCTCTCTCTGGGGGTTAACGCTGTCATTTAACATTCTCTCCTTTCAGAATATGGTCTCGTTTTCGATTCCGGCCCAAGGATGCCCGGAAATCATCGTACCTTATGAACCATGTGCAACCATTCCTGTCAATCGTCTTTTCGACGATTTTCAAGGCTTTCGAGGGTGAATATAGTATGAAACTACGCCCAGTTGGAACAGTTAAAAGACGCGAACGTCGAACATCGAACGTCCAACATCGAACGCTGAATATGGATGACGCTGCGCTTTATCTATTTTAAGACAAGCGAACTGCAGAATATCGAAGGGTGGATTCGTTTGCGTAGCGCAGACGCTTGCACAGCGTGTCGCTCAGGCATTTTTTATAAAATAGTCAGAATACATTACTTCGATGTTCGATGTTGGACGTTCGATGTTCGATGTTCATTTCTTAATACAGGTCTGTATGGCAAAAATGTACCATGTGGACATTTATCACATAACTTAGCGTTTATGGAGACAACCCCCGCCCTACGAGTAAAGCTCAAGGTCAGAAGGGGTGCTCATTGGGGTCTAGGCATCATGGAGGTCGAGCAAACGCTGGGCGGCCACCGTGGGGGCAATTTTTCCTTTTTCAACTTCCTTAACAATTTTAGGCAAGGCCTTTACGACATCCGGATTTCTATAAAATCTTTCTCTGAGTCCCTCCTCCACCAAAGCCCACAACCAGTCCAGGGCCTGTTTTCGGCGTTTCTCAACCAATTCACCACAGATCTCAAATTTGTTCTTGTGATCCAGAATGGTCTGCCAGATCTCGTCGAGTCCGTCCATGGTGACGGCACTGCACGTCAGAAC
>Ga0209536_100010613_pt1 | contig 13560 bp, 10 predicted proteins | sample DeeMarSeWOR28_12_FD_187461 | JGI IMG/M metagenome (GOLD analysis project Ga0209536, IMG submission 187461) | Marine sediment microbial communities from White Oak River estuary, North Carolina - WOR-2-8_12 (SPAdes) (version 2) | ecosystem: Environmental > Aquatic > Marine > Intertidal zone >...
GTTTTGGGTTCGTTTGGGTTCGTTTTGGGTTCGTTTTTCCTAATTGACCAAGTGTCCAATTGAACGTATTCCCTTGTTAATACTTTATTTACGTTCAACTTGACTTTTTGGAATTTGGCTTTGTTTTGCATAAAAAGTTTTATTTGTAGTGCGCTCATGACATTTGTAATTTTTTCTCTACAGATGTAGAGGTGCCGAAGGCAGGCAAAATTCGAAAAACGAAACACGAAGTCCGAAACAATACCAAAATATAAATTACCTAAATTCAAAACTTTGCCTCTCTTACCAAATAAGGGTTTATGTTTTGTATCCGCTGATACTAAGGCTTGCGGGGCTCCGCTATCTGCCATTTCCCCCCAATTAGGTAGGGGCAAGCTACTGGCGATAGTAATTATACCAAACATAATTATATAGTTCAATATATTTCCAACATTTTTTTGAATAAATTTCATCAAGTTACTTAATGTGAGTGGCCTTAAACAGTTAAAAATTGAAAGTGGAAAGTTTAAAACTACAACTCAAAATTCAAAATTGTGGAGGCCCTTTGAGCTACCTTATATATATAGCTGGTTAAAACAGTGTTTTTTCTGACAGAAAATGAGCAAAAGACAGCAAAAAATGATCAGAAAAATGCAAATTCGTCGCGAGTATTGAGCATCGCGTATTGCGTGTAGAGAAATTCAGCATTTCTACCGTAGGCCCCCCAAAAAAGGCTGGTAGGGGCAAGCAGCGGTTCGCAACGGACAGTGGCACGGAGGCTGGATCCCTGCCCCCTGCCTACGGCTTGCTGGGGCAGGCTACTGCATGCAGGGACTGACGGGGCCGGAGTGAGTGAAGACAATGCGAACAGCAGGTAGAAATGCGGTTAATATTGTGAAATCCGAAATCCAAAGCACGAAATTAGATCCCCGACTAAGACGTTCGAGGACAGGCCAATCCTAATAATCGAAATACAAATGTTCAAAACGAGATTCTTCCCCTTCGACTGCGATCATGGCAGGCATGGTGGGCAAGGCAGAGAATATAAATTTGCTCATGATAAGTTTTTTGTTTTCAGCTTGACAATTGCAACAATACTATATAAGTATATGCGTATATACTTATGGACTCTTTGAAGATCGTTTTTGTAAGAGATATTTGAGGCGGAGATTTTTTAAACGCCGGGGGCAAATTTGTCGCACGTTGCTTCCTTCGGTTTCGCTCAGGATAAACTCAACCCCGTCGCTCGAAATCGTATATCGCGGAGGGAAATTTAGCATTTCTACCGGAGGCCGCGATGAGCATCGTACAGTATCACGGAGGCACTTAGGATTAGGGACGAGGGGTGAGGGACAAGGGACGAGGGAAAAATAAAGTGAAAAGTTAGAAGGGAGAAGTGAAAAAGGCCGGAGTGAGTAAAAAAAATGCGAACCGCAGGTAGAAATGCAGTTAAGGATAATTGACCACTGTGAGATAACGTTTCACTATCTCACAGAGCAAGCTCATGGGGCAGGCAAGAAAATGACCAAAAAAGCACCACATGAGTGTGCAAGCAGGCACATTTAATTATCCTTTTGACAGAAAGAAACCCTCAAAAGACCGTTCTCATCTCTTGAGGGTTCAATTACGAAACCTCTAATGTCAGCATAATCCGTCGAAGGTTGCGGTGCACTAAACGTTTGGATTTTTAAAACACTGATGCGAGACTCTGAGCGTTCGAATTCGCACAAATCTCTTCGGTCGGGTTGATGCCGATGTTAGCCGTTTTTAGGATGTTAATCCATCATGGATCAAAAAGCAGGAAAAAAATCGATGCGGTAACATCCTGCAAGGTGTTGGTCTGAATGGAACGAATGTAGTTATCAGCAATCCATGCATTTAACATAACGCTCATAGGCAGCCATCATACAAGCCGCGAATTGGTAACTACACCCATCGAGTCCTGAATATAAATACCCCTCCCAACTAGTTTCTGGCACCACAAAATCGCCCTCTTCAGAAAAGAAAGGTATAGGATCGGATGATGAGCTGTCCCCCCCCTCAGGTGGAGCCAAGACAGTCGTCCAAGCTCGGCGACATTCTTCAAATTTAAGTGCACATAGCTCCTTATCCTCGGCGTACATAATCACACATTGTGGCTTATTTGGCTTACAAGGTATTGGACGGTCTTTAGGAGGTAATTCGGACATGCCTTCGAAGCCATAGTATTCAACGCAACTGTCATATCCCACGGGACCCCATTGTTGTTCATGGTGACAATATAAAGTGGCATAAATGCTGCCCAATACCTTCTTACCCCACCGAATTTCTTTTAAAACCTCGTATATGGTTTTTTTGAGGTCTGGGCTGAAAAAAATCGCGAATTGCAGCAACGGATTGATTAATGAAGGGAGGGGGGTAGCACAGACCATCCTGCTTAGGTACTTGTCTAGTTGAGTCTTCATAATGAGCTTCCGAATTTCCGTATACCGCGACCGTGCTTCGGTTCTCCACCAAAATCTTTCTCTCAAATCTACGTATATGCCATCAATCTCACAACTAAGCAATTCCTGATTCCTGTCATGCAACCACCAAAGAGTGTGCTTTTTGAAAAACAGTGAAGTTTCTACTCTTACAAAGCACAGTCCTTCCCAGGTCAAGATGCTTTGCATGAAGTGCTCTTTTAGAGGGAGACCTGTCGTGAGATGCAATCTCAGACGCCTTCCTTCCTTCAATCCCAGTTCTCCAATTGGAGTATGACATTCAGTACAGTTATTCATGAGATTATCTCCTTTCACGTAAAGTCTAACTATGTTTAAATGGTTTACGTATAAGAATCCTGACTTCTCTGAGTATCAGTATAACACCCCTTTTTCCTACACGCATAAGCGATAATCTGGAAAAGGCTTAAAATAGTTGGCGTTCGCATGAGGGGTCTTATGCGGTTTAAAGATAACACCCCAATATTACGGTCGTTCAAAAGGAGCCTATATGACTTCGAACACCTCGGCCTACATGATTCAGAACATGGGTATAGATCATGCCGTTATCTCAGACTCCGTCCCTGTCAGTGTCGTGTTCAGGACAATCCATTCCATGAATAATGTGCCCCTGAAACCAAAAATTAAGCCCTCTATACATAAATAAAGCCGTTTACGACTTTGATAATGTTGACTATTATTTTTATTTTTTTAAGAAAAAATTGTGCCGGAGGCTATATTCACTCAAAAACGGGGATTTTTCGTATGCAGGAGGCAAGAATTATTGGGGCAAATATCCTACGGTGTGGCTGGGAGTGCATGTAGAGACATTTAATTGCCCTTTTGGCAGAAAGAAATCCTCAGGAGACGAACATAGTCTCCTGAGGATTAAATTACGACACTTGCAACTATGAATACGGCCTGTCGGCAGCAGGGAAGCGTTTTGCGGGAGGGTGGATTATTTTGTCAAACGCCTATTTTATTGATGCAGAAGTTACCGGAGACGCCGGACTACAGAGCTGATTATCCAAAGTGCACCAAAGACTCCGAGGACAAGCAGTACCGATATCCAGCCCCAAAAGATAAATGACACGGAGCCAAGAACCGTTACGAGCAGGACATTTCCAACATGGAGAATAAATTTCTGTTTGCCTTCGATCATTTCAGAGAGAAACCATAATAATGTCGAAGCAACAAACAATACGAAAACCGCGAGCAGGAAATGAAGAATACGCATCATAAATTAAGCTATAATAAGAAGTGCCCGGTGGATTGATTAATCCTGTTTATCCTTAAAGTATTGCTTTAGTTTTATATTTACACCTTCAAGAAAGTCCCGGACTTTTTCTTCGGAAGGATGGTGGACAAGCTCCAAGATTTGGCTGACAGGCTGTGTCGGATTATTGAGCTCTCTATCAATTTCCTCGATTATCCTGTTCATAAAATTCAGTTGATATCTACCCTGTTCATAATAATCAATAAAATATTCTGCGATTCTTTCGACATCCTCTTCCGGGTCTTTACTAAATATAACACCATACAAAACCAAACTAATGGGACTTAACCACCTGTCATGCAACTGCTCATCCGGTCTTTTTGCGAAATTCCATTTGCATTCGGGACATTCATAAAAGGTAATATCCTTATCAGATTCGGGCAATATGTGCAGAAACTGGTCATCGCAACGTAAACATTTCTCAGGTGACTTTTTGTATTTTTTAAATATTTTCTCAAACATAACGTAAGGGTAAACAGATTCCTCTATTCGGTCTGCTCGGTTGACAGGTCCGGCAATTTGGGTAAACCATATTTAACAGAGAATGAGATAATGACATCTCTAAAAGATTTGGGTATCTTTGACCACGCTTTATTAAGGATTGAAGAAGGTATACCTTTATAATATGCTTCGGCAATAGAACCGGCGATGGCGGCCTGCGTATCCGCGTCACCTCCCAAGGATACGGCATTACGAACAGCATCTTCAAAATCCGTTGAATCCAAAAAGGCAATAATAGCTTCAGGAACGGAGCCGGGGGACACGTTATGTCTATACGATAATCCGGCCGAATATCATCGACGCTTCGGGTGAGATCATAGTTGAACATGTCAGAAATCTTCTTTCTTATTTGGTCTTTGTCGGAACCGGTTCGAGCCAGGAAAACAGCCAGGGAGACGGCCTGGGCACCCTTGATGCCCTCCGGGTGATTGTGGGTGCGCTCGGCGCTCTCTTTGGCATGCCGCAAAACATCTTCCTGGCTATTATAGGCATACGCAACGGGACTTACACGCATCGCCGAGCCGTTTCCAAAACTATTGTACGGCTTATCGCCCGGTGATAACATCCACATCATGAATCTTGGCCCATAGCCTCTTAACGGGTGACGTCTGGCATATTCCTTTATGGTTTTACCATAGCTTTTGCCGTTTAATATAGCGTCAGCAACAGCAACGGTCAGTACAGTATCGTCAGTGTAAAAACATATCTTGGGGAAAAGTTCAAAATCCTTACGCTTAATACGCAAGTTTTCACGGACAGAACCAATAATGTCACCTGCAATTGCACCGAGCATTATTTATCAATTCCACTGTACCTTACGCCTTAACTAAGTCATATTCACAAAGGCGGAACACATCTGCGTTTTCATCCAACTATAAAAATAGTCTCCGTATAACATCCCAGGTCTTTTGTCTTTCAGAACGAGCCTGTCTTTCTGCGAACACCGGTAGGCCCACGGTGTGCGAATCCTGCCGCCTTGACTTAGACTTCGTCCCCGTCAGTATCCCGCGAACTAAGAGCCGATAGAACACTGTCGCTCCTGGTTCTAAAATCTATGTTTAAAAGTTACGGGAAATATATGCCGCGGTAGTTTGGTTTTCAAGGAAAAATCGTTTCGGAAGAAACATTGACTCAAATCAGGGGATTTGCCGTATGCAGGAGCTAAGAATGATTTGGAGAAAAAAGCTTAAGGTGTGAATGGGCGTTCACGCGGCATTTAGAAGTGAAAAGTTAAAAGGGAGAAGAGACAAAATTCATCATTTCTACCGGCAGCCATGTAAATGATTAAGGATTATTGAGATTTCGGTATTGTTAAGATTTCTTAAGCTTTCGAAGGTAACGGATTGAGGTTGTCGAGTGAGATTTTTCCGGGAAAAAACCGGGCTATTAGCGTTTTTTTAAGTTTTTTGATGTTTTTTTAGAAAAACTCGAAAAAAGCAATCAACATTTTCCGGATCAGAAGCGGTTTTAACTTAGGAACAAGGACAGGAACCCAGACCATAAGTTATCGGACAAAGTGTATCGTCCGTTCAATGCAAAGCCACGGAGCGGCTATTTCGCTGTTTTTGCCAGCGAGTTTCGACATGAAAAAAGGGTTTTTGGGGTTAGGCTGCCAAACATGATTTGTAACTCGTGGAAAGAGTAAAAAGTTGTGAAATAGTCTTCGAGGTATAGATTATCGTGTTTATACCTGAGAGAAACATCAAATACCTTTGGTATCGCCCTCGGAGCAACTTCCTTACCTTTGAAATGTTTGGCAGCCACCACCCGGCAGATGAAAGGAGGTTATGCGTATGAGATGATTTAATGATATTGATTGAACCTTAGGTCTTTTATGGCTGTTGGGAGACCGTTTTTAAAAGACAGCAGCTGAGTAATTAAAAACAGAAAGTGGGAAATACAATGAGCACAATAAACAAAAAAAGCTTTCGATTCCCTTTGCAAAGTACAGTATTGTGCCTGCTTTTGTGTGGATTGCTGATGCCGACCGGATGCGCACCTTGTATAAAGAAATTCACTCCAGAGCAAGGCCCCGCAGGAACTTTGGTAACTATCAAAGGCAAGAGGTTCGGAAATACTCCGGCTAAGAATACTGTTAAATTCAAAGGGATTACAGTGCCAACTTCAGATGTCGTATCCGCTTCAACGACGATGATCAAAGCAAAAGTTCCCTCAGGGGCACAAACCGGCCTGATCTCTGTTACTACGTCAAAAGGTACGGGAAAGAGCAAAAAGAATTTCATAATTCCAACCCCCACAAAGTGGACCTTTATGGTATACCTGGATGCGGACAACAACCTGGAATCGGCGGGCCTGGATGACTTTCTGGAGATGGCTTCGGTAGGTTCAACAGCCGGTGTAAATATCATTGTTCAGATGGACAGAGTTGCCAGCTACAGCAGCGCATACGGTAACTGGACAGGTACAAGACGCTTTCGAATTCAGAGTGGTGATACACCATCTATGGTACCGGTGCAGGACCTGGGTGAAGAGAATATGGGTGATCCGGCTGTATTGCGTGACTTTGTGGAATGGTCAATAACGAATTATCCCGCCGAGCATTATGCACTATCCATTTGGAACCATGGCGGAGGCTGGCGTATACTACAGGAAAGACTGGCTGAAGATGCAGGCAGGATAACCCGCGAAGGAGGATTTAATACGGGAGTTGCACGTGCCGTTGCGTGGGATGATACCGACGGCGACAAGCTGTATATGAAGGAAGTTCAACAGGCCCTTGAAGCCGCCAAACAACGTTTGCAGGAACGGCTCAATACACAGGTAAAAATAGACGTTGTCGGTTTTGACGCCTGTCTGATGGGTATGGCCGAGATTGCTTATGCTATGCGAAACGTGGCAAACTACATGGTAGGCTCCGAAGACCTGGAGCCAGGTGACGGATGGCCATATGATACGATTCTTTCTGATGTTGTCGCAACACCTTCAATGAGCCCTGGAAATCTTGCGGGTTTAATCGTCAATAGGTATGGCAGCGCCTACAGCAGCGGCATCACTCAGTCATCAGTTGATATCGCCAAGGTCGCGAACTTAAGCGCGAAAATCGACGCTTTCACCGCCAAGGCCAACAGTGAGTGGAACAAGCTTAAGGATGCTCGGACAAATGCCCGTGATTATCACCCCGGGGGAAATTCTTATTGGGGTGTTGATCTTTGGGATTTCGCCGATGAGGTCTACAACCGTGTATCCTCAGCAGATATCAAAAATGCCGCCCTTGCATTAAGAAATGCTGCCGACGATTTCGTTACCGACGAGAGTCATAGTTCGGACATGGCCGGCTCACATGGCGTTGCTATTTACTTTCCTCCGAGCCTAACCAAATTCAACAACGATCCTGATCACACCGGATACGAAGACGGCAACACATTTATGGTTGTAGATTTTGTTAAGAATCACAATTGGGACAACTGGCTGCAGGATTACTATGCAAATATTCCATGACAAATGTTTTGTGAGGGAAGCTTTGAACTTCTCTTTAACCTATTTTAAGGTACTGATTGCCCAGCGTGAACCGCCTGTTCTCGTTTGGGACAGGCAGAATGGGCATTAATTCTTTTGGAAAGGAGAACAAAAAATGGCTAAAAAGGCACTATTGGTCGGAGTTAACGACTATAAAGGCGTAAGCGATCTGGGAGGGTGTGTCAATGATGTCCTTGATATGCACTTTTCCCTTTGCAGTCTTTTTAACTTTCAGGCTTCGGAAGTTCGCGTTCTTACCGACAGCCGGGCTACGAAGGCTAATATTATCCACCGATTACAATGGCTGGTGAACGGCGCCAAAAGGGGTGACTTCTTATTATTCCACTTCTCCGGGCACGGCTCTCAGATAAGGGACAGAAATGGTGATGAGGAACTTGAGGATAATTTGGATGAACTCATCTGCCCCCACGACATGGATTGGGATGGTACGTTCATTACCGACGATATGCTCAATGATATCTTTAAAGGTGTTCCCGAAGGTGTCCTGTTGGAGGTTTTTCTGGATTGTTGTCATTCCGGTACAGGATTGAGAGAGATGGGCCTGGAACCTCCGCCTGAGTTGGCTGCAGAGCATCCCACACTGAATCGTTATTTACCTCCACCTGCTGATATTTTTCTTCGCTTTAGTGGTGAGGAAGATGATTTAAAGATAAGAAGATTTACGAAAAGTGTTAACGAAAGAGGCAGGAAACATCACATTCTTTGGGCCGGATGCATGGCAAATCAAACCTCTGCTGACGCTTATATAAATGGGCGTTACCACGGAGCTTTTACTTACTATCTAAACATGCATTTGAGACGCAATCCACGGATGTCGCGGAAGGAACTACTTAAAAAGGTCCGTGCCTCCCTGAGACACGGTGGATACAGCCAAGTTCCTCAACTTGAGATAGAAGCAACCAGCAGAGATCGTGTGATCTTCGGGGATGAGGAAGTAGAATAGGTGGATAAGTCTCAGGCAATACATAGCGTTTCGGACGGAAACTTTTGTATTTTCTTCCAGGTTTCAAAGTTTTGATATTTTTGGTGCTGGGAAAGTTAGCAATTTTTTAGTTTCGGCAACCGGGGCAACTGCTCTGCCATTCGTTTTCCCTGGTGTTGATAACAAAGTCAGACTGCCCAACTTTGATAAGGTCATGTACGATGCGGCCTTGAATGTTGCTCCGGTTGCCGATGCCGGGATAGGGGCGCGTCCTAAGTAAGGAGCTTTTCGGTGTGCAGTGCACATCCTATTCGTTGTTCAAAGGAAATCAAAGGACCTCTATTCCATAAACCCAGCCCCAGTCAATGTCGTGTTCAGGACAATTCAGCCCGTGAATAATGTGTTCATGAAGCAAAGAAGTAGGCCATTTATTTATAGTTAAAGCCGTTTCTGACTTAGAAAATGATTACTATTATTTTTATTTTTTTTAAGAAAAAATTGTGTCTGAAGCTATATTGACTCAAATCCGGGGATCTTTCGTATACAATAGAATTATCGGGGCAAATATCCTACGGTGTGGTTGAGAGATCAGGAGGAAACTTTTAATTACTCTTTTGACAGAAAGAAACCCTCAGGGAACCTTTCTAATCTCCTGAGGATTCAATTACGAAACTTCTAACGGCGATGTTAACCTGCCAGCGAGGTAAGCGGGGGAACCGCCTGCCGAAGCTGGTCAGTGTTGAAAGCCTGGTTAGATGGTCACTTTTTCCTTACCGGCTTTGTGAGGAGTCTCGGCCTGTTCTCGTGGAGACAAGTCAATACGTCGTCCCCCCAGAAACACATCGTCTTCTCCCAAGGATGGCCAAAAACACCCCACACGAAACTTTCTTTGAAAAATATGTAGTAGTCCCCATTCGGCAGTACGGGCACGGGCCATTCCCCGAACTCATCCAGCTCGAATGCAATATGGGGAAAGAACTTGAACGCCTGATGTTGCCAATCCAAAGCATAGATCCACTCTTCCACAGCGGTGAGCGATTGGAACATTGCGAGAGCGAATGCCATCAGGTCATTGTTCAGATCAATATAATGTTCCTCGCCCTGCCCGAAAATGTGGGCAATGGAATAGGTTTCCGAAGGGGAAGGCTCTTTGATGGCTGGACGGAGAAAGATGCGGCCCTTGCTTGGTCGGAAACGGAACACGGCGTCGAACCGGTCCCAGATTTCGTTGTATTCAACTTCGACCCAAGCTGTATTCATGCCTTCTTCTGCCATCTAACGCGGTGCTCACAGTTTTGCCCAATCGCGAGGTTTGGCAAATACAAGTGAAGCACAGTGTTGTGCAATCTCTCCAATCAGAGAATTGACTGCACCGGCTGTCCATCCACACTGTCAACAACGACCTGGGGTGATTCCATCCAACCAATCTTTCCCTCGGGATTGCAGACGCAAACCATAGCGTACTGACCTTCGTCAGTGTCGGCTATCAGATCACCGAAGAACCAGTTCGGTTTCTTTGACTGATATGCACCGAATCCACTGCCAAGCAGCACGTACTTCTCGCCGGTGCTCGTGTGCCTCACGATCGTCGCCATATTCTTCTCCTATGATGAATATCTACTTTCTGTACAACGGCAGGGATGAGCGGAGCGCGTACAAAGGGCGCAAGAGCACTACACCACGATGCGCTCAACCGAAGCGCATAAGCCAGAAGCAACCGCCGACCCAGCGGGTCGGCTGGAGGCTTTTGTTAGGTGAGTGTTCCTTTTCGCCGTGAAGTATTAGCACTAAGGACCAGAGAAAGCCCAATTTGCACTCTGAACCAAAAGTTCGAACAACACGCTTCCACTTGAGGCCTGTGACATCCTATACCAACCGAAGTAGACGAAGGGGTACTCCTTGTGCGCAGCCAAAACCGCGCGGTTGGCAAGCGTTGTAATCAGCACATCGACGTGGTGGTTGTGGGTCGATATCGAGTCAACCCACACCGGGCTTCCGATGTCGAGCGATCCGAGAGGTAGCCCTGATCCCGAAGTAATAGCGTGCGTGTTATTGACAACATTAAAGTCATCCTCAGAGATCTGTTCTTGCAAGCGTTCACCTAACCCGAGGTCATCCGCGAAACCGTTATTTGCACAAATGACGGGGCGTCCTGAACGGATTAATTCCCGAAGGTTCCAAAAGCCGTAGAACCCACAAAGTACAACACCGTCGTACCTTTCCCAATCTCGCTCAGACTTGAAATAGCTGCTGTTGGGCTCGTTAAAGGCCCACTGGTGGACAAGCTCTGCTGAGTAGCCGTTGCTATTGAGCGTATCCCGGAAAACAACCGCATCCAGTGTTAGAGATGAAGAAGTATTGAGGTTGTAAGATACTATAGCAATGTCTTTTGCCATTTTTTTCCTCCTTTCGATATTTGCTGAGTTTTAGGACCTAACTATGTATATATGGTTTCTGCATAACACCCCACGCCTTTCATCGTTCAAAGGGAGCCTATATGCCTTCGAACACCTCGGCTTCCACGACTCAGAACATGGGTATAGATCATGCCGTTATCTCAGACTCCATCCCTGTCAGTGTCGTATTAAGGACCATTGAGCCCGTTAATAATGTATTCCTGAAGACAAGTAATAAGTCCTCTTTACACAGATAAAGCCGTTTTTGACTTTGATAATGTTGACTATTATTTTTATTTTTTTAAGAAAAAAATATGCGCGAGGATATAATCACTCAAAAACGAGGATTTGCCGTATGCAGGAGGTAAAATTATTGGGAGAAATACTTTAGGGCATCGAAATCTGAGTGCCGGTTAATATCGTCGGCTGCCACCAGAGTGAGCGCCAATAGGCACGGTCGGTGGCGTAGACATCGATGGGAGCATCTTCGGGCAGGTCATTTGGCAGGATGCCGTAGCGTTTCATTTCGCGGATGTAGCCGGGCGTGGGAAGGAAGCCGGGCATGTCGAAACGTTTGATTTCTTCGAGCCGCCGCTTACCATCACGACACATAGCGAGGATTTTTTGATAGTCCTTGTCATTGGTATCGGCAAAAACGGTCACGGCTTCGCCGAGTCGGCTGCTGATTTCACGCTTTCTGCAGAGGCCGTACCCCCCTTCCTCAGCGGCAAGCGGGGCCAGCAGAATCAGCGATTTTTCTGGACGAGAGAGATTGAACATATAGTGTCGCGAGAGTCGCACGCGGATGTCATTAAAGTCGGGATTCGAGAGCACAAGGTCCAGATTGTCGGACAGATACTTCGGTATCGGGAGAGAATTATCATGACAGCCCGTGCAGCGGCGCCTAATGGCCTCGGCGGCGGCGATGGAACTGGGCCATTTGCGGTCGCTGGTCTCAAGCACACTCTTTGGAAAGCCGCCAATCATGCCCGTGCCCAGCGCTGCGTAAGTGCCGGGATACGGGGCGGCCGACTCTATCCAATAGCGAATCACATCCTGTTCGTGTGGGGTGACTTTTACGTTGTGATGGCTTCCGTCAAGCATCTTCATCAACGGGCTGGCCGAAGTGCCGACGGAACGGGGCGGCAGGTTGGTCCTGAGGCGATCTCGCCCATCTGAAAACAGTTGTCTGGCGGTAAGCGTGTAGTAGCTATGTGAAAAGATTGGGCCGCGGTCACCGGTGAGGATTACGCCGCCGGCGCGCCGGTCGTAATCGTGGCACGCCACGCAATGCCTGTTTAGTATCGGTTGAATATCGCGGGGATAATCAAACACATCGGGAATATCAACCAGCGGCGTAATCCGACTGGGCGGCCGCTTAAGCGCCTGAAGTGTGCCTTCGGCCGGGGGAAATGGAGTCCTCTGGCGCTGCTCGTGACAGCCAACGCAACTGGTTGTTTCGCCCGGCATGATGGTCAGGAAGCTGTGCATGCGTTTCACGGAATTGTTGCTTTCGTCAAGAGCGACGAAAAACAGGCTTCGCATTGCGGGCAGCTCCATATAGGCAGAACCATCCGGCTCAACAGGGACAGTGCCGAGGATGCGCTCCAGCGTGTAGGTGCCGCCAAAACTCATCGGCGGCATCTTACCGCTGTAATTGATTGGTTTTGGCAGGCTATCCAGCACGAGCAGCTTTTTGATTTCGCCCCGCTTGACGCCTTGCATCCTTCTTCCTGCATAGACATCCTGCAGAATAAGTCTTCCGGTCGACAGCCTCGAATCGCTTCGAGTCGGAATCACCGGCTCCCGCGGTCGGGCCCTTAGAGGCCGAGGCTCGTGACACCAGACGCCCTGTTTTTCGAGTTCGGGCGGCAGGCGGTAAATCTGGTGGGTTTGGCCCTTCCTATTCATTGTCAACAATCGTGGGCCCTGAGCCACCAGGAAACAATCCCACGAGATGGGATAAGGGTCGCGAAAATTTTTCCCTTTGCTCACCTGTTGAGCTGATGACAGTTCATCGGGGCCCGCTTTGGCCGTGACGATGGTAATGGCCCCTTCATGTTCCCTGCGGCCGTGCCCGGGTGAAAACACTACGACAACTTCGTTGTCGCTGTCGGGAATCGGCTTGGCATCAATCATCAGGGTCCCGGGATTCTGGTTGCCGTAGAAGACCATCTGACCTGTGCCATCGGGATTGGCGGTCCATAGATGGTGGAAGGCAACGCGGCTGCGGTCTACATACTCCCAGCGCTCATAAATCACGCGGCCGTCCGGCAGCGGCCACGGCGTGTTGTCATGCTCAATGTTGGCAGAAACCGGCCGGATGTTCGTTCCGTCACCGTCGCAGACATACAGAATTGCCACCTGGCTGTACCAACATGGTACCCAGCGATTACCTCGGCCGGAACAGAACATAATTTGGCCGCTGGGAAGGTAAGTCGGTTCAATATCGTCAAACGGCCCGGAGGTAAGCTGCTTGAGGTCGCCGCCGTCGACATTGATTTCGTAGAGGTGGAAATGATCGGTACC
>Ga0209536_100010614_pt1 | contig 13559 bp, 8 predicted proteins | sample DeeMarSeWOR28_12_FD_187461 | JGI IMG/M metagenome (GOLD analysis project Ga0209536, IMG submission 187461) | Marine sediment microbial communities from White Oak River estuary, North Carolina - WOR-2-8_12 (SPAdes) (version 2) | ecosystem: Environmental > Aquatic > Marine > Intertidal zone >...
AGAAACTCTGTTTTTCTCTCGGCGCAATACACCCGGTCTTTGAGCTCAATTGTTTTAAAATATCCAGGGCGATTTCCAGTTTGCGATCGATAATTTCATCAGTATGTTCGGTATCGTGATGATAAAGGTAGATGCATTTAACCCCGGCCCGATGAGCGAGGTGCGTCACCTGCCCGACAGAAGAATGCCCCCAGGCAATTTTTTTTTCATATTCATGATAATTTGCATTACAAGACATACCAACTGAAAGATAACTATTATGATCAAATTCTATTAATTGATAAGGTGAAAAAGACCATTCAAGATTATCCGTACATATTTCAATCCAAAGTTAAAGATCGAAAGTACATTTCACCAATACACATGACGAAAAAACCAGATATCAGACCTCCATTTTTTTCAAAATCAAACCGGATTTTTATAACCAAACAGTTATATTGATCCCTGACTATTGATCAGATCCATCAGGAATCATATGAAATTACTTGCACCGATTATCTCTTTTCTCATCTTCTTATTATGTCTATCAGGCACACTTTACAGCCAGGGAAAATACACCGTCAAACCACTGTTGCCAGAGATACTACAACCATATCCAAACCTCAGAGATTTTACGATCTCTGAAGAATGCGATGAAGCCTATTTGACGGCGCAAAGTCCACTTGGTGAATTATCTGTCATCATTAAACTGAAAAAAGAAGACAATCAATGGAGTGATCCTCAACTGGTCGCTTTTTCCGGAAAATTCATGGACCTGGAACCATTTCTGGCACCAGATGGGTTACGACTCTTTTTTGCATCCAACCGACCTTTGGATCAGGATTCTGAAGAAACAAAGGATTTTGATATCTGGTATGTCGAGCGAAAAAAACCTGAAAGCGAATGGTCATCTCCCATCAATTTGGGGAAACCCGTTAATTCAAAACATAATGAGTTTTTCCCATCGGTTGCCGGCAACAACAATTTGTATTTTACCAGTGATCCGTCCGATTCCAAGGGAATGGATGATATTTATTTCAGCGCCTGGCAACATGACCATTATGCAACTCCAGTCTCATTAAGCGACTCAATTAATAGTGAAGGATATGAGTTCAATGCCTTTATAGCCCCGGATGAATCCTACCTCCTTTTTAGCGGTTACAACCGTGAAGATGGATTTGGAAGCGGCGACATGTATATCAGCTACCGGCGGAAAGGAACATACTGGACAAAGGCAAAGAATCTCGGAGATGGAATCAATTCCGATAAAATGGATTATTGCCCTTTTGTTGACCTGCAGGGAAAGACACTTTTTTTCACGAGCAAAAGGAGCATGCTGGAACCTCCGACGAATAAAATTTCTTCAATAGAAGAATTTTTATTCATCATAAATGCTTATGAAAATGGCCTGAGCAGAATTTACCAGGTTCCTTTTGCACAAATTATTGAACACGAATAATAGTTAATGGCTATGAAAATGCAATTAAACTTCTTTATGTTACTTTCTTTTTTCATGTATTCCTGTGAAAAAAATGTAAATCAGGAATCAAACGAGCAATGGAAAGCTGAAATCATTGAAACGGAAAAAGCCTTTGCGCAAATGGCAAAAGAAAAAAGCATTGCAGAGGCATTCATCTATTTTGCGGCTGATGATGCTGTAATAATGAGGAGCAATCAACTCGTCATTGGAAAGGAGAAAATAATCGCGCATTTTACACCAGATCAGCCCGTTGTTGAAAATATAAGCCTTGAATGGGCACCTGATTTTGTCGATGTTTCTTCATCCGGAGACCTGGGATATACCTATGGGAAATATATCTATACAACAACGGATTCTGCTGGAAATACTTCAGAGACAGAAGGCATTTTTCATACGGTCTGGAAGAAGCAGCCAAATGGCCAATGGCGGTTCGTTTGGGATTAATTGGTGCAGAGTTACGCGTAAAAATCAACGAGGGGTATCTGTTCCACGGCAAGTGTCTCTAAAAAAAATCATACAATATCACACCATTGATCCCTGCGTTTAGCCTTTGGTATAAATAGTTGCAAATTACTCATCCAGGATGCAACAAAATGCCCACATTTTGCATCTTAAAGATGACCGGCTAACTTGACAAAATCATGATACGTAACTACTTCAAAGTTGCTTTACGCAATATCCTAAAGCAAAAATTCTATTCACTGATTAATATTTTGGGCCTGACCATCGGGATAGTCGCTACACTGTTTATCATTTTGTATGTCACCGATGAATTAAGTTTTGATCGATTTAATTCGAATATTGAACGCATGTATCGCGTAGGTCTTAATGGACGTCTTGCAGGCCAGGAGGTACACGTCAATTATACGCCTCCACCTCTGGCTACAGCTATGGTGAATGAAGTCCCCGGAGTCGAGCAATCTTTACGTATTTGGGAATGGGGAGATGTAGTAATTCGCTATGAAGATAAGGTCTTCACAGAAGATCTGATTTTCCATGCGGATTCCAACTTTTTCAAGTTCTTTTCATTTCAACTACTTGAAGGCGACCCTGTAACAGCGTTGAAGGAACCTAATTCAATAGTGTTATCAGAAAGCATGGCGAACAAATTTTTTGGTGATGGAGAAAAATTAGGGCGTATAATTACCTTCAGCAATGACAATAAAGCCATGAAAGTTACGGGAGTTATCCAGGACCCGCCACACAATTCACATTTTAAATACAATTACCTCGTTTCGTTTTCATCAAATGATTTTGGAAAATCGGATCAATGGCTAAGCAATAGCTTGCACACCTATTTCATTGTGCAAGAAGATACAAATCCTGATAATGTGCTGGCATCCTTGAATTCCAATTTGATTCCAAAATATGTCGGACCTCAAATCCAGCAGTTTTTGGGAATGTCCTTGGAAAAGTTCATAGAACAGGATGGCGCATATGGATATTTTATAAATCCAGTCAAGGATATCCACCTCTTTTCTGATGTCGATGGTGAATTGGAACCTCCTGGTGATATCGCATATATTTACATATTCTCTGCCATTGGTTTATTTATACTGATCATTGCAGCCATAAATTTTATGAATTTGTCCACGGCAAAATCATCAGGAAGAGCCCGGGAGGTGGGTATGCGCAAAACCCTTGGATCATTGAAATCACAACTTATTGGCCAGTTTTTATTTGAATCGATGATTTACAGTGTTATAGCAGTATTTCTAGCGGTTATATTCGTGGCATTTTTACTACCTCAGTTTAATCTGATTGCAGGAAAAGACGTGGTATTTGGTCAGCTCGCAGATCCAGCTATGATTGTAGGTGTAATTGGATTGACCTTGCTCATTGGATTTTTAGCCGGCAGTTATCCTGCATTTTACCTGACAAGGTTTAAAGTCACAGATGTTTTTAAAGGATCAGCAGCCAAAGGAACGAAAAGCGGTTTAATTCGCGGAGTTCTGGTGGTCTTACAATTTGCGATCTCCATCTTGCTCATTATATGCACATTCCTGGTTTATAATCAATTACAATATACTCAAAATAAAAACCTGGGCTTTGATAAGGAAAAGGTCCTTGTCATCTCCAATGCCGACCGGCTGGGAAATAACCGCCAGGCATTTAAGGATGCCTTACAAAACGATGTTAATATCATTGCCGCTAGCTATTCAAACAACGTTATTCCGGGTGTGAACAACACAACAATTTTTAGAAAACCGGAATCGGAAGAAGATCATATCATTGGCGTTTATTACGCCGATCATGAACATATTGACGTAATGGGATTTAGTGTAATTGCCGGCAGGAACTTCTCCAGGGATTTCCCATCAGACTCATCAGCAATGTTGGTGAACGAAGCTGTAGTAAAAGAAATGGGTTGGCAAAATCCCATTGGTGAAAAGCTGATCTCATTTAATGGCCCAAAGCCAAGTGAAATTACTGTTGTTGGTGTGTTAAAAGATTATAATTTTGAGTCCTTGCGGGCCAATATCCGACCGATTCTTATCCTTCTGGGGAACTTTGGTAATGATATGACCGTGCGTTATAAATTGGATGATCCAAAAGAGGCGATAAAACTTATCGAAAGTAAATGGCGTGAAGTAGCGCCGGAGGAGCCATTTGAGTTCACTTTTCTAGATGAACGCTTTGACGAATTATATCGTTCTGAACAGCGACTTGGTGTTTTGTTCACAATCTTTACTGGATTAGCCATTTTCATCGCCTGTCTTGGATTGTTTGGCCTGGCAGCATTTACCGCCGAACAGCGCACGAAGGAAATTGGGATTCGAAAGGCTATGGGAGCATCATCCTTCAGCATTGTGCGTTTGCTTTCCACTGAATTCGTTAATTTTATTTTAGTGGCCTTTATCCTATCCATCTACCCGGCTTACTATTTTATTTCGGGTTGGCTGGAAAATTTTGCCTACCGCATAGAGATCAACTGGTTGGTATTTTTACTTAGTGGTATTCTGGCCCTTTTTGTTGCATTACTCACGGTAAGTATCCAGTCAGTAAAAGCATCTCACCTTAATCCGGCAAACACCCTTAGGTATGAATGAAAGGCAGGAAAGTTGAAATCAGGAGTTCAATAAAAAATTATTTAATGTTAAAAAATTCAATCCCATTATCATAAAAAAGTCTTTTAGCTATTCGTATGGCTTCCTCTTCATACAGATAACCAGTACGTACTTTTTCGATCAGTACTTTTGAAATCACCGCCCTGGCCATCAGCGAATGTCCATAGGTATTTTCCACGTTGTGATAATCCCCGCCAAAAGCCAGGATCTTATTCGCCGGCACAGTTTCCAGCCATTCATGCAGGTATCGCTCGCTATACGATGGTGAAATAATGTACATCCAGCACATGTCGATATACACATTCCGAAAATTCTTTGCCAGCACTGATAATTCACCGCCATAGGGATATGCACCGTGCATGAGTAAAAATCGCACATCCCTGTATTCCAGAAATAAATTTGATAAATGAACCGGATCAGCATTGGAAATGATATTTCCATCTCCGGCCTGCAGACCGGTGTGAATCTGCATGGGCAAATTGTGCTTTCTGGCCAACTGAATAATACGGTGCATCATATAATCCTGTAGTGGCTTGACTACCTCAAAATCCAGTTCCCATTCTCCACGCATCACGTAAGAAAAAACTTTATCTGCTACCTGCTCTGCTACATTTTCATAGTCCAAAATGCGGTGGTAGGCAAGGGCAGATTTTACACCTACGATATCTTTTGCAACTGCCTGCTCAAAGGCAATTTCCAAAACTTTAGCAAAGCTGTCCAGGGTGGTAATATCCTGTTCATATTTTTCACCAACTGCAAGAATATCATCCTTGTTATTGATTCTGATGAATTCATCGAACTTTTCCACATATCTGAACATATCATCTTCCAATCTATTTGTGCCGACATCCATTACGGCATATTTGATCTTTGCCCTGTTCTTTAGCACTTCCTCATACCAGGGAAGATCATAGGATGTTTTTATTTTTTCAGAAAGTTCCTCATATGTGTCATCAGTTAGATCCATAATTCCATATAAATTATCCATGGCTAATAATACCACCCTTCCATAAGCTGTATTTTTTGAGGCTTCCCAATAAGGTTTTACAATTTCCCATTTCTCCCTGGTCGAATATTTATCCGTGAGCAATTCGGCAAATGTGGCTTTATTCATGCCCGCAGATTTAATATCGTCATCGGCATAATGATGGAGCAACAGCATAAAATCCAGCATACTGCTTTTCTTTACACTTTCCTGGGGCATTAAATGCTCATGGGAATCAACTATTTCCAAGGAATTGACATAGTCCGTTATACGCTGTTCAAAACCAGCTTTTGGTAATGGCCTTAACTTAATTTGCGCATGTAAATGGTTAAAAATTAAGAAAAAAGGGACGACGTATTTTAGGCTTTTCATAAAGATGATATTATCATGTTGTTTTTATCCGGTTTTCAATTTGAATAATCCGCTCGATTAATGCATCGGAAATTTCCTTGTGAACTTGATCAAAAGCAAGAATTGGCTCACGCACATTTGGCGTTGGATATATGCCCTGTCTCCATAACAACCGTTTGAAGAAATGAATGGAAATATCCAGGTGCTGATTAGAAAAAGCAAGGACAGGTAATACCAGATTGAATAGCTCAATAGCCTGCTCAACAGCTCCTTTCCTATAATCACTGAATATTTTGGTATAAATCCAGTGCATTCCCGTTGGCATAAAGGCATGTACCCCACGCCGGAGACCTTCCGGCATCTGGGAAACCGCCCATCCCCCACTTATATGCAATTGTCCGTCAGATAACTCAAGCATCCTGGAATACTTAACTCCGGCCGGAACCGTTTCTACTTTCAGGCAACGGAAAGATGGCACTTCATCAAACAATTCCATGATCAGATCATCGGGTAAGCCATATCCCTGGGCATCCCAATCCTGCAACATAATGACCTCTGGTCCAAGATCAGCCAGACTAAAAAAATCACATTTAAATTGATCATGTGTGGAATACGGCAATTGAATTAGCACGTGATTGCATCCCAACCCCAGGTACTCTTTTAATATTTTGCCGGAGTCTTTTAAGGCTGCACCTGCGGTACCTGCAAAAACAGGAACTTCTCCATTTACACCTTCCAGAACTGTTTCAACCATACTGAGTTTTTCCACATAGGAGAGCTTTTGCACTTCTGAGGCCATCGCAGGAACCAGAAATCCGGCGACACCTGCCTGAAGTGCATCTTGTACATTGGTAAGCAGAGCATCATATGCTATTTGATCCTCCTGTGTAAATGGAGTATTCAAAACGGTCACAATTCCATGAAGTGGCAATAATTCCTTCATTGAAATATTAGTTATTTTAAGCGTGAATTATCGCTTTATCATCCAGACATCTGTCACTTTGGAATATTGCCTCCAGTTGAGATGCGATTCATCCGGCCGATCGAAAGTAAGTTTCAATTTACCTTCCCTGATCAATTCCTTCGGCAATGGAAATTCCTTAAAAGTTTCCAGTTCTTTATCATACGTTGTAGGCTCGAGTCGCACACCATTTGCTCTTAATAAGGCTTCCCCATATCCTGCAATACGAATCAGGTAATCAGTATCTGGATCTAGCCTGGAATATTCTAGTTCTGGAGAAAACTGAAATAACTGGGTAGACAATCGTTTACGGCTTTTACCGTTATCCCACCAGGCATAATCAATGGCATCTTCAGTTTTTGAAATGACATGCGGACTTGCTGAAACATCCGAGATATTATCATAATAACCTCCTTCACCGGGATTTTCCCAATGGATAATAAGGTCTAATCGAGCCAGCTTTTCCTGTTCATTCGCCATCTTCCTGACTTTCGAAAACTCATCTTCCAGCCACCAGCGATTATTCAACGGATAATCGATGAAATCCATGAAGCAGCCGCGTTCAAATCCGCTTGCCTGGTATTTGGGCACACTCGATTGCAAGCCAATGGATTTAAATAACTGATCAGCGAGGTACTCGATGATTACCTTTTGTTCAGGCAAAACCGGATTCGTGACTGCCAGTTCCAATACTTCAATAGCCCGGTCCATTGCCTCATCGGCGCCAATCGTCTTCATGTTTTTGAGTAACATGTAGGCTTTCCTTTCCAATGATTTTTCATAAATCAGTCGGGCACGCGTATAATCATCATAATATGCCCTTAACAGGCACATTTGCCATCTCCAGTTATCTCCCAGTTGTAGATTGGTTTTATTAAGGTCTTTCCAAAAATTCAACGTCGCTTTTACGCTCCCGTTTGGTATTAAAGGACCAATCCAATTCTGTTCCAGGGCAAGGATCCCATCTGCAGCCTGTTCGGCGACTTCAGGGCCAAAGAAAAAACGTCCATATTCTACCATAATATCCCGGATTTCCTGGTTTGAATCCCATCCCATCTGGCTCCATATTATTTTATTTACATCATCATTTACACCATCTGAGTAGCTTAAGAAACCATCTGTGAAGGGTGCGTCCTCTCGAAAGATCCGGGCATAATAATACGGTTGTGGATTTGGGGCTTCCCTGCCTAGCGTGAGTGCATACGCCTGGTCCCAATTTTCTACAGGGTACTGACACCGCACAGTATGGGTGATGTCCCCATACAGACGGTGCTTGTATTTACCAGGCAGTAATTGTCGTTCCAAATCTACGGGAGGACTACTCGGTCCATACACAACTCCTTTTAACCAATCTGGGCTATTTTCTTGCAGATAATTGAAAAAATACGCCACTTTCTCCTGGTCAAAACCCTGCAGCGATATCCACACACCGGCATTCGGATGATATTTATGAAGCAGTGCAGCAAGGTCTTTAAGATGAGGCATTACATATTTTGGATGATTATCTCCCGGATCACCTCCTGGAAAAAATATGCCATCGAGACGGGGTATGGATTTGTAAAATGCTTCATGTTGTTTCATTTCCGCTTTCCTTATATTCTCATCAGACAAATCACCGGTTGCCGGGATCCATACCCAATAGTCCAAATCGTAGTTATTACAAATCTGGCTAATCTCCCTGTGCATTTCTGTATGAGGCATAACCATCTGCGGACTTTGGTCATTGTCCTGAAAGGGTATATCTTCAATACTGTTTGTGCCAAATATGGCCAGTTCGCGGATATACTGGTCATATTGCTGTGGTGTCCATTTATCCCATGAATTAGCTGCATTACGATAGCCTAGCTGATGACCACGCAATGAATATTCCGGATTGGCAAGTATATCAATCTGTTCAGGTAGTAGTATTTTCCCCTTGGACATTTCAGCCATTCTCAACAATTTCCCGATACCAAAAAGTGCTCCACGTGGGTCAGCCCCTGCGATCCAAATTATCTCTTGTCCCGGATTGTCCTCAGAAATAATACTGTATCCTTCATGCATCAATTTGCCAAAATTATCCTGCACTATTGGGGGGATTTCTCTACCCTGAATTTGTTGATCTCCTTTAATCACAACTACAACAGAAGGATGTGATTTAACCCAGCCCTGTAATGGTTTACAATGAAATCCCGTTCGTTTCCCGATCTCCTCGACAATCACTTTTTCGAGTGTCTCTTTTTGTGGAGAAGGTATGGATGGTGAAACAATATACTCCAGGTCATAATGTGTAACCTGCTGTGAAAACAAACTTGATGAAAAACCTGCAAAAACAAGTAAAAAAACCAATAATCGCATAAAAAGTATTTTTTATTCTTTAGCTAATTTGATATTCCAATCTTCAAATTCTACCCAGTAAGGCACCTTGTCACAAGACCCAGCTGCCAGACCCAAATCAATGGATTGCTCCAGGCCCGGAATATCCACCGATCGTTTTTCATTGATCCAGTTCACGCCATCCAGGCTGATGGAACCAACAAAATAATTGCCATGCCGCTCCAACCTGAGCCAGTACGGATATACCAGGTCTTCCGGTAAATTCTGGCTACTTGCCTTGTGCATGCACCCATTGGCAAATTCATCATAATTGATCCCTGCACGGCCAGGTGTACCAAACATGAGAAAAGATCCCTTGCTGCCTGGTTGGGTATCAAAACTTTTGGATATGTCATTGCGTGCGAATAGTCCAGCGCGGAACCATTCATGCGTCCGTTCACCGAATTGCTTAATTTTCACAGTTGCAACAAAATCACCTTTTATCTGGCTCAAATAGATCGCTGCATATGAATCCTCGGCATGGAAAAAATCAGAACCTCCGGCTTTGATCCTGAATCGGTTCTGTCGTTGATCCGCATTGATTTCAAACGGCTTTGCTTTGGCAGAGCAATGCTCAAATAATTCACTATCGGGGATATTCACTTCAGTAAAATCCTGTACGTTCAATAGTGCTTCATTGCTATTTCCAATGCGAACCTGGTGAGTACCTACTGCTGGCGAGATATGAAATTCAATAGTTTTGCATTCCCCCGGTTGAAATGATAATTCCTGTTTTTCAATGGGCTGATTATTCAAATACAGTTCCGCTTGAATATCTTGTGCCGAATTGACCAGGTTTCTAGCTATAGCTTCTACCCTGATTTTTTCACCATGCAGAATCTGTACATCTGAAAGCCTTAATTGATCAAATACCACAGCAGGTTTGTCTCCTGTAATTTTTACCGTCTGATAATCCGTAGTACCAATGGCAAATTGATGAGTTCCTGCATCATATAAGCGGACATCAAAGGCGACGCGCACAGCATTATTATGGATAACAGGCACATCCCGGAATTCGTGTACTTTTCCATCAACATATAGAGGTATCTTTGCCAGCCCTGTGGCACCAGAATTGAAAACACTGGCGCTAATGTTTATTGCGCTGCCTGATGAAATATATTCATTGTTTTGAAGATCGGCGCTGCTGATCTTCAGATCTCTGAAAACAATTTCCGGTTCCCCATTAATAAAAGTTTCGGGAGCATTTTCTGGTGCTTCAATAACGTAATTATTTTCATACAGATTATCTACCAGGTTGGCCGCACACAGTTTCATCTCCCCCTGCTCCAGGTTATAGAAAATGTTGTCTTTTGCCACCCAACCCAATGACATGTTGTCGAACCAGAATCCGACATTATCATTGAAAAAACCAGCCCGGACATCATGGATCAGATTTTTCTGCACCACAGAATTAAAGGTCGTACCTGCTGTTTTGATTGCACCCGAATCATCAGCATCTTTCTGTACATCTTCCAGGTGGTTGTATTCAACCGTGTAAGCGCCATCGATAGCCTCTTCCAGGTTGCTCCAGCCTCCTACGGATATGGCATACCGACCCCTGGTCTTCGTGATATAGTTGTGAGAAATCGTGGTAAACATGGAGTAGGATCCATCGATATTCACGCCACCGCAATTTGAAATGTGGTTAAATGAAATCTGCGTTTCCCTCAGGATGTCTTTGCCCGATTGAGGATCCTCAGGGCCATGTATCCGGATGGCCACATTATCAATTCCATATAAGGTATTTTCCAGTATTTTGGTTTGATAACATCCTTCAGAAAGAGCAATGCCTGTTCCTGCAGCAGCTCTTAGTTCATTTCCGACAAATTCATTTCCATGAGCATATGCATAGCTTATCGCTGATTTACCGGGCAGCACCCCTTCAAATGTTAATCCGTAGATCCGAAGGTTTCGCACCGGTTTGCCGCGCTCACCTTTCACAAGGATCAGTTCCTGCAGTTCTGGTGTGCAGAGTATACTGGTATTCACCTCAGCATTTCCATCCGGTGCCATTAGACTAAGTTCCCTTGTATTTATATCGTAAAACCACTCACCCGGTGCATCCATGAGTTCTTTCACATTTTCCACATAATACCTTGGTGGAACGATCACCACACCTTCCTGTGAATTTGCAAGTGTCGCTAATCCTCCTTTTTCATCGATGGAGGTAAAGGAATTTACACCGGAATGCCACCGCAGCAACATATGCACGCGGTTGTTTTCCATTCCCTTCCAGGACTTCAATTCCCCAGGATTAAAGTGTAAAATATCAGTGGTTTCAGAGATTATCGGGGGAACAAAATACCCTTCATTAGGCGTTCTGGCCAAAGTTAATTTTTGACCATCGGCTACCAACATCCTGACCGTACTTCCCGAATAAGTAACAGACCATACATCTTTCTTTTTCTTCCAACCTTTGATCAGCTTCCCACCGGAAATAACTGGTTTTTCTCCTGGGTAAGCCGCATAGGTCACATAATGGTCCCTGAGTTTATGGTACTCAAATGCACCGGTTGGCAGGTTGGTTTCTACCCGTTCGCCACCATCTTCTGGTTGAAAAATGAGCGGTTCATTCAACGTATAATAACCATCGCGAATTAAAACCACTATATCTTTACCCTTACCCAACGGATGTGGTGATCCTATCCATCGTGTCTCAACAGGCGGATCTTTTGGAAAATACACCTGGGATTTCAACATTCTCACCGCTTCCTGGGATCTTTTCAGGGTAAAAAAAGGTCCGTCGGTCATTTCCTCATTTGGCGCTGGCAATGTCCCAGACCAGCTATCATTTCCATTTTCAGCAACATAGAAATCCGCCTGCTTTGTTACCTCGAATTTCTGCCAAAGCTCACCGCGCATTAATTTGCCGTCACGCCGCACATCCTGAATCGATTGTGCAGCAAGTTGGCTCATATTCAAAACAATAATTGAAAGCAGAATTGTCTTGATGAAATACTTCCTGAGTACATTCATAGTAAAAACTGTTAATCAATTGTTCGATAGGTTCAAAGCGTACACTTATGAAGTGACTGCCAATTGTATTTTTTTTATTGCTTTTGCAATTAGGTCCATATCTTCCTTGCTTCCCAACATGGTATTTTGCATGATCCAAACAGCGTCTTCATAGCAGGCTTTTTCCGTCTCCGGGCAACAAACATTTTTGTAATCTACCTCTTCCGGAATTGCATAGCACATGAAATTCTTTTGTTGAAAAAGTGGTTGCTTATATAATGGTTCCGGGTAACCCATAAATGATGGTACTCCTTCTGCTGCAAGCATGGCTGCAAAATCTCGTTTTGACAAATCATTAAACTTTGACTTATCGTATTTGAAAATGTAAATATGGTAGGTATGCAACGTTTCTCCATGCCCCCTGGTGAGCGGTAGTATCCCATCAATTTTTTCAAGCAGTGAATTCAGGTATAAACCATTTTCATTTCTTTTTTGCGTTTGCGCTTCCAGACGTGCAAGCTGATTCGAAAGCAAGGCTGCCTGAAGCTGTGTAATACGGTAATTACACCCGAGATTATGGTGCTCATACCACTGCCCTCCTTTCACCCTGCCTACGTTGCGTAAGGAATTCATCATGTTAAATAATTGCTCATCATCAGTCACCACGATCCCACCTTCTCCGCTTGTCAGATTTTTTGAGGATTGAAAGCTGAAACACCCGGCATCGCCGATACTTCCAAGTTTACTGCCTTTATATTCTCCACCGTGGGCATGGGCCGCATCTTCAATAATCCTAATTTTATGCTTTTTGGCAATGCGCAATATCTCATCCATATCACAGGCCTGTCCGGCAAAATGTACAGGTATGATGACTTTGGTTTTAGCAGATATTGCCTTTTCCACTTCTTTGGGATCCATATTGTAAGTATCTGGATCTATATCCACAAATACAGGCACACAGTTGGCTTCCAGCACAATAGAAGCTGTTGCAATAAATGTGTACGGAGGAACGATCACTTCATCACCAGGGCGCACTCCACAGGCGATCAGGGCAAGTCGTAAAGCAACCGATCCATTTACACAGGTGATTGCATATTTACTCCCACAATAGGATGCAAATTCTTTTTCAAATTTTTCAACCAAGCCCGTGCAATCGGGATTACCCCAGGCTCCTGATTTCGCCACTTCTGTAATAGCCTGTACATCGCTCTCATCAAAAACAGGCCATTTAAATGATTTATTAAGTGTTTTAGGACCCCCGTTTAATGCTAATTTTTCCTTCATTTCAAAAAATGTATAATGATTATTATTTGTTCAGATGTCTATAACATAGCTTTATCGTCTCCAGTGATGATTCGGGCAAACATTTTTTTGTTTTTATATTTCTCTCAATACATTCATAGAAATACGCTATTTCATTGTAAA
>Ga0209536_100010615_pt1 | contig 13558 bp, 11 predicted proteins | sample DeeMarSeWOR28_12_FD_187461 | JGI IMG/M metagenome (GOLD analysis project Ga0209536, IMG submission 187461) | Marine sediment microbial communities from White Oak River estuary, North Carolina - WOR-2-8_12 (SPAdes) (version 2) | ecosystem: Environmental > Aquatic > Marine > Intertidal zone >...
CTCAGATTGAAGCGCTGCATAAGCACCGGCTTGGGCTCATCTTCGCTGCGGATTATGGCAATGACTTCGTCGATATTGAGGTAGGCAATCAGCAGACCGTCGAGAATGTGCAGGCGATCCAGCACCTTGTCGAGGCGATACTGCAGGCGCCGGGTCACTGTCGCGGTGCGGAACTCCAGCCATTCCTTCAGAAGCGTGCGCAAATCCTTTACAGCCGGCCGACCGTCCAGACCGATCATGTTGAGGTTGATGCGGTAGCTTCGTTCCAGATCGGTGGTGGCGAACAGGTGCGACATCAGGGACTCGGCATCGATACGGCCGGAACGCGGCACGATAACCAGGCGGGTGGGATTTTCGTGGTCGGATTCATCGCGCAGATCCGCAACCATCGGCAGTTTGCGGGCCGTCATCTGCGCGGCTATCTGCTCCAGCACTTTGGCTCCGGACACCTGGTAGGGTAATTCAGTGATGATGATATCGCCGTTGTCGCGTTCGTAGCGGGCGCGGATGCGAAGGCTCCCGCTGCCGGCTTCGTAGGCGCGGATCAGGTCCTCACGCGGCGTAACGATCTCCCCGCCGGTGGGATAATCCGGGCCCTGGATGTGTTCACACAGCTCGGTGACGTCCGCCTTGGGATTCTCCAGCAGGTGGATTGCCGCACTGGACACTTCGCGCAGGTTGTGCGGTGGAATGTCGGTGGCCATACCAACCGCAATACCGGTGGCCCCATTGAGCAGTACCGCCGGCAGACGCGCCGGCAGCAGAACGGGCTCCTTGAGGGTGCCATCGAAATTGGTGGTCCAGTCGACTGTCCCCTCACCCAGTTCCGCCAGCAGAACCTCGGCGAACGGGGCCAGTCGCGCCTCGGTATAGCGCATTGCGGCAAAGGATTTGGGGTCGTCGGGCGCCCCCCAGTTACCCTGCCCGTCGACGATCGGGTAACGGAAAGAGAAGCTCTGGGCCATGTGAACCATGGCCTCGTAGCACGCCGTGTCGCCGTGCGGATGGTACTTGCCCAGCACATCGCCGACGGTACGCGCAGACTTCTTGTACTTGGCCCGGGCAGAAAGGCCCAGCTCCGACATGGCGTACACGATACGTCGCTGCACCGGCTTCAGACCGTCGCCAAGGTGCGGAAGCGCGCGGTCGAGAATGACGTACATGGAGTAATCCAGATACGCCTTTTCGGTGAATTTCTGCAGGGGAAGCGTTTCAACGCTCTCGAGAGTGCTGTCAGTCGCCATGCGGGTTCCGGGTCGGTTACAAAACGACAGCTATTGTAACGGGCCCGTGCACGCCCCGTGAAGGAGTTTGAGATCAGATCGCCATCAGGGCGCTGCGGCGCGCAACGCGAGCCATTCCTCGCTGATGTCGACCAATTCCCCGTATCCGACCAGGGAATGCACCAGGTCCGAAAACTTGATGGCACGGTGCTTTGACTGGGAGCGAAATGGCTCGACCATATTGTCCAGGGTTTTTTCATCCAGCGCCTGGATGAAGGTCGCCACAACCTTGAGGCAACGCCAGTCGGCATATTCGGGCAATTTATTCAGGAACGCGGCGCGTGCAACGTCACCGGAAAAATCCATTTCGGTGGCTGTGTGGATGAATGCTTCGCCGCTGAGATCGTCGTATTCCTTGTACAGGTAGATCTCGAGCTCGAAAGGCGCGGGCCTGTGCTCTGCGCTCTTGTCCTGGCGACACAGAATCTGGACGGCATCATACAGGGCGGTGACCACACGGGGCTCGTTCAGACAGCGGAAATCCATCCCCTCCCGCGCGGAAAAAAACTCCAGCAGCGGGCTACCCGATTCCGGCACACCGACAAACTGGAGATGCGCCCCGCCCTCGGCATTGCGCGCCAGAAAGAAGGGTAGCGTGGGCGAGTTCGCGGCCAGCACCGCCTCATAGACCCTGGAGGCGGTCGCGCCCCAGATATCGCCGATATCGACACCCAGTTTGTGCTGGTTCTTGGTGATCAGCTCGACAAAGAATTCCTTCAGCCCTTCCTTGGTGCTGCCCAGAACGCGTTCCAGCATCAGAGTGCAGCTCTCCTCCTCCTGGCGCGAATTTACCACCCGGTAGGGTATATCCATGAGATTGGTGGCGGCCTTCTTCTGCTGCAGCGACACCAGTCCCACCTTGATCATCATGCCGGTTTTTACTTCGATTCGCGCGTCGATCTGAATACGCATGCCGCGCGTGGATATGTCCTTGGACATGCCCTCATAGCTGTCGGCGCCGATCTTGACATCTACGCGGGTCTCGGCGAGGTAGCGGTCCTCCCGGCGCCGCTCAACATAGCCGAAACGAATCAACTCCGGTCGCAGGCTCTTCGCAGGCAGGGCCAGCTGTTCGACTATTGCACCGCTTGTGATATCGCGGCGTTCGGTACCCACCCATGCAGCAAGCTGGACAGCATCGCCCGCGGCGCCACCGGATCCGCTGAGGCCGTTGCGGAACTCCTGGGTAACATCCGCCATGTAGGCCACAAAATTCAATCGCTCAAGACGTTCACGCAGCTCGATCATCTGCGCCTCCGACTTGTACTGCAGACGCTGCGACACCTCCTCGACTTTCTTGCTGCACACCGCTACCGCTGGAACACGACTCACCTGCACCTTGACAATACTGTGCTCCGACTGGTCCAGGGCGTGTCGCGCGAAGGCGGCAAATGCCTGCGTTGAGGAAAACTCGAAATCGGCGGCGGAATGAATGCGCATGCACTGGTCCCGCTCGCCGCGCTGGCGGTACATCGCCAGCACAAAAGACTGCTGCTGTTCCAGCCGTTGCAGGCGCTGCGGCAGACACAGGGGGGTAAAATTGTAGTTATCCGCGTCGGTACAGAAAAAGCGCGCCAGGTGCGCATTTCCGGCGCTCATGGCAACCGCCTGAACACGCAACTCGCCGCCCTGATCGCATTCCACGAAGAACGGTATCTGAGTCGCGCTTTGCGCGTAACAGCGCTCGTAATACCAGCTAAGGGCGGACTGATACTCGTCTTCCATGTCGAGCTTGTACTTGCGCTGATAGCGTTCGATGACGGTTTCGATCAGCTGGCTGAAACCCCTGGGCCGTTCGAGATCGCAGCGGCGCAGACACAGAACGGTTTCTGCGTCCCGCTCCCGGGCACTCACGATCTTGTAGGCGATGCGGGTCACGTTGATCTTGCCGGCCTGCTCCTGGAGTCCATTGAACGTGACGTTGATGTCCTCGCCGGTACGGAACGCCGTTAAGCCTTTGATGCGAACCTGGAGCCCGCAAACGGATATATCACGAGTGATTCCGCTGCTCTTGATGTTGCCGCGCTCGAGGCTTACAGCGCAGGCATATTGCAGGCGCGGGTGCGTGCGCTTGCGGAAGTAGCCTAGAGGCAGCACCTCGGGATTGTCGGGCGGTGCTGCAAGCTCGCCGTAATTCACTTCGCCGTCCTGCTGGTTCAGGGCGGCCCGCTCCAGCGCCGCCGCGCGGGCCCGCTCGCGGCGGCGCTGGTCAATTTCTTCCTGCCTTCGTCTGGCCTCGTCGCGCGCGTCCTGCTGCGCCTTGATGGTGTGCGCGCCCCCGACGATGGCCTCAAAGGTGCCGACGGTGTACACACCGTTGTTTTCGTGCAGCCCGCGTTCGAACATCTGGAAAGACACGTCGTCGAGGTAGTGGATGCGGTCATTGAAAGCATAGGGGCGGCATTCGCCCGCCACGCGCCCGCGCATGTCGATGGTCTGAAAGCAGGGCCGTGTAAGGCGGGATTCCTCCAGTCGCTGCAGAAAGCGGCCGGTCGCCGAGTCGCCAACCACGATCTCGGTGATCAGCTCCTTATCGTCCGAGCTGACATTTGCACGCCGGAAGTGTTTGACAACGATTTCGCCCATGATCCCTGGGATGCCGCCGCCCCCGTTGACACCAATAATCGTGTTTTCAATGGCTTATCGAGGTGCCAGCTGATACGCTGACGGCCTTGGCTAGATATCGGCAAGATTACCGTTTTTCTCCAGCCAGCCGCGGCGATCGGCGGCGCGACTCTTGGCGAGCAGCAGATCGAGCGTCTGTTGACTGTCATCACCCGGCTCAACCGTGAGTCGAATCAGCCGGCGGGTATCCGGATCAATGGTGGTTTCGCGCAGTTGTATGGGGTTCATTTCCCCCAGCCCCTTGAAGCGTTGCACGTTCACCTTGCCCTTGATGTCCTCCGCAGCGATGCGGTCCATGACACCCTGGCGCTCAGCGTCGTCCAGTGCATAGAAGACCTGTTTGCCTACATCGACGCGGAACAGCGGCGGCATGGCAGCATAAACGTGCCCCGCCTCCACCAGTGCGCGGAAATGGCGCAGAAACAGTGCGCAGAGCAGAGTGGCGATATGGGCGCCATCCGAGTCGGCGTCGGCGAGAATACAGATTTTGCCGTAGCGCAAATCCTTCAGGTCGTTCGAACCGGGCTCGACTCCGATCGCCAGCGCGATATCGTGAACCGCCTGAGAAGCCAGAACCTCGCCTGGGTCGACTTCCCAGGTATTGAGGATCTTGCCCCGCAACGGCATCACGGCCTGGTATTGGCGATCGCGCGCCTGCTTGGCCGAACCGCCGGCGGAATCGCCCTCCACCAGGAACAGTTCCGAGCGTCGCAGGTCGCTGCTGCTGCAATCAGCCAGCTTGCCCGGCAGCGCCGGCCCGCTGGTCACTTTCTTGCGCACCACCTTCTTGCCCGCGCGCTGGCGGCTCTGCGCATGCTGGATCGCCAGTTGGGCAATCTGCGCCCCTGCCTCGGTGTGCTGGTTCAGCCACAGGCTGAAGGCATCCTTGACAACGCCGGAAACGAAGGCGGCGCATTCGCGCGAAGACAAACGCTCCTTGGTCTGCCCGGAAAACTGCGGATCGGCCAGTTTGACCGACAGAATGTAGGCGCAACGCTCCCAGACATCTTCGGGCGCAATCTTGATACCGCGCGGCAGCAGGCTGCGGAATTCGCAGAATTCGCGAATCGCTTCGGTCAGGCCGGTTCGCAGCCCGTTCACATGGGTTCCGCCCTGCGCGGTGGGAATCAGGTTGACATAACTCTCGGCCGCCAGCTCGCCTGCCTCCGGCAGCCACACCAGTGCCCACTCGGCGGCCTCGGAGTTACCCTCAAGACTTCCAGTGAACGGTTCGGGCGGCACGCATACTGCGTTGTCCAGCGCATCCACGAGGTAGTCGCGCAGTCCGCCCTGGTACTGCCAGGACCACTGCTCGCCGCTCTTTTCGTCACTCAGCGTGACACTGAGACCAGGACACAAGACCGCCTTGGCACGCAGCACGTGTTTCAGCGTAGGCAGTGAAAACTTGACGGAATCGAAAAACTTCGGGTCCGGCCAGAAGCGAACGGTCGTGCCGGTATTCTGTTTGCCGACCTTGCCGACCTCATCGAGTCCGGCAACCTTATCACCGTTCTTGAACGCCAGGTTGTATTCCTTGCCGCCGCGTCGCACCCATACTTCCAGGTGTTTCGACAGCGCATTCACGACCGAAACGCCAACGCCGTGCAGACCACCCGAGAACCGGTAATTGTTGTCCGAAAACTTACCGCCCGCATGCAGGCGCGTGAGTATTACCTCGGCACCGGATAATCCCTCCCCCGGATGGATATCCACCGGCATGCCACGCCCGTTATCACTCACCTGTAGCGACCCATCCTTGAACAGGCTGACCTCGATCCTGGTTGCATAGCCGGCCAGCGCTTCGTCGACACTGTTGTCGATTACTTCTTGCGCCAGGTGATTGGGGCGAGTCGTGTCGGTATACATCCCGGGGCGCTTGCGCACCGGATCAAGGCCGCTAAGGACTTCAATCGAAGCGGCATCATATTTACTGGCCATCGCTGTTCAAGGATCGTGTAGAGAACCGGCTGGGTATGCTACCGAAAGCCAGGCCGCGGTTCTATTCGTTGCTTCAGAAATTACGCCGCTTGCGCGCCTGCAACCGGTCGACGATTTGCTGCTCATGGTCATAGCCCGGCAGCGGACAAAGCAAACCATCCATCAGCACCGAGCGGAACCGATCCTGACCCACGGCTCGGACGGGGCGCCACTGGGGGCGCTGCAGCGGCTGAAATTCCCCGCCGCTGCCGTAGGCGTAGCGCTGGTACTCCTTTTTCGCACAGCGTATTCCTTCGTAAAACACGTTATCCACGCCCGTTTTGGAGCGCAGTATCCCGGTGTAGCGGACCACACGGTCATCGCCGACATCCAGAGAGGCGGAATCGACCCACAGCGTGAAGGGGAAATCGTGCAGCGACAGCGGAACCTCGATCAGATCGTCGGCCCGCGGATAGGTCGGCAGTACCACGTCCTGCTCCTGCCACTTCGGGCCTTCTTTGAACTTCGCCCAGCCTTCTTCGCCGTACACGTCCTCATCGAAAGCCCGCGCCACGGGCAATGCCACCAGCAGAAGCAGTGTCAGAAACACCCGCAGCGAGGGCTGCACAAGCACGGAAACCACGGTCATATCGCGCAGTGTAGCGGCTTGCAGCCCGTCTATGAAGCCATGGTTTGGCGCCGCGGATCGAATCGGAACTGTTTGGCCATGCGCCGGTACAGTTCCCGGGCGCTGGCATCGCTGGCAGGCGGGGTCACCATGCGCAGCTCCACGTAATGATCGCCGCTCGGTTTTCCAGGCAGACCGCGCCCCTTGAGGCGCAGCTTCTGCCCGGACTGCGCACCCGCCGGAACCGACACTTCGACTGTACCACCGAGTGTCGCGACCGGTATCCGGGCACCGAGCGCCGCTTCCCAGGGCGTTACCGGCAGAACAGCGTAGATGTCGCGCCCCTCGGCCCGGAAGCGACGCTGCGGTTCGAACTCGATTTCCAAGTACAGGTCGCCAGCCGGGCCGCCGCCCGGACCCGGCGCGCCCTGCCCGCTGAGACGAATCTGCTGCCCGGCGACAATACCCTTCGGGATACTCACATTGAGCGTGCGCTGTTTGAGCGCAACCTGGCCCTGCGCATCCAGCTCCGGCATCTGCAGGCGCACGCTGCGAGTACCGCCGCGGTAGGCGTCCTCGAGCGAAATCAGAATCTTGGCGTGGTGATCTTCGCCCTTGGCGCGAAATCCGCCGCGCGCCGCGCCAGCCTGTCCCGCAGCCGCGAACGGACCGGCGCCACCGAACAGGGCTTCAAAAAATTCGCTGAACCCGGCCCCGCCCAGGCCACCGCGGAACTCGAAGCCGGCGTCCCAGTCGGGAGGCGGACGGAACTCCTGCCCCGCCCGCCACTGCTCGCCGAACTGATCGTAGGCCGCCCGCTTCTCGGGGTCCTTCAGAACCTCGTAAGCCTCACCGACCTCCTTGAAGCGCGCTTCCGCATCGGGCTCCTTACTGACATCGGGATGGTACTTGCGCGCCAGCTTCCGATACGCACGCTTGATATCGTCGTGGCCTGCGTCACGCGCCACGCCCAGAACCTGGTAATAGTCTTTGAACTGCATAACATTGACCCGTCTGCACGATCAGGCTACGGCGCTGCAACGGGCAGGCATGGGGGTGTCACACCCGCCATCAGACCTGAACCTGGATGCGTTTCGGTTGCAGCTTGTGCTGCTTGGCAATGACGATTTCCAGCACGCCGTGCCGGGATGTCGCACTTACTGCATCAGCATCCGCACTGTCGGGCAGACTGAAGCGCCGCAGAAAACTGCCGCGCACGCGCTCCCTGTGCCTGACACTGTCGCGCTGTTCCTCGTCTTCGCTACTGCGCGCACCCTTTATGGACAGCACCCCCTGTTCCATGCTGACCTCGATTGTCGCCGGATCGACCCCGGGGACGTCCGCATGAATGACGTAACGGGTGTCTTCGTCCCGAATATCCACCGCCGGGACCCAGTCACTGGTGGGTGCCGTTTGCCGCTGTGGGTGACGCGCGGCTGAGCTGCTTGCTGCTGCCCGGCCGATGTCGCGCTGCAATCGGTTCAGCAGGGTCCAGGGTTCATAACGCACAACAGACATTGCATACCTCCGTAAATCCTGACTGTGGAGCACCGGGCGGCGCCCCCTGATAAACGCTAAATGGGAGCAGGTTTACGGTTTTTCAATGGCGCACGACCTATACCGGGGGCGCGCGCCGCCAGTTCCGATCACGCACCGGGGACCGAAACTTGTGGGGCGTTTACAGGAGGAGGCGATACACGGGGCCAGTCAGTCGAGATCGCCGAGCAGCGAGACGCGAATGTTCTCCGGCAGCGGTTCCAGTTGCTGGGTGTAGGCACTGTGCGTAATACCGGCGCCCACCGCGGCGCCGCCGCGGGCCGCCTCGACCATGGCCGGCGTCAACTCGAAACGCAGAAAATGCACCGATGAGGTCTTTTCCTCATTCTCCCGCTCCAGATCCTCGTCAGCGGTGGCAAACACCGGTTCGAAGCCGTCGATACGCACCCAAACGTCATTCTCGACACCCTTGAGTTCGACCAGCTTGTCACGCCGCTGGTGCTCGTCCGGCACCTCGATCATGAAGGTCGCCTTCCAGTTGCTGCCGTCCGGTATCAACGGGTTGTAGGCATCCAGCTCTTCCTGGATCCCTTGCGGCTCGAAAATGCGCTCGGCGCGCAGCATCTCCTGAATCTGATAGTGCATGGTCAGCCGATCCTCGAAGTAAAGCGCGGCAACGGGGCCCAGGGGCACACGGCGATTTTTTTTGTGTTCCATCACCTGGCTGCGGAATGCGCCGCGTACTTCGGCGTACTGCTCCAGCGAGTAAAGGTCACCACGCGTCAACTTTTCCATCATTACCTACCCTCAGATTCCGTATGCCAGCCGCAGCAGCTTTAGCGGGTGTTCCGGCTGCTTGCCGCTGTCCAGACCGTTTTCGATCTGGTGACCTGCCATCGGGCAGTCACTGCAATAATGATCAGCATTGGCTTGCTGCACCCGGTTCACCACCGGCTTGCACAGCTTCATGGAAGTTTCGTGAAACTCTTTCTTCACGGCATAGGTGCCATCGTGGCCGGAACAGCGCTCGATCGCCTCCACCCGCGTATCGGGAACCAGCTGTAACAGCTCCCGTGTCTTCATGCCGATGTTCTGTACGCGCAAATGACAGGCCACATGATAAGCAATGCTGCCGAGGGCGTTCTTGAAATCGGTTTTCAGCTGGCCGTGCTTGTGTCGCAACACCAGATATTCGAAAGGGTCGTAGATGTTGTCGCGCACTTTGGCGACGTCCTCATCATCGGGAAACATCAGCGGCAGCTCCTGTTTGAACATCAGCACACAGGATGGCACCGGCGCCACGATATCCCAGCCCGTGTCGACCAGCTCCGCCAGTTGCGGGATGTTGATTTCCTTAGCCTTGGCCACCGCCGGGAGATCGCCAAGCTCCAGCTTCGGCATGCCACAGCAGCGGCGCGTATCGGCAAGGCGTACCGGAAGATCGTTGTGCTCGAATACCGCAATCAGGTCCTCGCCAAGATCCGGCTCGTTGTAATTTCCATAACAGGTCGCGAACAACGCGACCTTGCCGCGTGTGGGGCCCGCCTGGGGCGCTGCCTCTGCATTCTGGTTGCGCGTCACGTCCAGTCGCCGGCGCAGCGTGTCACTGTGATAGTCGGGAAGATGTGCCTCGGGATGCACTTCGAGCAGTTCCTCCAGCACCCTGCGACCTGCCCTGTTGCGGTTCACCACGTTGACCACCGCCGATACAACCGGTATGCCGGCCAGAGTACCGACCATATCGGTGGAAGTCAGAATCCGGTCACGCGCGCGCGTTTTGCCCTGGCCGTGCTTCACCGCCTTGGCCCGCAGCATCAGGTGGGGGAAATCGACATTCCATTCGTGTGGGGGCACGTACGGACACTTTGTCATGTAACACATGTCACACAAGTAGCAGTGGTCAACCACCTCCCAATAAACGCGCCGGCTTACGCCATCGAGCTCCATGGTGTCAGAGTCGTCGATGGCGTCAAACAGGGTCGGGAATGAGTTACACAGACTGAAACAGCGACGGCAACCGTGACAGATATCGAATACCCGTTCCAGCTCCTGCATCAACGACGCTTCGTCGTAGAAACCCGGGTTGCGCCAATCGAGAGGATGGCGGGTTGGCGCCTCCAGACTGCCTTCACGAACCGACATCAGATTCTCCTGGTAACGGTAAGACGGTAGGATTGAGCGTCGTGAGCCCGGCGCGTCCGGGCCCACGTCTTGTTGCAGTTCGGCTTAACCTTCCAGGGTATCCAGCGCTTTCTGGAAACGGTTGGCGTGGGACCGCTCGGCCTTGGCCAGCGTTTCAAACCAGTCAGCGATTTCGTCGAAGCCTTCGTCGCGTGCCGACTTGGCCATGCCGGGGTACATGTCGGTGTACTCGTGAGTTTCCCCGGCGATAGCCGCCTTAAGGTTGTCGGAAGTCCCGCCGATGGGCAGACCGGTAGCCGGATCCCCGACCGCTTCGAGATACTCCAGGTGGCCGTGCGCATGGCCGGTCTCGCCTTCAGCGGTGGAACGGAAAACTGCCGCGACATCGTTGTAGCCCTCGACATCGGCCTTGGCAGCGAAGTACAGGTAGCGGCGGTTAGCCTGGGATTCACCGGCAAATGCGGCCTTGAGATTGTCTTCGGTCTTACTTCCTTTCAGGTCCATGGCTGTTTCCTCCCAACTGGGTTAGTGAAAACGTGATCGCGATAATTTAGACTGAGTCTAAACTAGTGCTGAAATCTAGCCCACTCGCAGTCAAGTGTCAATCCCGCTCACCCGCAGTAGAAGTACGCGCATGGGCTCGGCAGCGAACGTGGCTTGGAAACCACAGCGAGAGCCTTGCCGAAGTCGAAAGCGGTCTCACTTGCACTCAGCTTGGCAGCGCCTATGCTTAGCGTGCAAGTACATTGTCGCTGGCAAACGGTTCGCGCCACTCAACGACTTAGCCGTGCAATTTGGTATATAATATTAACCAACAATTTCCGCTGCACAGGGCGAGCTACCGAAGTGTGGCAAAAATGTTGTAATTCGTAGGATTAGCGCGGGTGGGGGGATGATGAAAGGGCTGATCATACTTGGCATCGCAGCGATCCTTGGCGTTGCGACGGGGGTTGAGGGGGCTCAGGTCTATACGCCACCTTCGACAGGCGAACTCACCATTACTGCACCGGGTACGGTAGTGATAACGGTAGCGCGCTGGCCGAACAAAACGCTCTATGTCAGAGATGGAACAGGGCGCAATCAGCTTGCGCTGCGCGCCGAAAAAGACATCTCCCAACTGGATATCGGCGACATTGCAGTAAAGCGGAATGATCTAGCGGCCATGCACATCGTGCGCGTGGACTCGCTGGGCGATCCGCTGATCGCTGACAGTTTCGCTAAGCTGACGTTTGGCGCCCCGTCCAATCCCGGCCCTGGCAAGCAGGTGATGGCAATCGCTTGGCTGGTTGCCATCGGGTTGATCGGTATAGCCACCGTCGGGCGCCGCAAACAACTCTGAGCTTTCATGCCCCTTTGCGCCGTTGACCCAACGGGACAGCGTCGGTAACGTTACCGCCCCGTCTCACGCAACACCGAGTATCATCTTGACCAAGAGACAGAAAAAAGCAGCTGATTTTGAAACCGCCCTGGCGGAACTCGAGGCCCTGGTGGAAAAAATGGAACAGGGTGACCTGACCCTGGATGAGTCGCTCAAGCAGTTCGAGCGCGGCGTGCAACTGACCCGTTCCTGCCAGCAGGCGCTGCAGGAAGCCGAACAGAAGGTACAGATTCTGCTCGAGAAAGGCGGCCAGCAAACGCTTGAGCCATGGGAAAGTGACGACCAGCCGTCCTGAATTCAGGCGCTTCTCCACCGATTGTCAGCTCCGCGTAGAAGCGGTGCTGGACCGGTTTCTGCCCTTTGCACAGACCCATCCGGCCGTGCTGCATGGCGCCATGCGTTACAGCGTGCTGGGAGGTGGAAAACGGGTGCGTCCGCTGCTGGTGTACGCAGCCGGCCAAGCGCTCGGTGCCGATGCCGCGGCGCTCGATGCGGCGGCCTGCGCGGTGGAATGTATTCATGCCTATTCGCTGGTGCACGACGATCTGCCTGCCATGGACGACGATGCGTTGCGGCGTGGCAAGCCGACCTGCCATAAGGCGTTTGGGGAAGCCACTGCGATCCTTGCCGGTGATGCACTGCAGACACTCGCCTTCCAAGTGCTCGCGCACGCCGATATGGGGGAACTCAGCCCCGAGCGCAGGGTGAGGATGATCGAGCTGTTGGCACAGGCCGCGGGGTCGCGCGGCATGGTGGGCGGACAGGCACTGGACCTGGCCGCCATCGGCGCTGATCTCGATATCGCGCAGTTGGAGGACATGCATATCCACAAGACCGGCGCTCTGATTCGAGCCTCGGTGTTGCTGGGGGCCCTCTGCGCGCGCGATCTCCCGGACGCGGCGTACAGCGCACTCGACCATTACGGCAGGTACATCGGCCTGGCGTTCCAGGTGCAGGACGACATTCTCGACGTTACCAGCAGCACCGAGCAGCTGGGCAAGCAGGCGGGTGCCGACCGGGCGCTCAACAAGCCTACCTACCCGGCTCTGCTCGGCCTCAGCGACGCCCGGCAGCGCGCCGACGAACTTCACCATGCGGCGCTCGACTGCATCGCCGATCTGGATCAGCGCGCCGATTCGTTGCGCTGGTTATCCGAGTACATCGTGGCTCGGGGCATCTGAACCAGCCGCACAGCTTGCCTCGCGGGGACCAAGCGCTGATAATACGCGATCTCGCAGTGACCGTTCCCCGATGACGACCCACACCCATTTTCCGCTGCTCGAACGCATTGGTTCCCCTGCCGACTTGCGTAACCTACCGGTAGCGCAACTCGCCGTCCTGGCAGCCGAGGCACGGCGCTTCCTGATCGAGTCGGTGGCGGAAACCGGTGGTCACCTGGCCGCCAACCTTGGCACCGTGGAACTCACCCTCGCACTGCACCACGTGTTCAACACCCCCGACGATCGCCTGGTCTGGGACGTCGGGCACCAGAGTTACTTGCACAAGATACTCACCGGTCGACGCCAGCGCATGGACAGCCTGCGCCAGAAAGACGGGCTGGCGGGCTTCCCAAGACGCACCGAGAGCCCCTACGACAGCTTCGGCGTCGGCCACTCGAGTACCTCCATCAGCGCCGCGCTGGGAATGGCCATCGCTGCCGCCCGGGCCGGCAGCAACCGCCGGGTGGTGGCTGTGATTGGCGATGGGGCAATGACCGCAGGGCAAGCCTTCGAGGCACTGAACCATGCCGGAACGCTGGACGCCAATCTGCTGGTGGTGTTGAACGACAACGACATGTCGATTTCACCCAACGTCGGCGGCCTGTCCAACTACCTGGCGCGGGTGCTGTCCGGTCGCACCTATGCCACAGTACGCGCCGGCAGTAAGAAAGTACTCGCCAACATGCCTACGGTGTGGGAGCTGGCGCGGCGCGCCGAAGAACACATGAAAGGCATGGTGGTCCCAGGGACCCTGTTTGAAGAGCTGGGATTCAACTACATCGGTCCCATCGACGGCCATGACCTCGATGCGGTGGTGAAAACCCTGCGCAACCTGCGCGCCTTGAAGGGACCACAGCTGCTGCACGTG
>Ga0209536_100010616_pt1 | contig 13557 bp, 8 predicted proteins | sample DeeMarSeWOR28_12_FD_187461 | JGI IMG/M metagenome (GOLD analysis project Ga0209536, IMG submission 187461) | Marine sediment microbial communities from White Oak River estuary, North Carolina - WOR-2-8_12 (SPAdes) (version 2) | ecosystem: Environmental > Aquatic > Marine > Intertidal zone >...
GCGCACCGGTGCGCAAAGCCCGTGCCTTGACCAGCGAAGAGCGGCAATGGATCGATTATTCCGCTAAACATTATATGGAGTTGAAAAACCGGTATTTAAGTTAATAAAGGGACAGAGAAAATAAAGGAATGCCATCATCAGCAGCGCTACGTATTAAATGTTAGACGAAAACTAACCAGTTAAGCGAGACAGAGTAATGCAACTGTTCATTGGCAATCTACCCAGAAATATGAGTACGTTTGAATTGCGAAGAATAGTGGAACGCGCGTTGCTGCCGCAAGGATTGCAAGAGACAGCCAAGCACTATTTATTGCGCGGGGAACGCCTAAAGCGTGTGCAATACGAAGTATTCGATAAATTGACGCCTTTTGGTATTGTGCGCCACGGCAAGGCGACAATAGAGCCGGACTTGCTGGCCCAGCGCGTCATCGAGCGGCTGAACGATACCGCTTATCGCGATACGAACCTTGTGGTGCGGGAGTTTGTCACCCGTATCAATAACAATGATCGCCGCGCGTTAACTTGGCGGTTAAAGCTATGGGATGACACTGAGCGGCGCTTGCGGGAACGCCGTCAACCGACGGTGGATTTGGAGAAGAAAAGACAAGACGAATTTGCTTAAGAAGTCTCTTGTTACCCCAGACTTTGTCGAATAGCGCTAATCACATCCTTGGTCTGTGGCCGCACACCGCGCCATAAATAAAACGACTCGGCGGCTTGTTCCACCAGCATGCCTAAGCCATCCATACTTCGAGCGGCGCCATGTTGCTCTGCCCAGCGCATAAACGCGGTGGCTTGGGCGCCGTACATCATGTCGTAGCAAACACTTTGTGCACTTATAATGTGGGCGGGTATATCCGGCACTTCGCCTTGCAAGCTGGCGGATGTGGCGTTGATTATGATGTCGAAGCTCTTCTTTTGCTGAAGCAGGGCGCTGAATCCGCAGCCTTTAATATTTCCTAGCTGAGATAATTGGTGGGCCAATTCATGCGCGCGGTCGGGCGTGCGATTGGCAATCAATACCAGTGCCGGATTTTCATTGCATATCGGTTCCAGCACACCGCGGGCCGCGCCACCGGCACCTAATATCAAAATGTTTTTGGCTTGCAGCGTGAGGGCATGATTGTGCGCTAAATCACGCACCAATCCCGCGCCATCGGTGTTGTCGCCCCTCAAGCTATGGTCTGAATTCACAATGATGGTATTCACCGCGCCAGCTAACTCGGCACGTTGGCTGCGCTGGGTTACCAGTTTCCAGGCGTCTCTTTTAAAAGGCACGGTGATGTTTAAGCCTTTGCCACCGGTGGCGACAAAGTTGCCCACTGCCTGCTCGAAGCCGCCAACATCCACCAAGATGGCCTCGTAAGTGATGTGTTGTTGGGTTTGTTGGGCAAACATTTGGTGAATTTGCGGTGACTTGCTGTGCGCGATGGGATTGCCCATGACGGCATAAGCATCGGGTTTGGATTCAAAATCGAATAAAGATGACATGTGCAGAACCGTTAATGGATTAAGTGCCTTGCTTGAGCCACTTTGCAACGGTTTTGGCGAAATATGTCAAAATGCCATCAGCGCCGGCGCGTTTAAATGCCAACAGCGCTTCAATGACGACCGCTTTTTCATTTAGCCAACCGTTTTGAGCCGCTGCCATCAGCATGGCGTATTCGCCGCTCACCTGATACACATACGTAGGGACGCCGAATTGTTGTTTGACGCGGTAGACGATATCCAGATAGGGCATGCCGGGTTTGATCATCACCATATCCGCGCCTTCTTGCAAATCCATCCCCACTTCCCACATCGCTTCATTGCTGTTCGCCGGATCCATTTGATAGGTGTATTTATTGCCTGCGCCTAAATTGGCGGCAGATCCCACGGCATCGCGGAACGGCCCATAATAACTGGAGGCGTATTTGGCCGAATAGGCTAGTATGCGGGTATGAATATGTTTGGCATCTTCTAATGCCGCGCGTATAGCGCCGATACGTCCATCCATCATATCCGATGGAGCGACTACATCGGCACCGGCTTCGGCGTGTGACACGGCTTGTTTGACTAACACATCCACCGTTTCATCATTTAACACATACCCGCTGGCATCAATTAAACCGTCTTGACCATGAGTGGTAAAAGGGTCCAGCGCCACATCGGTGATCACCCCCAGTTCGGGGAAAGCTTGTTTCAACGCTTTGACGGCCCGCTGCGCTAAACCATCGGGATTATAGGCCTCGCGTGCGTCTTCGCTTTTCGCGTTTTGTGGAGTGACAGGGAATAATGCCACCGCCGGTATGCCCAGTTCACACAGTTGTTCGGCTTCTTTGAGTAATTCGTCGATGCTAACACGCTCTATGCCGGGCATAGAGCTCACTTGCTCCCGCTGGCCTTTGCCTTCAATGACAAACATTGGGTAAATCAAATCATCGCTGCTTAATTGGGATTCGCGCATTAACCGCCGGCTGAATTCGTCCTTACGCATACGGCGCATGCGAGTGTTGGACATGGAGCGGTCAACAATACTTAATTTGGCCAAAATGGATCTCCTCACGGTTGGTCGTTGCGGGGTGAGTAACGATTTTAACCCATATTGTGGTAAAACCGCCAAGCCGGAAAACACGCTGGTATTTTTTAATTTGGGATTATTGCGTTGTCAAACCTCACCTTTGGTCAGTTTCGATCAGATTGTGTTGCTACTCTTGCTGGTACTTAATTTAAGCCGGTAATAAAAAAAGGGTGCATCGAAATGCACCCTTTTTAAGTGAAAAGCGTTTTGAGTTTTATAATCCTGCCCGAAAGCAGGATTACAGCACTTTACTTGCGCTTTTTAGCTGCTTTTTTCTTCGCAGCGACTTTCTTTTTAGCAGCCTTTTTCTTAGGTGCCGCTTTTTTCTTCGCGGCTACCTTTTTCTTGGCTACTTTCTTTTTAGCTGCAGCCTTTTTCTTAGGTGCTGCTTTTTTCTTGGTTGCTACTTTCTTTTTAGATGCGGCTTTTTTCTTAGCCGCTACTTTTGCTTTCTTTGGTTTTGCTGCCATAGTTGTGGCCTCCTTTTTGGCAATAGTACCAGTTTGTTTAGGTGCTTCTTTTGCCTTCTTTTCGGAAGTTACTGCTGTTTCTTTAGGTTTTTGTTGTTGTATTTCATTATTATTATGGGATTCTTCTGCTATTTCGCTTAACGCGGATTTAATTTCTGTCACCACTCGTTCTTGTTCTTGTTCTTTTTGCTGTTCTTGTGCTTCTATGGAGTCGATGACGTTGCATAGTTCATCAAATATTTCGTCTATTTCACCGGTGCCTTCTACGGTAAAAAGTTTGCCTTGTTCCCGGTAATATTGAGTTAACGGGGATGTTTGGGTTTCATATACTCTAAGCCGATTGGAGATCGTCTGTTCATTATCATCGGCTCTATGATGAAGGTTGCCACCGCATTGGTCGCAATGATCTTCAAGCTTAGAGGGTGAAGTGTATATATTGTAAACCGCACCACATGATAAGCAAGTTCTGCGCCCAGTAATGCGTTGTATTAATAAATCGTAATCGATTTTTATAAGAATAGCGCCTTGCAACGGTTTGCCAATGCCTGCGAGCATTTCATCCAGTGCTTGGGCTTGGTTGAGGTTGCGAGGAAATCCATCGAGAATAAAGCCGTTGTTAGCGTCCGACTTATTTAAACGCTCTTTAATGATATCAAGCACTATTTGGTCGGTGACTAATTGACCGGCGTCCATAGCGGCTTTGGCTAATACGCCTAATGGGGTTTGTTCGGCAACTGCTTTGCGAAGAAGGTCTCCCGTTGAGACTTGTGGAACACCATATTTATCGACTAGCATCTTCGCCTGCGTGCCCTTGCCAGATCCTGGTGCACCAACTAGTACGATTCTCATGTGGCTACATAACTCCCTTGGCTGCCGTTAGTGTTGTAGTTAAGGTATTGGTTAACACTGTGCTTAGCGTTCATCTCTGCGTTCTTATTTGCTCTTGTACTTACTTAACCGGTAAGCGTTTCATCCAATCTTCAACACAAAAAGCCAGCAATGCTAACTTGCTAATAAGTAATGATTAATACTTATTCTAAAAATAGTTGGAACTTAATAAAAAGTCAGCATGAAATCAACTATTATTTGCAAAATTTTTCAAAAATATAACCCAAGCACTGTTAAAAGTAGGTATGATTGCGCTATTTAACGCTTGAAACGAATTGCAATCGCGGTTTTTTCTTTTTCCATAATAAAAAATTTCTTGTTTTGTGAAGGCATCACCAAGGTTATTCTTAAACGACGCAACATCTATATATAAGAACACCAACCATAGCTTGAAGGAGGAGGACTCATGGCAATAAAAAACGCTTTTTATGCGCAATCTGGAGGAGTGACCGCAGTAATCAATGCTTCGGCATGTGGAGTGATTGAAACTGCGCGCAAGAACAGCAAGAAAATCGGTAAAGTCTATGCCGGGCGCAATGGTATCATCGGCGCCTTGACTGAAGATCTTATCGACACCAGTAAAGAATCCGATAAATCCATAGCGGCTTTGCGATATACCCCTTCGGGGGCATTTGGCTCCTGCCGTTATAAATTGAAAGGTCTAGAGGAGAACAGAGCCGAATACGAACGCTTGATTGAAGTCTTCGAGGCACACGATATCGGCTATTTCTTCTATAACGGCGGTGGTGATTCGCAAGACACCGCCAATAAAGTTTCGCAATTGAGTGAAACCATGGGTTATCCCATCACGTGTGTCGGTATTCCGAAAACCGTGGATAACGATTTACCTATCACCGATAACTGTCCGGGCTTTGGTTCAGTGGCCAAATATGTAGCCGTTTCTATCCGCGAAGCGGGTTTTGATGTGGCTTCCATGGCAAAAACCTCCACTAAAATCTTTGTAATGGAAGTCATGGGTCGACATGCGGGTTGGATAGCCGCAGCCGGTGGTTTGGCGGCGGAAAAAGAAGGCGATGCACCTCATATCATTTTGTTTCCTGAAGTGACCTTCGATGAAGACAAGTTTCTTAAGAAAGTCGAACAGCATGTGAAAAAATATGAGTATTGCGCCATTGTCGTCTCCGAAGGAGTGAAAAACAAAGAGGGTAGATTTCTGGCAGAAGCCGGTACCCGCGATGCTTTTGGCCACGCTCAACTCGGTGGTGTGGCACCGGTGGTGGCCCAGTTGATAAAAGACAAGTTGGGCTATAAGTATCATTGGGCGGTGGCGGACTATTTACAGAGAGCGGCGCGCCATATCGCTTCTAAAACCGATGTGGATCAAGCGTATGCCATGGGTAAAGCGGCCGTGGAATTGGCGTTGAAAGGTAAAAACGCGGTTATGCCGACCATAGTCAGGAAATCAAGCAAACCTTACAAATGGACTGTTGGCGAAGCGCCATTGTCTAAAGTCGCCAATGTGGAAAAAATGATGCCCAAGAACTACATCACCAAAGATGGATTTCACATTACTGACCAATGCCGAGAATACTTGTCGCCGTTGATCAAGGGTGAAGACTATCCGCCGTATAAAAACGGTTTGCCACAATACGTACAATTGAAAAACGTGCCGGTGAAGAAAAAACTCAAAAAGAGTTTTACCATTAAATAAAATTGTAAGTGGTGATTTGCGACAAAGCCCTTATCCGCCTGGATAAGGGCTTTTTTTTGAGATGGAGATTGTAGGGTACGGATGCGTTTTTACAAGGGAATATTGATATTGGCTGAGTTCGGCAAGGTGAAATAAAACGTCGCACCCTCGTCGACTTTGCCTTCCGCCCATACGCTACCGCCATGGCGATGAATAATTCGGGCAACGGTGGCCAAGCCAATGCCACTGCCTTCAAACTCATGGGTATGATGTAGACGCTGAAACGCTCCGAATAATTTGTCGACATAGGCCATATTGAATCCGGCGCCATTGTCTTTGATCCAATAAGTGGTTTCTTTGTCGCCCACCTGTGCGCCGAATTCGATGACGGCGTGGTGCTTTTTGCTGGTGTATTTCCAAGCATTGCTAATAAGATTATCTAACACAACGGTGAGCAGCCCTTCGTCCCCATAGGCGTGCAGATCCGCTGTGATATGGAACTGTGCCGATCGCCCGGGGGCTTCATTCTGCAGCGCGGCTGCTATATCGGTGGCGATCTCGCTGATATTGACGTTCTCGTGGTTTAGCTGGCTTCGAGTAAGGCGTGACAGCTTTAACATGTCGTCGATCAATTGTGCCATGCGCTGGGCGCCTGAACGAACGCGTTGCAAATAGTCTTTTCCTTCCTCATCGAGCTTGTCGTAATAGTCTTCCATCAACACTTGGCTGAAGCCGTCTATGGAGCGCAAAGGTGCCCGCAAGTCATGTGATACCGAATAAGAGAATGCCTCGAGTTCCTTGTTGACCCGAGTGAGTTCGTCGGTGCGCTGATCAACGATTTCTTCCAAATGTTCACGGTATTGCGTCAGTTCTTGTTCGGTGTTTACCCGCTCTGTAATATCCATCGCCGCTGAGGCCACCCCAATGATTTGGCCGTTTTCATCCACCAGTGGCGTGTTGTACCACTCGCAGATGATGATTTTGCCGTCTTTGGTGGTATTCCGATTAACATTCCGGCGGCCACCATGCATGTTAACCAATGAGTCTGCCACCCGGTTGATTTGCTTACGTTGGTCTTGCGGAATGATCAAGTCTATGACTTGGCGGCCGATGGCCTCGTTGCGACGATAGCCAAAGATTCTTTCCGCAGCCTGGTTCCACTCAATAATCTTCATCTCGGTGTCCCATTCGACCACCGCTAACGGCGTTTGCTGGAAATGCAGCATCAGCCGTTGCTCCGAGCGGCGTTTGTCTTCAATGGCTTGTTTGCGTTCGCTAATATCGGTATACGTGCCCAATACCCCTATGATGTTACCTTGCAGGTCGGTTAAGGGGATTTTGCTGGTTTCCAGCCAAATAGTTTTGTCTTGCTGGGTTTGGGGCTCTTCATAGGCAAGCTTGGGTTTGCCGCTGTGGATCACGGCTTGGTCGTCATTGCGATACCGCCCGGCTTGTTCACGCCAAGTCATGTCGAAATCGGTTTTACCGATGATTTGTTGTGGTGAATCCAGCCCGGCATCCTGGGCGAACAATTTGTTGCAGCCTAAATATACGGAATTGACATCTTTCCAAAAAACCCGCGCAGGTATAGCGTCCAGTACTAGTTGTAGCATCTTTTGCGAGGCTTTAATTTTGAGTTCGGCGTTTTTTCGCTCCGAAACATCAGTCACTGTCCCCAGCATGCGTACGGGTTTGCCGGCGGGATCGCGGTGCACGTCGCCCTGACAATATATCCAGCACTCGCCTTCGCGAACGCATTTCACTCTGTGTTCCACCGCGTAGGGTTTGTTCGTGTTTAGCGCATCATCGATGGCAGTTGTTACCGTTTGCAAATCATCTAAGTGAATGAGCTCGAGGTACTCTTCGTAGCCGCCTTTGAAAGAACCTGGGGCTATATTAAAAACCTTTTCGACGTTTGCCGACCATGTCACCTCGCCGGTCAGCATATCCCATTCCCAGGTACCCACATTGGAGGAATTCAACGCCAGGCGTAAATGCTCTTCACTTCGCCGCAATGCGGCCTCGCCTGCAAGCCGCTCCAGTTCCGCAGCGGCCCTAACGGCGAATATCTGCAGCATGGATTTGATTAACTGGGGATTGGATAGCGGTTTGCTGTGCAAGGCCACAAAAATCCCAATCACCGCGCCGTTGGAATCGTGCAATGGGGTGCCTACGTAACTTTCTACCCCCATGTCTTGCAGTAACAAGTCCTTGGGGAACTGTTGTTGCACTGAGTCGGTAATGACGCAGGGGTGGTTATTCAGAACATTTTCGCAAGGCGTGTCTTTTAGATCATATGCGAAGTTTTCGCTCATGGCGCCTTTGACGCAAACCGCCAAGGTTTTGATTTTTGCTGGAGTCGAGGTATCCAATTTACCAAGAAACGCATAATCAACGGCAAAAGTCTTGGCGACACTGCTGACCAATGAACGGAAAAACTCATCGCCGGTGGCCGCCGACACCGCCAGGGCGATATTGCGCAAAGTTTCTTCCGCATGTTGACGCTCGCGCATTTCTACTTCAAGTTGGGAGATATGCCGGGCATTGGCCAGCGCCAGGCCTATGGATTTGCCCACGGCCAAAAACGTTTCTATTTCCGCCGCGGATAGGCGGCGCTGTTCCTGATAGGCGAAATTTATTACTCCTAGAACTTCGTCTTGAAAAGACGCCGGTAAACACACGGCTGATACGTAGCCTTGTTGCAGGACAATGTGTTTTATCCGTTCGTGAACGCGAGCATCACTACGTATATCTTCAACGGAAAATATTTTTTTCTCCGCCACGGCGCGACCGGAAAGCGAGCCCGCTAAGGGAAGCTGCCTAACAGTACTGGTCATTTCTTGATTCGGTTCATTGGTATGCATCAGTTCCAAGGTGGCATTTTGCCGGTTGACCAGATAAAACGAAATCGAAGGGGATTTTGAAAACTCGGCGATGGCGGCCACCGCTTCTTTGGCAACGGACGGTATGTCAAAGGCACGAAATACCCGGTCGGCTATAGTATTGATGGTCGCCAACGACAGATTGCGTTGGTTTAATTCCGCTTGAGAGCGTTGTAAGGCTTGTTGGCTAAGTTCGCGTTCGGTAACGTCTTGTACTATGCCGATGACCTTGACCGGCTTGCCCTCGGCGTCATTGAGATATTCTCCATCACCCCACAAATAATGCAGTTCGCCGTCGGGGCGGATGATTCGGTAGTCCAATCGCCATTTCGGGGCATGTTCAACGGTGATTTTGTGTAAGGTGCCATCCAGCTTGTTTTTGTCATCCGGATGTATGGTCTTGAAGATGATGTCCCAAACGCTGCCTTGATAAGTGGCTTTATTGTAGCCATGGATCTGATAGAGATTGTCAGACCATGTCACTTCATTGGTTTGCAAATCCCAACTCCAATTGCCGAGGTTGGCGATTTCATGGGCTTTGCGCAAGGAGGCTTCACTGGTACGCAATGCCTCATTTGCGATTTTGGCATCGGTGATATCACGTATCACTGAAACCATATGAGTTTCTTCGCCAATAGTGATGACTTCGCTAGAGATCAGACAATCTCTCAACTCACCGGATTTAGTACGCAAAGTCCATGGAAAATCTTTAACACTATCGCTTTCGCGCAGGCGATCAATCAAGCGTTGCCGTTGCTGGGGATGGGCGTAAATATTTAGCTCTAGCATGGTACGACCAATCGCTTCCTGCTTGCTGTAGCCAGTAACGCGTTCAAAGCTATCGTTGATTTCCAAAACCTTACCGTCGGACAAGCGGGTAATGCCGATGACGTCGGGACTGGCATAAAACGCTTTTTTGAATTTTTCTTCCGATTGATGCAGTGCTTGCTGGGCGGATTTTTGCTCGGTGACGTCGGTGGCGATCATTAGCGCCGCTACGATTTGGTTGTTTTCCCTGATGGGTGAGAAGCGGGTGACATAGTGGCGCAATTCGCCGGGTGAGCCGGCGCCCATGGTTTCCAGGGTGGTGATATCACCGGTAGTAAAAACATGCTGCAAACAGCGGCGCATGGATTCGTGATATTCCGGTGGTTGAAAATCGAATGTGGATTTACCAATGACATCGTTTTTATCATGACCGGGATACACTTTGTTGATGAACTGAATGATCCCTTGCCAATCCGCAACAATAATGATGTCGGGAACATTCTCTGCGATAGCACGCCAGTTTTTCTCCGAATCCTGCAATCTGGATTCATTGTGTTTGAACTCGGTAATGTCCTGGATGATCGCCAGGATAGTTGTTTGGTCATCCAGTTGCAGGGGTTTTAGTTGGATTTCCGCCCAAAAGCGTTGTCCGTTTTTCGCTTGTATTTGGCACTGGCCCTTGCGTTGTGATAATTCCTTTCCAAGACGAGATAAGTCTAAACCGCATAATGTTTCATCGTTGCAGATGAATGTGGACAATGACAGGTCTTGCCATTCGGGGCTAGAGTAACCGAACCACTGCGCGAATTTCTTATTTGCGTCCATAATGGATCCGTCCATAGCGTCAAGAACCAACATGGCATCATTGGAGGCATCGAATAACGCTCGATAATAATCGGCACTGGGTGCAACTTGCATTTCTTTCATGGAGCCGCTTAGTGATGATGAGGTGGTGGCTATTAACTTTTGTGTGGCTTTTTAGTACGGCGAAAATGCTATTAGTCTCTGTTGTTATATTAGACTAATAATTCACTCAAAGGTATGGCGAACAGCGGAAAGTGACGGACAATAAAAAAGCCCTTATTCAAGTGCTTGAATAAGGGCTTGTGTTGTTAAAGCTAAAAACAACGAGTTGGTTAAAATAGTGAAGGTCCTAATAACGGCGCAATCACCAGGCTTACGATGGCCAAGACGTTGATCAAAATGTTCATGGAAGGACCGGAGGTATCTTTGAAAGGATCGCCTACGGTGTCACCCACTACTGCCGCCTTGTGAACATCGGAGCCTTTGCCGCCCAGGTTGCCTTTCTCGATGTATTTTTTGGCGTTGTCCCAGGCGCCGCCGGCGTTAGCCATCATTAAGGCCATCAACACACCGGAGACTAATGCGCCTCCCAGCATGCCGCCTAGTGCTTCCGGGCCTAACACAAAACCCACAACCGCTGGAGCCAGCACGGCTAATGTGCCCGGCGGGATCATTTTCTTCAATGCGGCGGTGGTGGCAATATCCACGCAGCGGGCGGTATCGGGTTTTCCGGTTCCTTCCAACAAGCCGGGGATTTCCTTGAACTGACGGCGTATCTCTTTAATCATGTCAAAGGCTGCGTCACCCACCGCCGTCATAGTCATGGAGCTGACCAGCATGGGAAAAATACCGCCGATAAACATGCCGACCAATACCCTGGGGTTACTCAATTCCAGATTGAAGTTTTCCACATGCACGCTGACGGTTTCCACAAATGCGGCGATGATCGCCAGCGCCGCCAGGGCGGCCGCGCCGATGGCAAAACCCTTACCGATGGCGGCGGTGGTGTTGCCTAACTCATCCAATGAGTCGGTGATTTTGCGGGTGTCTTTACCCAGTTCGGCCATTTCGGCAATACCGCCGGCGTTGTCGGCCACCGGACCATAAGCGTCTATGGCCATGGTGATGCCTACGGTGGCCAGCATGCCCACGGCGGCAATACCTACGCCGTATACACCCACCAAGGCGGTGGAAACAAAGATTATGGAAGCAATAGTCAGTAGCGGAATCGTCACCGACTCCATACCGATAGCCAATCCGGTGATCATGACGGTGGCCGGTCCGGTTTCACCTGCGGTGGCGATTTTACGCACGGGAGCGCCGCCGGTGTAATATTCGGTGACCAAACCGATAATGATCCCTCCTATAGCGCCGACCACTACAGCCCACCACACTTTGGAAGCCACGCCTACGGCATCGATCACAAAATAAGAGGCGATGATAAATATGATAGCTGCGCCTATGGTGCCGGTACGTAGTGCTTTTTCCGGTGCTTGCGCCGAGAACATTTTTACCAGGGCGATACCGATGACCGAACAAATCAAACCGGCGGACGCCAAAGCCAGGGGCAGAAACATCAGTGCAGCTTGGTCGCCGCCTAATTCGGCGATCAAGTGGGTTGACATCGTGGAGGCCATAGCGATAGTGGCAATGATGGAACCGCAATAGGATTCGAAAATGTCTGAGCCCATACCCGCCACGTCGCCGACGTTGTCCCCCACGTTATCGGCGATAACCCCGGGATTGCGTGGATCGTCTTCGGGAATGCCCGCTTCGACCTTGCCTACTAAGTCGGCGCCGACGTCCGCGCTTTTTGTATAGATACCGCCGCCCACACGCGAGAAAAGTGCCACGGAAGATGCGCCCATGCCAAAGCCGTGGATGACGTGCGCGGTGTGCGGATCGCCGCCGAAAAACAGATACAATACGCCCAGCCCCAACAAACCCATCGAGGCTACGGTCACGCCCATAATGGAACCGCCGAAAAAAGCCACTGTCAATGCATCCGCAGCGCCTTTGGTGTGAGCGGCGTTGGTGGTTCTAACGTTTGCCTGGGTGGCCGTATACATTCCTATATAACCCGCGGCGCCGGAAGCAAAAGCACCCACTAAAAACGCCACCGCGGTTTGCCAGCCAAGAAAAATATATAATAAAACGATTAAAATAGTGGCAAATATGGCTAACATGCTGTATTCGCGCTTCATAAACACCATGGCGCCGAGGTGGATCAAGTCCGAGATTTCCACCATTTTGCCTTCACCTGGCGGGTATCGCTTCACCATACCATATATGATGAAAGCGATAACGAGACCGACTACACCTAATATCGGTGGCACAAAAAATTCTGTGTTCATTACCGTGACTTCCTCCGTCTTGTTGTTGTTTTCAACACAGTCACATCCTAGCCTTAACGCGATCTGGCGTTACTCTTATTCGCCAGCAGTTTGCTGGATGCTACACGCGCTGAGTATGGTTGCCGGTGCGATTTGGAACTTGGATAGACTGGCCTTATATTTATCGTTATTATGAAAAACTTCGCAGTATCTCCTCCGATTGTTCTAGTCATGTTTAGCAATCTGCTTGGATTTTTAATGCCCTCGTATCATAACTGGGTTAGAATTCAGCGTACAGCAGACGAAAGCGTAAACTCGAGTGATTATTCTGCTCTTTTGATATAAATCACGAAAGCGATTCCTGATATCCCTCCATTTTGTGGTCCAATTCAGTTACATCGTGCGTTCGCGGTGAATCGTATCGAACTGATTTAGAAAGAAAATATTTAAGTAAATCAATTAGCAACTAAAAAGGTCCCAATGAAGATTTGTATCCTATCCGATAGTCATGATAACCGGAAATTGCTGGATGTCGCCGTTGAAGACGCCAAAGCCGCCGGCGCCCAAGCGATATTGCATTGTGGTGATGTGGTAGCGCCTACCACCTTGCGGGTGTTGCAAAAACACGGTTTGCCTGTGCATGTCATCCATGGCAATAACACCGGCGATTTATATAACATGGCTATGCTGGCCCAAGAGCCTGAAAGTGTAGTGAATTTTTACGGCCAGGATGCCGGTTTGGAATTGGCTGGACGGAAAATATTCTTAGTGCATTATCCGCACTATGCCCGTGCTCTGAGCACCACCGGCGATTGGGACTTAGTGTGTTGCGGCCACGATCATAAAGTGGAAATCCGCCAAGTGGCTAATATCAAACAAACCACCACCATACTGATTAATCCCGGCACTGTCGGTGGGGTGGGCGCCGATCCCACTTATGTCATGGGTGATTTGAGCACCATGGAGTTTGAAATTCATCACGTGCCCGTGGCTGAATCTATGGCGTATAACAAACCCCATGTCACGAATCATGATTAGTGGTTGTCGCCCGGATGGCGTTTTAGCGGAATCCGAACTGGCGATCTAGGTTTTTGTCATGCCTGGGACCCAGCGGGTGGAATTGTCCGCCAGTAAGGTCTCCTTTTTCCAAAACGGCGCCCGAGTCTTGAGCTCTTCGATTAAATAACGGCAGGGGCTGAAA
>Ga0209536_100010617_pt1 | contig 13557 bp, 9 predicted proteins | sample DeeMarSeWOR28_12_FD_187461 | JGI IMG/M metagenome (GOLD analysis project Ga0209536, IMG submission 187461) | Marine sediment microbial communities from White Oak River estuary, North Carolina - WOR-2-8_12 (SPAdes) (version 2) | ecosystem: Environmental > Aquatic > Marine > Intertidal zone >...
TCTTGTATATTGAACTTCCGGCCAGTTGATCTTCTACGGGAACGGAGATGGCATATTTATTATTTTGAATTAAAAAAATAACCGGAAGTTTATCTCTTGTTGCCCAGTTAAGTGCTTCATGAAAATCTCCCTGAGAAGTTGTCCCTTCGCCCGAAGATACATAAACCACTTCATCTTTACCCTCCTTTTTGGCACCAAGCGCACAGCCAACTGCCTGTAAATACTGAGTACCCGTTGGGCTGGATTGGGTGACGATCCTTTGCTTTTTATGACCGTAATGGTTTGACATCTGACGGCCGCCTGAACTCGGGTCATCTGCACGTGCGAGAAAATTGAGGAAAATCTCTTCTATCGTAACACCATATTGCAAAACATAGGCCAGATCACGGTAATAGGGATAGGCCCAGTCATAACCGGGTTGCATTGCATAGGCAAATGCCGTTTGTACCGCTTCATGCCCGGAACAGCCAATATGGAAGAAACTCTTTCCCTGCTTGAGCATCGTAAGCATTTTTTGATCCATTTGCCGGGTGAGAAGCAGGTTACGGTAGAGCGATTTTAAAGTGGTGTTGGTCAAACCTGAGCCAGGCTTGTTTTTTACACTTTTTACTGGCCATTTATCTCCGATTATCTGTCCTCCTTTGCCAGTTTTTTTGCCTGTTCACTGCTCTGATAGATAGCACAATGAAGTAACAGGTGATCACGAAAATCTGCCATCGGATCGAAATTTCCATTAATTCTTACCGTGCAGGCCTCACTCATTTGCCTCCCCTGTGGGCAAATCATATCAGGAAAAACTGGACATGGATGTTTTTTTGTCTCAGTCATCTTTTCCTCTCTTTTTAAGAAATGGATAAATCGGTAAATTGCTTAGATTTTGTTAATTTAACATCAAAAAGTGTGCTAAAATTGTAACACAAGCTAGTAATAACATCTTTTTTGTCCACGATATTTCCAGTTTCCTCTAGAATAGATGTAACACCGTGGTCCGGTATACCGCAGGGAATAATATGGTTAAAATAGTCAAGATCTGTCGAAACGTTAAGAGCAAAACCGTGCATGGTTACCCAACGGGTAACTTTAACACCGATCGCACAAATTTTGCGTTTTCGGACCCAAACCCCGGTTAAATCAGGAATTCTAGTCCCATGAAGTTCAAAGTCCTTTAAGGTCATGATGATCACTTCTTCAATCGTTCTTAGGTACCAATGAATATCCTGACGGAATTGAGATAAATCAAGAATCGGATATCCCACCGGTTGCCCGGGGCCATGAAAAGTAATATCTCCACCACGATCAATCTCAACCAGTTCGATACCTTTCGAACTTAAATGAGATGGTGAAGTCAATAAATTATTCAAATTGCCCGACTTACCAATTGTAATGACCGGATGGTGTTCAGTAAGAATCAAATAATTTTGAGAACGTCCCGCAACAACCTTCTCAAAAAGTCTTTTCTGAAGATCCCATGCCTGGCGATAATCCGTTAATCCGGGTTGTATGATTTCTAAACTTTTCAATTTTTTTTTCAGGTGAATATTAATCTCGCGCAGCGTATTATAAAAACTAATCCACGAATTAACACGAATTACTTCGAATTTCACAAATTTTTTGTTATTAATATTTAATAATTCGTGTAATTCGAGTTAATTCGCGAAAATTCGTGGACATTCTTTAAATATGAATTCCTTCTCCCAGGGAATTTCCGGCGGCTTCCATTATCATTTCTGACAGGGTTGGATGAGCATGAATCGTTGATGCCAGTTCATGAGCGGTCGTTTCGAATGTTTTGGCAACACCCAACTCAGCAATCAGTTCGGTTGCTTCGGCACCGATAATATGCGCACCCAATAATTCACCGTATTTTTTATCAAAAATTAATTTTACCATGCCATCACGTTCACCTATTGCCCGCGCTTTTCCTGAAGCAGTATAGGGAAATTTCCCGATTGTCACTTCATAACCAGCTTCTTTGGCTTTACTTTCTGTCATGCCAACACTGGCAACCTGTGGTTGACAATAGGTACAACCGGGAATGCTATCATAATCCAATGCGTGCGGCGATTTGCCGGCAATTTTTTCTACACAGATGATTGCTTCATGAGAAGCAACGTGCGCCAGTAGAGGTGGTCCGGTCACATCACCGATAGCATAGATACCGTCTACATTGGTCTTATACCATTGATCAACTGGAATAAAGCCCTTTTCAACGTTCACGCCTAAAGACTCGAGCCCTAAATCTTCTACATTCCCCTGAATTCCGATAGCTATTAATGCCTTTTCCGCAGAAATTTTCTGTGATTTACCATCTTTACTGAAGGCAACCTCAACGCCGTTTTTTGACTTACTAATCGATTCAACTTTCGCACCAGTATTCAGATTTATCTTACTCTTTTTGAAGGATTTGGAAAGAATGTCCGTAATTTCATGATCTTCAATAGGTAATATTGTATCGAGCATTTCAATGATCGTTATCTCTGTCCCGAACTGATTATAAAAGTAGGCAAATTCTACACCGATTGCGCCTGCTCCGATAATGACCATTGATTCCGGTTTTTTGGGCAAAGACATCGCTTTTCGGTATTCAATGATTTTATCACCGTCAATTTCGATTCCAGGAATGCTTCTTGGTCTTCCTCCCGTGGCAATTATAATATTTTTCGCTTCGATATGTGAAGCATTGTTTCCATCTTTGGTCACTTCAATTTTGCCGGCACTGCTTAGTTTCGCGTTACCGAAGACGACATCAATTTTATTTTTTTTCATCAAAAATTCAACACCCTTCGAATTGATATCAGCGACTTTACGGCTTCTTTCAATAATCTTAGTGAAATCAAAAGATACATTATCAGCAGAAAGGCCAAAATCTTTTGCATGTTTAAACAGAGAATATGTTTCAGCACTTTTTAAAAGTGCTTTTGTTGGTATACAACCCCAATTGAGACAGATCCCTCCAAGATTCTCACGTTCGATAAGGACTGTTTTAAGATTGAGCTGGGCAGCGCGAATCGCAGCAACATATCCTCCGGGGCCCGAGCCAATGATCGCAACATCATAAACTTGATCCATTTTATCTCCTGTATGATTAATTGATTCCAGTGAAATCAGTTTTTAAATTTATAGTTCTGCAGCAAAAAGTCAAGGATTGAAAACCAAAAGAAAATAACCACGGAATAACACGGAGAAAACACGGAATATGATAATGAAAGTAAAATTTAAAAGTAAAAAGGAAAATTGGATATGTGTTTAAAAATTCTAAATATAAATTCCGTGTAGATCCGTGGTTTAAAAAAAAGACATTAATTATAATGACTGATAACGAGACAAAATTCCAGGAAAGCCTTAAAAAAGCACGGGCACATTTTGAAAAAAATGAATATAAAAATGCCCGATTGATGTATTTTCAGGCCTTGAATCATGCGACGACAAAAGAGGATATGGGGATTATATGGGCAGAAGTGAGCTGGGTATATTATTATGAAAATGAGTATCAAAAATCGATAGAAGCAGCAGAAAATGTCTTAATTCATAATGCTGAATATCATGCTCTGGATGATCTGTACCGGGTTCAGGGGTATTCGTATCTCAGTCTGAATAATTCAACTCTCGCAGAAAGATATTTACAGCTATCACTTGAAGCAAATTCCACTGATGAAAAACAGCAGTATGTAAAATATGCATTGGGTAAATTACATTTTATGAAAGGAAGTTATGATCTGGCACACCCATTTTTTAGTGAAATAATAGAGTTTTTTGAGCAATCCAATGATGACTATAAACTCTCAGTCTGGTTTTATTTGGGATTTATCTACTATTATTTGAATAATCCTGAAAAAGCCAATATGTATTTCTCTCAGATACTGTCTGCAAAGCCCGGCACACGAAGAGAGGCATCTGCAAAATTTGGTTTAGCATTTCTTGAATTTCAGAAAAAAAACTTTCTGAATGCTATTACCTTATGTGAAGAAATAATGACTCTTGATGCGAATTTCTTTGATAAAGAGAGTGTCGGATTCCTCACTGCCGCCTCATATTTCTATCTGGGAAGAAAAGATATTTTTAGTGAATATTTTGAGAAAATGAAAGAGACTTATCCCAACGGACGTTATGCCAATGAATTGAATACCCTGGCGGCTTCTATAAACTGATTTTATTTAGTTGTCGAAAGAAAACCATGATAGATGTATTAAAAAAACGCATATATTCTACTTCTGCTTTTCGGAAATTCGAAATTCCGCAGGATCCTTCACAATCAATTTTTATTGATGGCTTGAAAGGCTCACTGAGGACTTTTTTTATTTCTTATCTGGCAGAAAAATTTCATAAACCGATCGTTTTTTTGACCTCCGATCAGGATTCGGCAGAAAAAATAAGAGATGATCTGGAGGTTATCTTCAAAGATCTACACGTGGTGTTTTTTCCGGCATCTGAGCGTGAACCATATGATGATCATGATCTCAATCCAAGTTTACTTAAGCTGCGGCTGGAGACTCTTCAACATCTGGTTGAAACGGGAGAAGGTGTTATCGTTTGCACAGCCGAAGGACTGATGAACCGGGTGCCGGCTCCGGAAAAATTCGTCGATCATCAATACTATATTAAAATAAATTCCAGTCACAATTTCGAAAAACTATTGAGCAGTTTTCAGACAGCTGGCTATTCGCGTGAAGAGATTGTTGAAGACGTGGGACAATTTGCTGTAAGGGGAGGTATCATCGATATATTCCCGTGGACTTCAAGCGATCCGGTGAGAATAGAATTTTTTGGAGACCGGGTTGAATCGATTCGAACTTTTAATGTGATCAGTCAAAGATCGATAGAGCCGCTTGATGAAATCGAGATGCTACCAAATTTGGATGTTGGGGAAAACCATGGAAGCCTCTTCGATTATTTCTCCACTGAGACTATCCTAATTATTGAAGACAGACTGATTTTAAATGACTATATCACCTCTTATGACGAAAAAGTGAATCTTGTATATAAGAGACTTCTTGGCGAGGATGTGTATCCAGAGAAACCCAAAGAGAGATATCTTGATAAAAATTCACTGGAGGATTACCTGAAAAAATTTCCTGCAATTTATACAGGAATACTGACAGAAAAAGATATCAAAAAATATCAGTTCGAAAGCACAACTCCGCCGACTTTTGCCGGACATCTCAACAGACTTTTTAGTTATCTTGATAAATCCCGCAAGAGTGGCCTGCTGACGATAATCCAATGTGATTCCAAAACCCAGGCGGAACGGATATCGGAAATTCTGGAGGATGAAAAACTGGAAGATGCTGCGGAGGTTTCAGTGGGTGCATTGCATAACGGCTTTGTCCTGAATGCGGCAGATTTACAAGTTTTAACCGATCATGAAATATTTGATCGGTTTAAAAAAAGAAGAACTTATCCCAAATTTAAAAGTGGCGAATATCTGCGCAGCTTAAGTTCTTTAAATCTCTATGACTATATTGTACATATTCAATACGGTATAGGACAATATCAGGGTCTGCAGACTATCGAAAGTGGTGGTAGTAAAAGGGAATGTATCAAGCTGGCCTATGCAGAAGATGATGTTCTGTTTGTAACTGTGGATCGGCTAAATAATGTTCAGAAATATGCCAGTGAAGAAGAATCAATCCCAAAACTCACTCGCCTGGGATCCGGCGAGTGGGAACGGATAAAAAAACGAACCCGGGAATCGATCGAAAAGATCGCCGGAGATTTATTAAATCTTCAGGCAAAGCGTAAGATACAGAAAGGTTTTGCATTCACTAAAGATACACACTGGCAACTTGAACTGGAAGCCTCCTTCCCTTATGAAGAGACAGAAGATCAGTTGGTTGCTATAAGTGAGGTGAAAGAAGATCTGGAAAAAGATGGACCGATGGACCGCCTACTCTGTGGAGATGTTGGCTATGGAAAAACCGAAGTGGCCCTGCGTGCTGCCTTCAAGGCAGTGATGGATGGTAAACAGGTAGCCATACTGGTTCCCACGACAATTCTTGCTTACCAGCATTTTCAGACTTTTAAAGAAAGAATGTCAGAATTTCCAGTGAATATTGAGATGCTTTCACGATTTCGATCAGCAAAAGAACAGAAAAAAATCATTGAAAATCTTGAAATGGGAGAAATAGATATCGTAATCGGTACACATCGTCTTCTATCTGATGATGTTAAATCAAAGGATCTGGGATTATTGATTATTGATGAAGAACAGCGGTTTGGTGTCAAACACAAGGAAAAATTGAAGAAAATGAGAGTAACTGTTGATGTACTGACCATGACAGCTACACCGATACCCAGGACACTTCATCTATCTTTGATGGGTGCACGGGATCTTTCTCATATTGAAACTCCACCGAGAAACCGGTTACCGGTAATCACGGAAATCCATGAATGGGATGATGACCTTATCTATCAGGCGATTACCAGGGAAATGGAAAGAAACGGCCAGGTCTATTTTGTACACAATAAAGTAAAAACAATTGAGGGCATAAAAAGGATTATAAATGAAATCGTACCCACGGCAAGGGTAGTCATCGCCCATGGTCAGTTACCGGAACGTGATTTGGAAAGAATAATGCTCGATTTTATTCACAGAAAATTTGATGTCCTGATCTCAACGATGATTATTGAAAATGGTTTGGATATACCAAACGTGAATACGATCATCATTGATCATGCTGATAAATTTGGATTGGCTCAATTATATCAATTACGGGGACGTGTTGGGAGATCTGATTCTCAGGCCTACGCTTATTTGCTTGTACCTCATGCTTCACGGTTAACCGATCTTGCTCAGAAGCGTCTGCGCGCAATCCAGGATTTCGCAGATCTTGGTTCCGGATTTAAAGTGGCACTGCGTGATATGGAAATTCGTGGTATAGGTAATATACTTGGAAAAGAACAGAGTGGAAATTTGCAAGCAGTGGGTTTTGATCTTTATTGTCGACTGGTAGATGAATCTGTGAGCAAGTTAAAACGGGAAGTACAGGGAGAAGAAACAAATGAGGAAATGAATCGTTATAGTGACACGAGAATTGATGTTGATTTTGATTTGATGATACCAGAAGACTACATAGCGAATGAAACCGAGAGGGTATCAATTTATCACCGGCTTGTAAACTTCAGATCTCCCGGGGAATTGGAAACGATTAAGAATGAACTTAAAGACCGATTTGGTCCAATACCAAAAGCGGTGACGCGCATTATCGATGCAATTGAATTAAAAATCTTGGCAGGAAAACTCATGGCATCTCATATCCGGATGAATAAGAAAAATTTAATTCTCAAGTTTCCTGATGATCTTAAAGATGTTAAGGAATTCCATGAGACGATTGTTCCCGGATTAATGAATTTTAAGGATACCGAGGTCATTTTTACCGGAAATCAAAATAGCCCTCATGTACAGTTTATTCTTGACAGCGATTCGACAGATCAGCAGATTGAGGAGTCTAAAAATATTTTGCAAAACATCATATGAAAATTTAAATTAATAAGCTATATTCATAATTTTTTGGAGGTTATACAGAATGAAAAAGTCATTGGTTTTTTTGATTATTGTATTGGTTTCAGCCCTCGTTCTTAGCAGCTGTTCCACACAGGATGAAAACGTTGTTGTAACGATTGAGGATAGGGTTATCTCAGTTGATAATGTACGTGATATTTTAAAAGCAAAATACCCCAAAGCTGAAAATTATATTGATATCGATCTTCAGGTAAAAAAAGATCTTTTAGAACCTTTGATCAAAAAAAATCTGAAAATATATGCGGCCTATGATCTTGGACTTGATCAGGATGAAAAATTCCAGAAGAAATTAAATGATCAAAAATTGAGGCTGCTGGGTAGTAAGTATTATGAGACAACAATAATAGATCCCCTGCTGCCTGAAAGAGCGATTGAGAATTATTTAACACGTATGGGTACTGAGGTAAAGGCCAGCCATATCTTAATCGGATATGAAGGCTCAAGACGACCAGCACAACGAAGCAAGGATGAGGCACTTAAATTAGTACATGACATAATCGATGAGTTGAAACGTGGTGCAGATTTTGCGACCACGGCGGTTAAGTACTCTGATGATAAATCTGCAAAACAGAATAATGGCGATCTAGGGTATTTTACCTGGGGCAGAATGGTAGGACCCTTTCAGGAAGAAGCATGGGCTCTCGATATCGGAGAAGTCTCCGGTCCGGTTGAAACGATGTTTGGATATCATATTATCAAAGTTTATGACAGAAGAGAAGTACCCAACTATAAACCGGATCGAAGTCAGAGAAATATATTACGTATTAAGCAAACACTGGCAAAAGAGCATGCTGACTCTGCCCGCGTTCGATGGGTGAGACATTATGCAGGTTTAAAAAAGAAATACGACTATGTACTATATGAAGACTCAATAAAATATGTCTCTAAAATGCTATCTGAAAAGAAAAAAGTGGAGAAAATGATACCCGGTGCTTTTACGTCAGCACAAGGCGAAATTACGTTTGCTGAATATAAGGGAGATAAAATTACGCTGGGATATTTAATAGACAAATACAAGAATAATATGGCGAAAGCATTTGAAAGGTTTGCTGATGAGAGAGTGCTCAAACAGGAAATCGATCGTGACTCTATGAATCGTCTGGTAATGCTGGATGCTGAGGCTTTCGGCATTAATCAACAGCCGGATATCGTTAAAGAAATAAAGAAATTTTCCGACCAAGAGATGAGCAGAATGATTGAACAGCAGCAGGTGACAGATCCGGTTAATCCTACAGATGAAGAAATACGGAACTATTATAATAACAATAAAGATTCGTTTGTAAAGGGTGCTGAAATTGAAATTTGGGAAATCTATTTAACAGATGAAAATCTGGCAAAGGCAGTTGCTAAAAAAGCAAAAAGTGGTGTCGATTTTCAGTCCCTGGTGAACGGATATTCAGAAGATACAAGTATGAAGAAAAATGGTGGTTATCTCGGTTTTAAGGAAATAAATCAACGGGGGACAATATCCCGTGAGGCTCATAAATTGGGACCGGGTGGTAAAATAGGTGGTCCGGTCAAATATCGCCGGGGATGGGCTGTGTTCAAAACCGGTAAAAAGGCCGAACCGAGACAATTGTCGTTTGAAGAAGTGAAAGATCAGGCCAAAAATAAGCTTACGAGAGAGCTGACTGTTAAAGCAAAGTCAGACTGGGAAGCTAGTCTTAGAGAGAAATATTCTGTGAATATTAATGAAGAAAAATTGAGAGAAATATAATGTTTAGAATGATCATCTATCATGCATTTTCTAACATATTTTTCTTGCTGGTTTCTATTGTATTATTTATATCCGGTTGTTCTTCAAAAGACGATACGAAAAGTAATGTAGTTGCACAGGTTAACACGGCTCAGATAACAAACAGCGAATTGGAATCTTCAATTCCTGTGGGCGTAACTGATGAAGTAAAAATCGCCTTGAAGAGAAACTTGATGGAAAAATGGATCGAGGAAGAAATTTTTTATCAGGTTGCTTTAGAAGAGGGTCTTTCTCTTAGTGAAGAGGAAATGGCGCAGGTCAGAAATTATGAGAAAAGGCTTTTAATACAAAAATATATCGATACACGTCTCAGTCAAAATTACCGTATTCTCGATCAGGAAGTGGAAGATTATTATAATATGCACAAACGGGAATTTGTCTGGGATGATGAGGTAGCTCATATTATTCATCTTGTGCTTGAAAATGATGATCGTGATATTCGAAATGAGATCCTGCAAAGTAAAGACATATTATCTGTGATAAAAAAGAATTTTCTCGATCAACAATCCACGCCCGAACGACCAATCGGCGATCTAGGCTACCAGAGACTGAGCGAATTCCCTACAACCATTCAACGACGGATTAAAAACCTTAAGACAGGAAGTATCTCGGGGCCGATAAAGACAGATTATGGATATCACTATATTCAGTTACTGGATTATCAGAAAAAAGGAACAATCAAGGAACTCGATCTGGCCAGAGAAGAAATCCGTATGCGCCTGCAGGTGTTGAAAAGAAACGAAGAAATTGCCAGTATCAAGCAAAGTCTCAGATCCAGATTTACAATTCAAACCGATCTTTCCAAACTATCGGATGTCAATTAAAAAGTTATTAGAGAATAAAGGAACCTCGGATTGATTGGGAAGTACAATGAAAATAAGATGCTGGATGCTCGATCCTCGATACCGGATGAATGACCGAATTAATTCCCCTTATTAAAGGGGATTAGAGGGTTGTTATTACAATAGAGACAATCAAGAAATCTAGAAGGAAAAATTACAAATATTATGAAAGTAATCGGAATTTTTATAAGCCTCTTCTTTTTATTAACCGGATTTGCCCAAGCCCAGCAATTGGTTGATGGTGTGGCAGCAATTGTCGGCCAGGAGATTATTCTTAACTCAGAAGTTGAACAATATGTTCAAAATTTTGTACTTCAAAACAAAATAAATGTAACCTCCAATCCGGAAGCATATAAACGAATCAAAAATCAGGTGCTTGAAAGTTTGGTCGAACAGAAGATTTTGTTGACTAAAGCGGATGAGGATACTATTACTGTAACTGAAAGAGAAGTAGACCGCTATCTGGACGAACAGCTCAGAACACTTATTACCCGTGCCGGATCAGAGACAGCGCTTGAAGCAGCGTTTCAAAGTCCGATGAAAAAAATTCGTCGCGATTTACGTGCTGAAACAGAAAACAGACTTAAAATTGAAACCTTACGCCGTAAAAAATTTGCCGAGACCAAAGTTTCACGCAGAGAGGTTGAAGAATTTTATACAATGTATAAGGATAGTCTGCCTGTTCTTAAAGAAACAGTCGATATAAGTCATATTTTAAAGCAAGTAAAATCGGGTGAATCAAGCAGGGAAACGGCTCTGGCACGAATCGTTGAAATAAAGGAAAAAGTAGATGCCGGTGAAGATTTTTCAGAATTGGCAAAAACCTACTCTGAAGACCCGGCAACGGGAAGCCGTGGTGGTGATCTTGGATTTATCAAACGAGGTGATCTTGTGACGGAGTATGAAGAAGTCGCCTTCGATCTCGAACCGGGTGAGATATCAGGAATTGTCGAAACTCAGTTTGGATTTCATATCATTAAGATGATCGAGAAGCGGGGGGAAAAGATCAACACATCCCACATACTCATTCAGCTAAAGCCGACTGAAGATGATGAAGCGAGAGTTAAAAACGAGCTGGAAGCATTAAGAAAGCAAGCACTTGACGGCGAAAGTTTCGAGACACTTGCCATGCAAAATTCCGACGATGAAAATGTTGAAAATGATAAAGGTCACTTAGGTACATGGGAAGTCGATAAATTAGCTATTCCACAATTTAAAACCGTGGTTGCTGGAATGGAAACAGGCGATATTAGTGCACCATTTAAAACAGAATACGGATATCACATCGTACGCCTTAATTTTCACGAAAAACCAAGATCCCTTTCTCTGGAGAAAGACTGGGATAAATTGCAGAGTATGGCACTCAATTTTAAAATTGATCAAGAGTATAAAACGTGGATTACTGCGTTAAAAAATGATATTCCGATTGAGTACAAAATTTCCACAAATTGAGAAATTTACCCAACCAGATTTTGTTTTTAATACTTCATAATCTTATCTTTATAAAATTCTTTATAAGGTTGCTTTATTCCTGATCTACTCTGGAATAAAATACGCATTCATCATTCTCGAAATTTTATTACGAATTAGTGGAACATATCACAGATTTGTGAGACAGGTGGAATATATATTCCACATCAGGATATTTTAAATTATTATTTGTATATTTTTCAAATGCGTAAACTTATTGCCAAAATTGCAGAATTCAGACTTTCAGATTTCCTGCCGGGTAAAAACTATTTGGCCAGAGACTTCAATATTATCGATCAAGCGTTCAATCTGGATTTAGAAACGATTAGCACGGAGCGGCAATTAATAAAGATTTTACCAGAAATGCTTCATGACATCAAGAAAAAAATCCACATCTCGCTAAACGTGTACGAAGCAATCAAGAATAAAAATGAAGACTGGGTATCTCAGTTTTCAGATTTCAAATATGCAAACTTACTGACAAATCACGCTGATATCATTTTCAAGAATGGTGTTATTTTAAATAACCTTAATTCATTTCCCGAGTATAAAGAGGATGGATCAACCGCGTTTATCTCAGCTAAATTGGGTACCAGGCATTTCTATATTCTGGAAGTCGAAGAAAAAAAATGGCATACCTATTATACCCGCCTTTTATATTCATCGCTGACAAAAATGGTTGATGCTGTCAGAGATATACAGGAAAGAAAAAAACTTGAAGAAAAGATCGAGACAATTCAGCAAACTCTCGACGAGAAAGAAAAATCATTACAAATTGCGGAAAAAGCTGTAAAAAGAAAAGTTTATGATCTTCATAATTTGGTCGAAGCTAGTAATGAGATTTACTCCATACTCAACTTTCGACAGCTCATAAACTCTGCTCTTCTCACGGTGATAGGGCAAGTTGGTGTGCAAAGCGCATTTATGTTAATGTATGATCAAAAAAAGAGATCCTATTCGCAAATTTATCAAAAAGGATTCCGGGCAAAAGAGATTCAGAAATTAAAGTTTAAAGTTGATTCACCGCTGGTAAAATATTTTACGCGGCACAATACCCCGGTTTATATAAAACATCTGAATCGACAGAAAGAATTTGTATCGTATGTACAAAAGCTAAAGGAATTGGGAATCTTCATCATTGCTCCCGTTATGTATGCTGAGCGTGTACAGGGAATCATCGCTACCGGAGAAAAATTATACGGAACAGAGTTCACACAGACTGATTTCGAATTATTTCATGTTCTGGTGAATATTATTTCTATTTCAATAGAAAATTCTCTACACTATGAGGCGGTGAAAAATCTTTCTCTGACAGATGAGATGACCAATCTGCATAATTATCGCTCATTTATATCCCGTCTTAAAGAGGAAATAAATCGTGCGAAAAGAAATAAGTCAGAAATATCGCTGGTTATTCTTGACATCGATCATTTTAAGAATTATAACGATACACTTGGTCATCAGGCAGGGGATGAGGCATTAAGAGAGGTGGGAAAAGTCTTGCGAAATACGGTTCGTGATGAGGATATTGTTTCAAGATATGGAGGCGAAGAATTCTGCATCATCTTTCCGGGTATTGCCAAAGAGGGCATCCAGAGTCTGTGTGAGCGTATTCGAATTAAAATTGAGAGGCATAAGTTTTATAAGGAAAAAGTACAACCGACAGGCCGGTTGACTATCAGCCTGGGTGGTGCCACCTATCCAAAAGATGCTAAAGATATGCATATGCTTATTCAGAAAGCGGATGAGGCACTTTACCGGGCAAAACATCTGGGCAGAAATCAGATGCAGATTTTTAGTCAGGATTGAAGTTAAAAAAGCTGTATAAGTGACGAATATATTCCTATATTATAATATGTTTAAGCCAGGGGTGTTATTATGTCAGATATAGGTTTTAATGATAATCTAGAAATCGCGGGAAGAACCTTTCATATTCAAACGGCGAGCAGCACAGGGAAGGGCAGTATCCG
>Ga0209536_100010619_pt1 | contig 13556 bp, 12 predicted proteins | sample DeeMarSeWOR28_12_FD_187461 | JGI IMG/M metagenome (GOLD analysis project Ga0209536, IMG submission 187461) | Marine sediment microbial communities from White Oak River estuary, North Carolina - WOR-2-8_12 (SPAdes) (version 2) | ecosystem: Environmental > Aquatic > Marine > Intertidal zone >...
CTTGCAGCAAAAAGCAGATATTGCCATTGGTGCGCGGTCGGCCATCTTTGCCCCCTTTTCCGAACTGGGGCTTATTATTGTCGATGAAGAACATGACAGCTCCTATAAACAGGAAAACAACCTGCGGTACCATGCCAGGGACCTGGCGGTGGTCAGGGCTAAACTCAATCATTGCGTCGCAATGTTAGGATCAGCGACCCCTTCGATTCAGTCCTGCTATAATGCCGTTACAGAGAAGTTTATTCAGGTTCACCTGCAACAGCGCATCGAAAGCCGCCCTCTGCCGGTGATAAAAATTATCGATCTTCGCAAAAGCCTGGGATACCGGGGGCTACAACGTTTTCTGACGCCGGTGCTGCAGGAGGCCATCCAAGACACCCTTGATCAGCACCAGCAGGCGCTGCTATTTTTAAACCGTCGCGGATTTGCCAGCTTTGCACTCTGTCAATCATGCGGGCAGCCCCAGCGCTGTAAACATTGCGATATTTCACTCACCTTTCATCAAAAGGGCAATGCGTTTAGGTGCCATTATTGCGGGTTTTCCCGCGCAGCGACATCCCCTTGCGACATCTGCGGATCTTCAAAAATAAAGAAACTGGGGCTTGGCACCGAGAAACTCGAGGCCACGGTCCGTAAAATTTTCCCTAAAGCCCGGGTGGCCCGCATGGATCGGGATACCACCGCAAGGAAAGGGGCCATTGTTAAATTGCTCAAAGGCCTCAAAGATCAAACCACCGATATCCTTATCGGGACCCAAATGGTGGCCAAGGGCCATGATTTCCCGAACATTACCCTGGTCGGGATCATCTGCGCTGACCTCTCGCTGAGCTTTCCCGATTTCAGAGCCGGAGAAAGGACGTTTCAGCTTCTGGCCCAGGTTGCCGGTCGCGCAGGAAGAGGATCTTCTCCGGGGCGGGTGGTCCTTCAAACCTATAATCCGGAACACTTCAGCATCATCGCTGCCAGGGACCAGGATTTTAAGTCTTTTTATGACCAGGAGATCAATTTTCGCAAAGCTTTAAATTATCCCCCATTTTCAAGAATGATTCAGCTCAAAATTTCGGGCAAAGATCCGAAGCTGACCCAAAATCACGCCCTCCAGCTGGGGGATTGCTGTCAGGGCCTGAAAACATCCACCCCATCGTTTTATGGTGGTATCGAGATCATGGGGCCGATTGAATCGTCCTTGACCAAAATTGCCCGGCGCTATCGTTGGCAAATTCTTTTAAAAAGCAGTCAGACAAAAGCCTTGCATCAATTTGTCAACCAGCTTCTGGCAGAAAATGCCAGTGCGTTTCATCATCGTCAGGTAAGGGTGGTTGTCGACGTCGATCCCCTGTTCCTCTTGTGAAACCGGTTTAATCGCATACACCCTTTGCCCAAGGGCGCCTGCCCTCAGGCAAAGTTTAAACGCTCGCCTTGACATCAATGGCCCGACAACATAAAATTTTAAGAGTCGGTTAATTTTGAGTTCAACGAGAAAGAAGGGTTTATGAAAAAAAAGAGACATGTTGTTTTCATATGGGTAATGGTCTGGGTCTGTATCAGCGCATATGCCTATGGGGACACTCCCAAGGCCGAGCGCCTCAAGCGGTCCACCGTCTATTTTAAAAATGATTCGACGGTGATTGCTGCGGAATTTGAAAATGATCTCAAGAAGGTTCAGGCGGCACTCACAGCGGATCCAGCCATCGGTTTGCAAATAGAGGGCTATGGCCGAAGTTCAGGTCCACCTGAAAAGAATCGCGCCATTACGCAAAAGCGAGCCGAGGCGGTGCGGCGTTGGTTTGTGGCACACGGTGTCGATGAAAGTCGGCTGGTAATCAAGAGCCCAGGTGATTCTGAACCGGCAATCGGCAAGGATAAACCCAAAGATCCCGCGCTGGCCGAACGCGTCGAGATTTGGCAGGTTTATTTAAAGCTGCCGGTGGCCCATCTGCCGGCCTTGCTTTACGAATTTGCGCCGGTTATGGAGGGAGAAAAAGTTGTCCATGATTTTGTCGTTCAGAACAAGGGTTCGGCAACGCTTGAGATTCAAAAAGTCAGAACCGACTGAGGGTGCACGGCGGTCTCTTACACGAGACAGATCCCTCCCGGCGGTGAGGGAAAAGTTACCCTGAAAGTCAGCACCAATAACAGAGGCGGTCAAAAATTACTCAAAAGTGCGACCGTTTATACCAACGACAAAAAGAACCCCCAGCTGAAGCTGTCGATGATGGGTGAGATTGAAAGGTTTGTAACCATGCGACCCAGTCAGGTTCGGCTGCATGGCATCGCTGGCCAAGAGATAAAGAGAAAGGTGACCATTATCCCTGCCCCAAAGTACCCCTTCAAGATCCTGAAGGTTCGCGCCAGAGACGGCAAAGATATTTCCTATCAACTGTCGGAGGAAAAAGGTGTAAGCGGACGCCAATACGCGCTGACCGTTGAAAATAAGAGATTACAGAAGGGCCGTTATTTCGATGTCATTACGCTTGAAACCGACAGTCAGCTCCGGCCCGAACTCCAAATCAGAGTTTACGGTGAACTGCGGCAGCCGGCTGAAGAAAAAAAATCGCAATAGCTAAATTTGGGATTTTGCATCGGTTCGCTCCTGGAGCCAACGACCACCCGCACAGCAGGTGGCTTGGATTTTACCGCCAAAGGCGGTAAAAGACAGGGGCGCGCAGTGCCCCGATCGTCGAGAACAACGCGGTTTGGAAAACCCAATAACTCCCGCGCTCCAATGAGCAGGTAGATTTCTATGATAGATTGTACAGTGCTTGTATTTGACTGCGACGGTGTCCTTTTTGATACCGAAGCGGCTAACCGGGCTTATTACAATCATATTTTACGCCACTTTGGTAAACCGGCGATGACGGCCGAGCAATTTGCCTATGCCCACCAGCACACGCTGAAAGAGGCCTTGGCGCATTTATTTGGCGATGCGGAAAGCATTGCGGCCGTGCAGGCCTATCGCCGGACAATGGATTACAACCGGTTCCTTAAATTATTGAAAGTCGAACCCCACCTGTTTGCACTGCTCTCAAAGATCAGGCCCCGGCTAAAAACCGCGATCGCCACCAACCGCTCTGATACCATGGATCGGCTGCTGGCTGAATTTGACTTAAGCAACCACTTCGATCTGGTGGTCACCGCTTTCGACATCCCGCGTCCCAAGCCCCACCCGGACGGTTTGCTTAAAATTTTGTCCCATTTCAACATTGTGCCGCGCCAGGCCCTGTACGTCGGTGATTCGCAGGTGGACGCCGAAGCGGCGGCTGCGGCGCAGATTCCATTTGTGGCCTATCGCAACAAAAAATTGCCTGCCCCCTATCACATCGAAACCTTAAAAGAGCTTGAAGTATTACTGGAGGTGTAAATATGCCGGATGAACCCGCCGATTTAAACAGCGAAAAAGAGAGCGCCGCGGATGATGACTGGGAAAACCGCACTTTATGCAGCGATGAAAGCTGCATCGGGGTGATCGGGCCCGATGGACGCTGCAAAGAATGCGGAAAGCCTTATCAGGGTGAGAAACCGCCGGTCGGAGAAAAAGATAAAGTCCCTGTTGAAGGCGCGCCGCAGAAAGATCCTGATGGGGAGCCGGCGCCCCGTTTCGATGATGACTGGGAAAACCGCACCTTATGCAGTGATGAAAGCTGTATCGGGGTGATCGGACCTGATGGTCGCTGCAAGGAATGCGGCAAGCCACACGAGGAATAAATGACACCGCCGATTGAGCGGCTATCGCCAATTCGGATGCGGTTTTGACGATTTGATGTTATCCTGTTAATATTTAACCTGATGTTCCAGTATGACATGACAATAGCACCAGATGCGAAGCGGTTTTGATGCGTCCACTTTAGTCAGTAGTGGTTTCAAATTTAGGGTTGGCTACGGAGTCCTCATTTGCATCTACTAGACCTCATTCCTGCACCTACATGGCGAGATATCGTCGATATTCTTTTTCTGACCATTGTCGCCTATCAGCTTTATGTATGGTTCCGCGAAAGCCGTGCGCTGCGCGTTATCATCGGCCTGGTCGCTCTGGGTGGCATATATTCGATTGCCAAATTCTGGGATCTTTTTCTGACGACCTGGGTCTTTCAAATTTTGTGGCAGGTGCTTCTGATTCTCTTGCTGATATTGTTTCAGGCCGAAATTCGCCAGGTACTGGAAAAGGTCAGCCCGATGAGGTATCTGCGCTCCCGCCGGCGTGTCTTTCAAAAAACGCTGGCAAAGGAATTATCACAGACGCTGTTTGAACTCGCTGCAGAGCGAACCGGTGCGCTGATTGTGCTTACCAGAAATGACAACCCTTCCGAGTTTGTCCATGCCGGTCAAACGATTATGGCACTTCCAGAAGCGGCGCTGATCAAAAGCATTTTCAACCGCCATGCGCCGGCGCACGATGGTGCCGTGGTCATTACCCAGGATCGTATCACCCAAATGGGATGCATCCTGCCGTTGTCCAAAGATGAGAGTTTGCCGGAGAAATACGGCACCCGGCATCGGGCAGCCCTGGGGCTGTCTGAAGTCACAGATGCCGTATGCTTGGTGGTGTCTGAGGAACGTTCGGAGGTTGCGACCGTTGTTGAGGGCAAAATCGTAACCTGGCAGAACCCTGAAGCGCTCGCCGGCCATCTTGGCGAAATCATCGGCGGGCCGGAACTCCGGGTGCCGAACCTCAAGGGTTTTCTCAAGGGGATATTCGTCAATAATTGGCGAACCAAATTGGGTGCACTGGCGCTGGTCACCATTGCCTGGCTCATTTTGGCCAGCCAGCAGGAGGCAGATATCACCATTACGACACCGGTGCAGCACACCAATATTCCGTCTGACTTAACATTGGGCCCGGGCTCGACACCCACTGTTGATTTAACCGTGTCCGGTCAGCGCAATGCCATTCGAAACCTCAAAGAGCAGGATGTTCAGGTCAGTGTCGATTTAAGTGATATCACCTCTGGACGGCATTTGATCAAACTGTCTGCCAAAAATATATTTTTGCCTTTCGGCGTCAACATCGATCGAGTCGCTCCTCAAAAAATTATGGTTAATCTGCGGTCGCCCTCCGAAGAACAGGAACCGGATCAACCATCCACCAGCGAGTAGCGCAGCTTCAATTGCGGGGCAGCGTAATCGTAAAGATTGCTCCACCGTCTTTGGCATTTTCAGCGATGATATAGCCCTTGTGTTCCTCAATGATCCCATGGCAAATTGAAAGGCCCACGCCCATGCCCATGGTTTTTTTTCGGGTGAAAAACGGGTCAAAAATGCGTTCCAGATCCTTTTTGGCGATTCCCGGACCGGAGTCCCTTACCTTGATAACCACTTCATTATTTTGATCAAAGGTGTCGATAAAGATCTCTCCGCTATGCGTTGGCGTTTCTTTCAGCTTTTGCTGGAATTCGGGAGTCCCGGTAATGGATTCGACCGCATTGTTTATCAGATTCATGAGGACCTGCCCCAGTTGCTGCGGTGATGCCGTCAGCCGGGTATTTTTCGCTGCCAGATTTAGATTGATTTTAACTCTGCTTTTGATCAGATAACTGCGAACCAGATTGGACGTATTCTCTATAACCTGATTGATATCCATGGGTTGTTTTTTCTCTTTGCCCGGTCGATTCAGATCGATTAGGTTGCGCACGGTGTCTCTTATGCTTTCAAACGCATTTTTAACCAGATCCAGCTTTTCCAATAATTTTTTATCTTTTCCATGCTTGGTTTGGATGACATTGAGCAAAGCGGTAATTCCCTGAAGCGGTGAATTAATTTCGTGAGCAATGGAGGCCGCCAGTTGGCCGGTGGCTGCCAGCCTTTCGGAGCGAATCAGCTGATTTTGCAGCATTTTTGTCTGAGTAATATCGCGCGCAACGCAAAGAAAGCAAAATTCCCCCAGGTAGGTTACGTAGCGGCAATTAATTTCATTGGGTATAAGCGTTCCATCTTTGGCTTTGATTCGCAGTTCAAATCGGGCTTCCTTCTCCCGGCTGACCTGTCTCATCATGCTTTTCACGAAGCGGATTTGTTCGGTTTCAACCAGTTCGCTAATATTTAAACCCAACAGCTCTTCTTTGCTATATCCCGTGCTCTCAAAGATCCGTTCGTTGGATTCAATGAGTTGTCCTTTAGCATTGATGATGAAAACGCCTTCGGCGACATTATCAAAGAGCTCTTTGTATCGCATCAACTCTTCAGCCTGTTTGAATTCCGTCGTGTTGGTTGCAATGATGGTTGCCGCCACGACTTTGCCGTTGATGCGCAGCGGGCCGACCCGATATGTATGCCAGGTGGGATTCTGGTCTTCGCCGGAGCGGACTTCAAAACTATCGGTTTCCCCGGTGCGGAAAACCGATTCGACACTTTCAAGCGCCATCTCCTGATACTCCAGCGGCAGGAAATCATAGAAGCTGCGGCCGATGGTTTGATCGGTTGAAACTGCGCCCATGGGCTGGTTAATAAAGCGGATGATGCCGTCGCGATCAACAGTGGTGATGATGTCCGGTGCGGTTTCCACCAGCGAGCGCCACAGCTCTTCGGATTCATCCAGCTTTTTTTTGGCCAGTTTTAATTTGTTGATGATCGATTGCGCATGGGACCCAAAAATAATGAACAGGCACAGCACCACCACACGGATATAAACATCATAAAGGTTAGGGCCGAAGAGCTCTGCAATTAAATTAAACTTATTGGAAAAAAACAGGTTCAAAATCGAATCTAGAACCCAGTAGATCGTCGCAATCCCGGTGACGGCCAAAACCATGTTGTCCGACAAGCTTTCACTACTAAAGAGCATTTCGGTTTTCATCTTTCATCTCGCTTTTAATAAATTTGAACTCATTTAAAACCCGAAAGGAAAATCCGGTTATAGACTGCTAGAACCCATCTCAAAAATAGGATTTTGGTTCGAGATTCCGTCTTCGCCTGATGGCTTCGCCGGGACACGCGCGGCGGAGCCGAATTTTAAACCGCAGGCAACCTGTGGGTTGTCGAGGATTTAAAACGAGGCACCCACAAAGATATGGGGCCAAAAGACATTTTTGAGATGGGTTCTAATTTAATATCAGGGATGGGTTCGGTCAACAATTCATTTTTGGAAAGTGGAGAAATAAATTTCGGTTGATTTTTAACCCAAGATGGAATAAAAAGGCGATGACCTAAAAAAGATTTGGAGGATTCAATGGGTTTTTCTATGGCGGCTGAGAAAACTTCAGACAAAAAAGATTCTTTGAAAGAAGATCGCCGTTCAAATGTGGAACGGCGCAGATTTTCTTATACCGAATACATTCCGGAAAGGCGATCAAATGCGGACCGACGCAAGGAGGAAGAAGAAAAAACTCAAGAAGAAGAAGCAAACAAGGACTGACCGGACCCCCATTATAATTGCAAAAATAAAGAAGGGAACCTGATTAAACCGGGTTCCTTTTTTATTGACCGTTGCCTGTGGGCACCTTGTCTGCGTGAACGTGTAAATGAAAATATTAGCGCTTTCAGATCGGGTTGAGCCCGTGTTGTATGATCAATTTGATCGCCGGAAGTTTGAAGACGTCGAACTGATTCTCGCCTGCGGTGATTTGCCGCCCGAATATCTTTCTTTTGTTTTTGGCCAATTTAACATGCCGCTGTATTATGTGCGCGGCAACCATGACCTGCGTTATGATGAAAACCCGCCCAAAGGCTGCATCAATCTGGCCGATGAACTGGTTCAATTTAGCGGGAAAAATATCCTGGGGCTGGAAGGTTCGCGCTGGTACAATGGCGGGCCGCACCAGTATACCGAGGCTGAAATGCAATCAAAGATACGACGTCTGCGGCCGCGGATTTGGTGGAAAGGCGGTGTCGACATCGTCATTACCCATGCACCGCCGCGGCACATCCACGATGCCGAAGACCTGTGTCACAGAGGCTTTAAAAGTTTTCGCTGGCTGATTGACAAATATTCACCGCGCTATTTGATTCATGGGCACATTCACGCCAATTTTACGGAACCGTCCCAGCGGGTAACAAGGGTCAATCGAACGAAAGTGATTAATGCCTATGGGTATCATCTGTTTGATTTTGAGGACACCCGTGAATAAACGAGATGCTTAAATCTTTCAAGAAAATTCAAGAGCAAGAGGCGGCCTTTGAAGCCCGAGACCGCGGAACGCGTATGGTTCCGCTGGAGCGAATTGTCGGCAGTGTTGGCCGTTATCATGATTTTGACGAACGGTTTCGGATTCGCTCCCATATGCCCGCTGAAAGGCTGGAAAAAATAAAAAGCAAAATGAAATCCGGCAAAGTGCTGCCGCCAGTTAAGCTGTATCAAATCAAAAACGAATACTTCGCCCTGGACGGCAATCATCGAATTGCGGCCGCCATGGAACTTGGCCACGGGGAAATCCGCGCCCAGATTACAGAGTTTATCCCCTCGAAAGGTTCAATGGAGAACTTGCTTTACCGCGAAAAGGCCCAATTCGATGATCGGGTTCGTTTGCCATACACCATTGAGTTGACTGATTTTGGTCAATACGAACATTTAATCGAGCAGATATCCAGACACCGGGCATTTCTTGAAAAGAAAGCTGCCGCATCGATTGATCTTCAAGAAGCGGCCAAAGACTGGTATGAAACCATCTATCAGCCGTTTATTGCCATTATCAAGAAGGGACATCTGATCGAACACTTCCCGGGCAGAACCCTGGCCGATCTTTATACCTTCATATCGGTTCATCTATGGGAGCGCAACGACCACGAGCTCAGATATGGAATCGGAATCAGCCAACTGGTTCCCAAGAACATGGAGGAATTTCGAACAAAAATGGCTAAATTAAAAGAGACTCAATACCCCGAAATGCTGCGGGAAATTACCGCTTTTGTGTTGATCAACGTATCGGCGAAAAAAGAACTCCGTCTTGTCGATAAACTCATCAACCTTGAGGAAGTAAAAGAAGTGCATTCAGTCCATGGCACTGTGGATATTATTGCCAAAATCGTGTTGAAGCGCGATCTGGTTTCCTCGGATGCTGAAACCATCGGAGACTTTGTCCACAACAAGGTCCGGCAGCTTGCCGGTGTGATCAGCACCCAGACCCTGATCCCGGGCTATTCCAAGAAGAAAAGTGACTGAAAAAAGAATACGGCCTCTCGCAAAGGCGCCAAGATGCCAAGGGCTTATTTTTAGATTATCATTCTTTGCGGCTTAGCGGCCCACGCCCGGCTCGCCTTGCTTGCATGGCGGGCAGTTTTGCGTGAGCAATAATATTAAAATGGATTGATGTGCTGTCCGCTTTTATTCTTCTTTGACGAGGCGACTCAGCCTTCCCCGGATAAATCCGTGGATCTGCATGGAAACTTCTCTATTGAAGTAGGGATCGATCCCGGCACCCGTGCGAACCACCACCTGCGTGAAATTCTGATCGACCCTTGTCACTTCCACGGTGACCGGAATCCCGTTGGGGCGCCTTGCCAGAAAGCGGGTTTTCAATTCGTCTGATACTTCTTCGAGAATGGGAATCTCCAGATTTTTCAAAGCATCGGAACTGGCCTGCACCGCGGCACGATATTCGGAATGATAGGTTTTTATGGATTTGCCCTGAATTTCGGCACAACCACCGGCAAATATGGACACAGACAGGCAGATGATGACAAAGGCCGGCTTCATGCCATCATAATAACTGATTTTTGTCTGGGAGTCAAAAACGATACCATGTGAATTCCCATAAACCGGCAGATCTCCGGCACAACGGTTTGATTGAATGTGTGACGCCGGGGATCATACGGATTTCGACCGGTTTTCTTTTCTGCTTGCAGATTTGATCAATTTGGTTCAAAATGAATCCGCCAATTGCGGGAATTTCCAACAGTTACCCGTAGAAGGGGTTTCAACACCGCTGACCGCGAAGCATGGAAGCTGAACATGGAAAAACCAAAAATTCTGGTGGTTGATGACGAGCGTGATATGCGCATATTTGTCTCGACGGTGGTGGAAACACTGGGCTTTGAGGCCGTTGCCGCCAGAGATGGAGCGGAAGCGCTGATAAAGGCGGGTTCGAACCCGCCGGCGCTGGTCATCCTGGATGTTATGATGCCGAAAATTGAGCATGGCATTCAAACGTATCGGCAATTTAGAACCGATCCAAGGCTTTCGGCCATACCGATTATCATTCTTTCGGCCATCGCGAAAAAAACCTTCCTGCATTCCATCAAGATATTAAGCCCCCGGCAAGGCCCTCAATTATCTGAACCCGAAGCGTATATGGAAAAACCGCCGGATGCAACCGAACTGAGTCGACTGATTGGCGAGCGCTTGCCATCCGTTTCATAAGCTTTTTAAATACGCCAGGCGATATCACAATGTCCGCTTCATTTTTTAAAATACCGAACAGTATCGTTTCTAAATTGACAATTCTCGTCGGTTTGGTTTTGCTGGTCAGCATATCGGTATGGGCGTATTTTAATATCAACTATCAGCAGAATAAGTTGATGCAGGGCATCGTTGAAGGGGCCGATGGATTGTCCCACACCATCATGCTCGGCACACATTATGCCATGATGAACAATTTAAGGGACGAGCTGACCCTGATCATCAAAAACATCGCGCAGGAAAAAAAGCTCGAAAACATACGAATTTACAATAAAGAGGGAAAAATAAAATTTTCAAACCGGGATTCGGAACTGGACCGGATGACGAACATTAAAGATGAAGCCTGTTTCATCTGTCATCGAACGGATCCCCCGCTGACCGACCTCAGCCTGGCGGAACGAACGCGTATTTTTGCCTCCCCCCGGGGACATCGACTTCTGGGCATTATCGGCCCCATTTACAGCGAACCGGGCTGTTCCACAAGTGCCTGTCACGCGCATCCGCCGGGCAAAACGGTTTTAGGTGCTCTGGACCTGGTGATTTCGCTGGATGAGACGGATAAGGAAATTGGCTTGTTTAAAAAGTGGTTGCTCGCATTTGCGGTTTTCATTTTTGTGATCACCTCGGCGGTAATCATCTTTTTTGTTTTGCGATTTGTCAAACGACCCATCAAGAAAATGATCGACGGCACGCAGCGGATTGCCAACGGCGAATATTCAAATCAGATCCATGTGGATCAGTTTGATGAGATGGGGCAGTTGTCCGCAGCGATCGACCGGATGGGTAAAAAAATTAAAGAAAAACAGGACGAATTGAACCGGCAGCGCGATGAATACCAGAATCTGTTTGAGCGGGTTCCCTGCATTATTACGGTCCAGGACCGCAACTACAAACTGATTCGTTATAACAAAGAATTTTACGAAAAGTTCAAACCCAAGTTCGGCGACACTTGCTATGCTGCCTATAAAGGCCGTAAAGAAAAATGCGTGGTTTGCCCGGTTGAAAAAACATTTGAAGACGGGCTGTCACACTTCAGCGAGGAAAGAGGGTTCAACAAGGACGGAACCCCCACGCATTGGGTCGTGCAGACCGCACCGATTAAGAATGAAAAGGGCGAAATTGTCGCGGCCATGGAGATTAATCTCGATGTGACCCAAACCAGATTGCTCGAAGAAGAACTCAAAAAATCGGAGAAAAAATACCACGCGATATTTGATAACATGCCCAATCCTGTCTTTGTGCTGGATCTGGAAACTTTAGAGATCCTGGACTGCAACACCAGTGTTGAGGTGATTTACGGGTACAAAAAGAATGAAATTATCCAAACCTCCTTTCTGCAGCTGTTCCGGCCGGAAGAACAGGGTCACTATGAGAAGATCCTAAAAAACTCCAGTGTGATCAACCAGGTCCGGCATCTGAATAAAGAAGGCGGTACGATTTTTGTGAACATCCGCATTTCACCGTCCGAGTATCCCGGCAGAAAAGTACTTCTGGTGACGACCAGCGATATTACCCAGCGGCTCGAAACCGAACAGCAACTCATCCAGGCCAGCAAGATGGCGACTCTGGGCGAGATGGCCACCGGTGTGGCGCATGAGCTCAATCAACCCCTTTCGGTCATCAAGACGGCGAGCCGGTTTTTTATGAAAAAAATCCGAAAAAAAGAAGAAATTAAAAATGATATTCTGTTTGCCATGGCCGAGGAGATCGACACCTATGTTGACCGCGCCACTAAAATCATCAACCACATGCGACAGTTCGGCCGCAAGTCGGATGTCACCCTGGAAAAGGTGCAGGTCAATGCAGTGCTGAAAAGGGCCCTTGAAATCCTGGGACAGCAATTAAAAGTCAGAGGAATCGAGGTGATCTGGGATCTGAAGCAGGATCTTCCCCTGGTCATGGTGGATCCTGACCGGCTGGAACAGGTTTTTATCAATTTGTTGATCAATGCCCGCGATGCCATTGACGAGCGCTGGCAATCGCAGCCCGGTCAAAGAGGAGACAAGGCCATTACGCTGATTACCCGATCCGACGCCGAAGAGATCACCGTTGAGATCCATGATACCGGGACGGGGATTCCAGACGCCATTTTAGAGCGAATATTTGAGCCCTTTTTTACGACCAAAAAAGTGGGTCAGGGCACCGGTCTGGGCCTTTCCATAAGTTACGGAATCATTAAAGATTGCAAAGGCAGCCTCCGGGCGGCTGCCGGCAATGCGGGTGGCGCCCGGTTTATTATCAAATTTCCCATCGCGAAAGAAGACTGATGGAAAAATCCATTTTACTCGTTGATGATGAAGAAGGCATTCGCAAGGTGCTCAGCATTGCGCTGTCTGATATGGGCTATCATGTGCACACGGCCGAAAATGGAGTGGAAGCACTGCGCCGATTCAAAGATCAGCGGCCGCCGATTGTACTGGCCGATATCAAAATGCCCGAGATGGATGGTATCGAACTGTTGCGCCGCATAAAGAAAATAAGCCCGGAGACGGAAGTGATCATGATTACCGGTCACGGCGATATGGATCTGGCCATTAAAAGTGTTAAGTACGAGGCCACCGATTTTGTCACGAAACCGATAAACGATGAAGTGCTTGAAATTGCCTTAAATCGAGCGCAGGAACGAATCGCGATGCGCCAGAAGCTTAATGCATACACCCAGAATCTGGAGCAACTGGTGCGGGATAAAACCCAAAAACTGGTCGAAGCCGAACGGCTGGCGGCAGTTGGACAAACGGTTGCGGGGCTTTCGCACGCCATCAAGAATATTACCGGGGGTCTTAAAGGGGGCGCATTTGTGCTGGAAAAAGGGATCGAGCTCGATAATCAGAAATATTTACTACAGGGCTGGGAGATGATCAAGGGCAACGTCGACAAGATTACCAACCTGTCGATGGATTTGCTCAACTATGCCAAAGCAACCGATTTGAATATTCAACACTGTGATCCCAACCAACCCGCGCAAGAAGTCATTGATCTGATGCGCCCGCGGGCGCAGGAACTTAAGATTGAACTGGTCAGTGATTTTTCTCAAGACCTCAGCACTTGTGCGCTGGACGCGGATCTCATTTGCCGTTGCCTGTTGAATCTGGTGACCAATGCTATCGATGCCTGCAAGGACAATGACCCGTATGCGCCAGACAAAATGGTGACGGTTCGTACCCAAAAATTACCCGGCTGGGGTGTCGAATACCAGGTGCTGGATAATGGTTGCGGTATGAGCGCCGTC
>Ga0209536_100010620_pt1 | contig 13554 bp, 14 predicted proteins | sample DeeMarSeWOR28_12_FD_187461 | JGI IMG/M metagenome (GOLD analysis project Ga0209536, IMG submission 187461) | Marine sediment microbial communities from White Oak River estuary, North Carolina - WOR-2-8_12 (SPAdes) (version 2) | ecosystem: Environmental > Aquatic > Marine > Intertidal zone >...
CGTAACCAGAGTGAAGAATGCGATCAGACCCAGCACCAGCAGCCAGCCGATTGCCGTCATACCCCTTTGATGATGCCATGTATTCATTGCCGCCCTCCGCAGGCTATTCAATCGAATTACCGATGCGATCCCACGCGACCCCACCCGCCGCGGAATCCCAGTTCATCCAGATCATGAATGCTTTTCCGACCAGGTTTTCATCCGGCACAAATCCCCAGTAACGGCTGTCATTGCTGTTGTCCCGGTTGTCACCCATCACGAAATAGTGCCCCTCCGGCACCACGATATCGGCCGGCACGCCGCGCATGTTCATCATCACCAGAATATCATGCTCGACATCACCGAGCGCCTCACGGCGCACATCGGCGCCCGACATGGACAGACCGGAGCCAGTGCCGATATAGCTGCCCGCCGGTATTTGCGCCACTTTCTCGCCATTGATGTACAGCGTCTTGTTGCGGTACTCAACGTGATCACCGGGCACACCCACCACCCGCTTGATGTAGTCGATGGAGGGATCCTTGGGGAACCGGAATACCACCACGTCACCGCGCCGGGGACTGCCCAGCTCCACCACCTTGGTATTGAGCACCGGCAACCGAATGCCGTATTCATACTTGTTGACCAGAATGAAATCCCCCACCAGCAGGGTCGGCATCATGGAGCCGGAAGGGATACGAAACGGCTCGACCAGGAAAGAGCGCAGCAGCAACACCGCCAGGATCACCGGAAAGAAGGACTTGGAATACTCCACCAGGGTCGGCTCCTTCAAAACCGCCTCCAGCTCGCCGCGATCGACCTGCCCGCCCGGCGCGCCGAGAGCCGCCGCCTGCTGTCTGCGCCGGGGCGCCCACAATACGGCGTCCGCGGCCCATATCAGGCCGGTAATCAGGGTCGCCGCCACCAGAATCATTGGAAAATCCAGGTTCATATTATTTCTTCCCGACTTGCAACACCGCGAGGAACGCCTCCTGCGGAATCTCCACTTTGCCGAACTGTTTCATGCGCTTTTTACCGGCCTTCTGCTTCTCCAGCAACTTGCGTTTACGCGTGATATCGCCGCCGTAGCATTTCGCCGTCACATTCTTGCGCAGCGCCTTAACGGTGGTACGGGCGATGATCTGCGAGCCGATGGCGGCCTGGATAGCCACATCGAACATCTGCCGCGGGATGATTTCCTTCATGCGCTCGGCCAGGTCGCGCCCGCGGCTCTGGGCCAAATCGCGGTGCACGATGACCGACAGGGCATCCACCCGCTCGCCGTTGATCAACACCTCGAGTTTAACCAGCGGGGCGGATTGGAAACGCTCGAAGCTGTAGTCGAAGGAGGCAAAACCGCGGCTCACCGACTTAAGACGGTCAAAAAAATCCAGCACCACCTCGCTGAGCGGCATTTCGTAGCTGAGCGACACCTGGGTGCCGAGGTACTGCATGCGCCGCTGCACACCGCGCTTTTCGATACACAGGGTGATGACAGCACCCAGGTAGTCCTGCGGCACCAGGATGTTGGCCAGGATAATCGGTTCGCGCACCTCGGCGATCTGGTTCACCGGCGGCAGGCTGGACGGGTTATCGATCTGCCTGACCTCGCCCTTGGTATCCATAATTTCGTACACCACGGTCGGCGCGGTGGTGATGAGATCCAGGTTGTATTCGCGCTCCAGCCGTTCCTGCACGATCTCCATGTGCAGCATACCGAGAAAGCCGCAGCGGAAACCGAAGCCAAGCGCCGTCGAGGTTTCCGGCTCGAAATGAAGCGAGGCGTCGTTGAGGCGCAGTTTCTGCAACGCTTCGCGCAGGTCTTCGTAGTCGTCCGAGACAATCGGATACAGGCCGGCGAACACGCGCGGCTGCACTTTCTGGAAACCGGGCAGCGCGCTGCCGGCAGGCCGGTCGGCCAGGGTGATGGTGTCACCCACCGGTGCCCCATCGATCTCCTTTATGCCGGCGATCACGAAACCCACGTCGCCCGCCTTCAACTGCTCACGGTCCTCACGACGCGGCGAGAAAATACCGACCTTCTCGGCCAGGAAGTCGCGCCCGGTGGACATGACACGGATCTTCTGGCGCCGCCGCAGCATACCGTGCATGACACGCACCAGCGAGATCACGCCCACGTAGTTATCGAACCAGGAGTCGATAATCAAGGCTTGCAGCGGAGCCTCGGGATCGCCCTTCGGGCATGGAACGCGCTGCACCAGCCGCTCCAGCAGCTCATGCACGCCCAGACCGGTCTTGGCGCTGACCTCCACCGCATCAGCGGCCTCAATGCCAATAATGTCCTCGATTTCTTTCCTGACGCGCTGGGGTTCCGCCGACGGCAGGTCGATCTTGTTCAGTACCGGCACCACTTCCAGGCCCTGCTCGATGGCGGTATAGCAGTTGGCGACACTTTGCGCCTCGACGCCCTGGGCTGCATCCACCACCAGCAGCGCGCCCTCGCAGGCCGACAGGGAGCGGGACACCTCGTAGGAAAAATCCACATGGCCAGGTGTATCGATGAAGTTGAGCACGTAATCCTGCCCATCGTCAGCGTGGTAGGTGAGGGACACGCTCTGTGCCTTGATGGTGATACCCCGTTCGCGCTCCAGGTCCATGGAATCCAGCACCTGCTCCTCCATCTCGCGCGCACTCAGACCGCCGCAGATCTGGATGAAACGGTCCGCCAGGGTGGATTTTCCATGGTCGATATGCGCGATGATGGAGAAATTGCGGATATGGGACAGATCAGTCATGTCCGTCCTTGCCAGAGTCATTACACAGCACGCGAGCCGCCCGGAGAAATTCCAAAGTATTCAGAAAATTAACCGGCGATTATACACGCTATCCGGCTGCGGACCTACTGCACGCCAGGAACATTTTTCAACCACGGAAAACACGGAAGCCACGGAAATATTTATAGGTTTACTTTAATACTTTCCGTAGCTTCCGTGTTTTCCGTGGCCAGTATTCTGACGCTACGGCAACCGCAGCTGCAGGCCAGCAACCTGGCGCGGCAAGCGCGTGTCAGCCACACGCAACAGGCAATTTATAGAAATTCTTACTTTCCGTGCTTTCCGTGTTTTCCGTGGCTATATTCCCCGGTCATGACCTGTGGCCGGAGGGCCTCGCGCAGGGCGGCTTCATCGAGTCGGTAGTGGCAGATTTCCCGTTCACGAAGATTCAGCACCGGCACCCACTCGTCATAGCGCCGCTGCAACCCGGGGTGCCGGTCCACGTCCACCAAGCGCAGCTCGAAGCCCAGACACGCCTGCAGGCCCCGCAGGGCCTGCAGCATGTCCTCGCACAAGTGGCAGCCTTCGCGGTAGTAAAGCGTCAGCTCGGGCTGCGGCATGCGTTACTGCTTGGGCATTTTCATCGCCAGGAAAATCGGTCCGCCACGGCGCTGCACCAGCACCGCCACCGACTTGCCCGCCGGCAGCTTGTCAATCAGCTGCTCCAGCTCGTCGACGTTGTTGACCAGCTGGTTGTCGATGCGCACGATGATGTCGCCGTCGCGAATGCCGGCCTCACCGGCGACACCATCGCCCACGCTCTCGACCAGCACGCCGCCGTCCAGCTCCAGCTCCTTGCGCTGCTCGGCGGTGAGGTCGGCCGCCTGGATACCGAGGCGGTTGTCACTGCTGGTCTTGCTCTCCTCGGCCTTGGCGATATGTTTGTCCTGGTCAGGCAGCTCGCCGAGCATCACCCACAGGGTCCGGGCACGTCCCTCACGCATGACCTCGACTGGCACGCGCTTGCCCACCGGGGTACTGCCGACCACCGGGGGCAGCGCCGAGGAGCTGAGGATTTGCTTGCCGTTGAACGACACGATGACGTCACCGACCTGCAGCTTACCTTCCTCGGCCGGGCTGTCGGGCAACACCTTGGCCACCAGCGCCCCTTCCGGTTTGCTCATGCCGAAGGATTCCGCCAGTTCGCGCGTCACGTCCTGGATCAGCACACCGAGCCAGCCGCGGCTGACTTTGCCGTGTTCCTTGAGCTGCTGGGCGACATCCATCGCCACCTCGATGGGAATGGAGAACGACAGCCCCATATAGCCACCCGTGCGGCTGTAGATCTGCGAGTTCACACCCACCACCTCGCCGTCCAGATTGAACAGCGGACCGCCCGAGTTGCCCGGATTGATCGCCACGTCGGTCTGGATGAACGGCACATAGTTCTCACGCGGCAGCGCGCGCCCCTTGGCGCTCACGATACCGGCGGTGGCGGACAGTTCGAAACCGAACGGCGAGCCGATGGCCAGCACCCATTCGCCGACTTTCAGCTTTTCGGAGCGCCCGACGCGCGCCACCGGCAGATCCTCGGCCTCGATTTTCAGCAGCGCGATGTCACTGCGCTCGTCCAGACCGATCACTTCGGCCTTAAGCTCGCGGCGGTCCTCGAGCCGCACGATGACTTCATCCGCATCCTTGACCACGTGGTTGTTGGTCAACACATAGCCATCCTCGGAAATGATGAAGCCGGAACCCAGCGACTTGGCCTCCCGCTCGCGCGGTATACCGCCGCCCGGTTCACCGAAAAAGTGCTTGAACAGGTCGCCGAATGGCGACCCTTCCGGGAGGTCCGGAATTTCCATACCCTCCGGCAGCTGCATTGAACCCGTGCTGACCTTTTGCGTGGTGCTGATGTTGACCACCGCGTCGCTGGTCTTCTCCACCAAGTCGGTGAAATCCGGTAGGCTGCGCGCCTGCACCTGCACCGCGAACCCTAGCAGCATCGCCAGGCACGTCGACAACCAACCCGCTCTATTTACTAACTTCATAGCTACTCCCGATTACTCAGTTGCCATCAAATGCGCCTTAGGCTTGGCCAGCCGGCGCAACACAACCGGCTGATAATCCGCGCTATGCCTGATGCGACGTGAAAAAGCGCTTAACCACCACAGCCCGCCCGCCAGGCCCGCGATCCCCAGCACCAGGCTGGCCAGTTCCGCGTTCTGCCACAGAAAGTGTCGAGCACCGAGCTCGCCTGTTATGGCTCCCAGCAGCAGCATAGCGACCGGCACCGTGTAAACCGCAAGCGAGCCGCGCACCACCGCCTGCTCGCGGATGCCGATCACCACCCGATCACCCACGACGAGCGGAAGCTCGCTGAGGGCTCGCACCCGGCTGCGGCGCTGGCCCAGCACACTGGCCAAGGCCGCGCTCCCACAACCCTTGTTCACCGCACAGGAGGCACAGCTGGAGCGGCGCTCGGTCTCCACCCAGACCTCGGAGCCTAGCACGGCGACGACCTGGGCTGTCTCCTCCAGCATCGTGTGACGCTCAGCGCAGCCGCACCGATGTGCCGATCAGCTCGACCGTCTGGCGCGGCACTTCACCCACCACAGTCACATAGTGATCGGACACCATGGTGCCATAGGCGTTGAGTGCCCCGCGATGTGTCACACCGCTGTAGCTATCCTGGGCTTGCTGCGATTTCTCGATATACACCGACACGCTGGCCAGGCCATCGCTATACACCCAGTGTTCCACCCCCGAGTCCTGCGCCGACAGCTGGTGCCAGCCGTGGTCCGTCAGCATAAAACCGGCCGGCACCCGCAGCACCTTCCAGCGCGAGTTGATTGCACCGTCGCTGCGCGCCGGCTGCTGCTCGGGCTGGTGCCTGAAGCTGAACCCTGCGTCGTTGAGATCCGGCAGCAGAACCTCCGGGTCGATGCGGTCCGGAAACTCGAGGGAGGTGAACATGACCCGCTCGATAACCTCCCCGCGCGGATTGGTCAGTTCGAGGCTCAACAGCAGGTGGCTGTCCTCGTGTACGCACAGCCGACGCCCATAGCGGAACGCATCGCGCGGCTTGACCTCGACCAGCCGGCAGACCAGCCCCGCGACCCGGTCTTCGCCGAGCACTTCGAAGCTGTAGCTTTGCTCAAGCTGCATCAGTTCGCGCGGAAAACTGACCGGAAACGCCGTGCGCGGAAGACTCTTGTTGACCATCACCGCCTGCCGGTCACCGAGTATGCAGGTCACTTCCTGATTGTCGCGCAGCACCTCGCGCCGGGGGCCGGTGAGCGAGAACAGACGTTCGCGTTCGCCTTCAGCGTCCATGGCGTGTACCACATGCATGGCCTCCAGACGACCCTGGTGCTGGTAAACAAAGGTACCGGCGTAGTTGAGCGAATGGGCTGCCATGGACATACGCTCCAGCCACTCGCGAGCATCCGATTCAGCCAGCGTCGCTGCCGGTGCACTCAGCAGGGCAGCGATCAGGGGAACAAGCACGCGGGTCATTGCTGGTCGTTGTCGAAACCTACTATTCGCACATACGGCATCACACCCTGCACGGCGCGGCTGGCAGCGTATTCGCTATGGTTCACCAGGTAGCCCGACAAGCGTTCCTCGATGCGCGGTTCGATGCGCTCCCACTGTCCGTCCTGCACGCCGCCTACACGCGCTACCCGCGGCACCGAGTCACCGGTGGCCAGTGTGGGCCCGCTCTCGGTAGCCGAGTCGCGCAGTGTAGTGATGCCGAGTAACGCCAGCAGCGCAACCGATGCCGCTACGCCGACACCCGCGAGCGGCTTCCAGTGGCGGGCACTGCGCTGCGCGGGTCGCCCCGGCAGCGGCTCGATCACCGCTTCCCGCTCCACCACTTCCCGTACCCGCCGGGCCACATTCAACACGGCGATGTTTCCGTCCCCCCGCAGCACCTCACCGATTAACTGATAACGCCCAAGGCACTCGCGCAGTTCAACGTCGCGCTGCAGGCGCCCCAGCAGCAGGGGCCTTTCCAGGTCGCTCAGTTCATCGTCGATAAGAGCGGACAGCTGTTCGCGGATCTCGTCACTCATTGCTCAATACCCGTATCCATTTAATCCAGTAGGGGCCGAATGCGTCGGTCAATCGCGTCCCGGGCCCTGAAAATCCTCGATCGCACCGTGCCGATCGGGCATTCCATAGCGGCAGCTATCTCCTCGTAACTCAGACCATCCAGTTCCCGCAGCACAATGGCGGTGCGCAATTCCTCCGGTAACTCGTCGATAGCGGCCTGTATGGTTGTCGCCAGTTCGCTGCTCAGAGCCATGCGTTCCGGCGTTGCATACTCTTTCAGACCCGAGTCCGCTCCGAATTGTTCCGCTTCCTGCGCGTCCACATCGTCACCGGGGGGCCGCCGGCTGGAAGCGACTAGGTGATTCTTGGCGGTGTTGATTGCGATCCGGTACAGCCAGGTGTAGAACGCGCTGTCACCACGGAAATTCGGGAGCGCGCGGTAAGCCTTGATGAAGGCCTCTTGCGCCACGTCCAACACTTCGCTCGGATCGCGAATGTAGCGGCCGATCACGTTGACCAGCTTGTGTTCATAGCGACGCACCAGGATATCGAAGGCACCCTTGTCCCCCTGCTGGACGCGTGCGACCAGCTCCTGATCGAGGTTTCTTTCGCCCATCCGGGCTAACTCCTCAGTTTCCCGGAGAGCGTGCATACCCCGAGTAGACCCGGAAATGGCCGCAGAGTTCGCCAGCAGTGCCTGTTTGGAGTAGATTTAGTGAACAAAGGTCTTTAGCGTGAACACGTTAACCGGGCTAAACCATACCCGATCCGGTGAACCGGCCACAAGCAATGCATACTCAGCACCAATATGACGTGCTAATCATCGGCAGCGGGGCCGCCGGCCTGACGCTGGCGCTGCGGCTGGACAAGGGCACCCGCGTGGCGGTGCTGGCCAAGGGACCGATTGCGGAAGGCAACACCTATTACGCCCAGGGCGGTATTTCCGCAGTGCTGGATCGGGAGGACTCCATCGAGTCCCATATCGCCGATACCATGGATGCCGGCGCCGGCCTGTGCCACCCCGAGGTGGTGCGTTATACCGTCGAGCACGGCCCCGAAGCGGTGCAGTGGCTGGTCGACCTCGGTGTGCCGTTCACTCGCCACAAGGCCAAGGGCGCCAACCGCTTCCATCTCACCCGCGAGGGCGGACACCAGCACCGGCGGGTGATCCACGCAGCCGACGCGACCGGCAAGGCCGTGGAGAACAGCCTGGTGGACACGGCGCGCAGCCGCGACAACATCGACCTGTTCGAACAGCATATTGCGATCGATCTGATTACCGGCAAGCGCATCGGACAGACCGACAACCGCTGCCTGGGCGCCTATGTGCTGGACCGCAGCAAGGGGCGCGTGGAAGTGTTCCGCGCCCGCTTCCTGGTGCTCGCCACCGGCGGCGCCAGTAAGGTGTACCTGTACACCAGTAACCCGGATACCTCCACCGGCGACGGTATCGCCATGGCCTGGCGCGCCGGCTGCAGCATTGCCAACATGGAGTTCAACCAGTTCCACCCCACCTGCCTGTATCATCCGCAGGCCAAGTCGTTTCTGATCACCGAGGCGGTGCGCGGCGAAGGCGGCAAGCTGCTGTTGCCGGACGGCCAGCCGTTCATGCAGCGCTTTGACCCGCGCGCCGAACTGGCGCCGCGCGATATCGTGGCGCGCGCCATTGACCACGAAATGAAACGCCTCGGCTATGACCACGTGCTGCTGGATATCTCGCACAAGTCGGCGACCTTTATCCACGAGCATTTTCCCACCGTGCAGCAGCGCTGCCTGGAACTGGGCATCGACATCAGCCGTGAGCCCATTCCGGTGGTGCCGGCCGCCCACTACACCTGCGGCGGCATCCGCATCGACCTGCACGGGCGCAGCGATATCGAGAATCTCTACGCGGTGGGCGAATCTTCCTGCACCGGGCTGCACGGCGCCAACCGCATGGCCAGCAACTCGCTGCTGGAATGCCTGGTGTTCGCCAGTACCGCTGCCGCGGACATTGACGCCCGGCTCGCCGCGACGCCGATGCCGCCGGAACTGCCGGAGTGGGACGAATCCCAGGTCACCGATTCGGACGAAGAAGTGGTGGTCAGCCACAACTGGGACGAACTGCGCCGCTTCATGTGGGACTACGTCGGTATTGTGCGCACCAACAAGCGCCTCGAGCGCGCCCGCCGCCGGGTCGGGCTGCTGCAACGTGAAATACAGGAATACTACGGAAATTTCCGCGTTACCAACGACCTGCTGGAATTGCGCAACCTGGTGCAGGTAGCGGAACTCATCATCCGCTCCGCACAGCTGCGCAAAGAGAGCCGCGGACTGCACTACACCCTCGACTACCCGAGGCTGGATGACAGCCGGATACCGCAGGACACTGTCCTGGTGCCCGGTCAGCCCGACACGCAGGGCGCAGCGGCCGCGCCGCTGAGCGCCACCGCGAGCCGCTCCGAGTAAGCTGCGCAGGGGCCCTAACCGGTCCTGAAGTGCGCCGGCACCGGCGCCTCAACACGACGGCATTCGACATGGGTCACCCCGGCGGCCGGCGGACCCCGCCACAACCAGTTCCTGAGTTGCTCCACGGCGGCGGGTTCGCCGCAGGCGAGCACTTCCACCGTGCCATCGGGCAGGTTATGCGCGTGCCCGGTCAGGCCCAGTCTCTGCGCCTCGCGCTGGGTGGACGCGCGAAAGAAGACGCCCTGCACCCGCCCACTTACCAGACAGCGGTAGCAGACCATTACGGCAGCACGATCTCGGCCGGTAGACCAGCGCGCCAGTCACCGCCCTGCGGCCGGTCGACATGCACCTCGATCCGGTATTGCAGGTCGTCGCTGCCCGGGTCGGGGACCAGACCCGGGTCGACCACCACGCCGCTCAGCTCCGTGCCGCCCACCCGCACCTTGAGCGACTGCCCGACGGCGAGCCGGGCAGCCTGTTGCGGGCTGGCGAGCGCCCTGACCGCCAGGCGGTCACTGCGGGTAATGCTGATCATCGGCGTCACGAACACCCGGTTCACCACCGTCTGGCCGGGCTGAACCTCGACCGCGAGGACCAGCGCCGGGTACGGTGCCCGGATCTCGCTGTACTCGACTTCCAGCTGCGCATCGGCCTGTGCCGCCAGCGCCTTGCGATGGGCTGCCTCGGCCTCGATCAGCGCAATCTGCGCGACCTGCAGGTCGTGGTCCGACAACAAAGTGCGGTCGTAGAGCTCCTGGGTACGGTCGCGCTCGCGGGCCGCCTCTTCCAGGGCCGCACGGGTCGCGACCAGCGCGGCCTGTGCCGCCGCCAGGTGGGCACGCGCGTCGCGCATCTCCAGGCGCACGAGTTCCTGGCCGGCGGCAACCCGATCGCCGCTGGCAACCAATACCTCTCTCACCGCCCCGGAACGGGGGGTGGAAAGCTCCAGCGGCGCCACCCATTGCAGCCGGCCGGATAGATTCTCGGCGCCGGCCGGCAGCGCGGCAAGCAGCAGACAGGAGCTGGCGAGCAGGCGTTTCATGCCGGCAGGGCCTTGCCCAGCGCCTCGAGGAAGGCCGCGTTTTCGCCCACCGTCCCGACCGTCACCCGCAGACAATCACGCAGGCGGCCGCCGGCCGGGTTGAGATTCTTTATCAGCACACCCTGCTCGCGCAGCGACTCGAACACCGCATCCGCGCTGCCCGCCGCCACCCTGAATAGGATGAAGTTGGCCTCGCTGGGCCAGGGCTGCACCCCGGGCAGCGCGGACAGGCGCCGCAACAGGTCGGCGCGGTCGGCGCGGATCCGTGCAGCCTGCTCGTCGAGCAGCGCCTTGTGCTGCAGAGCGAAGCGCGCGCTGGTCTGAGTCAGCACATTGATGTTGTAGGGCAGCCGGGTCTTGTCGATTTCCCCCAGCCACTCGGGCGGCCCGGCCAGCAAGCCAAGGCGCAGTCCGGCCAGTCCCATTTTTGACACCGTGCGCATGACGAGCAGGTTGGAGAATTGGCCCAGCCGGGGCATGAAACTCGCATCTGTAAAAGGCGCATAGGCTTCATCCACCACCACCAGGCCCGGTGCCGCGCGGATCACATCCTCAACCGCCTGCGTCCCGAACAGCGTGCCGGTGGGGTTGTTAGGGTAGGCCAGAAATACGATCGCGGGCGCGTGCGCTTCGATAGCGGCCTGCATGGCATGGCTGTCCAGGGAAAAGTCATCGGCCAGCGCAACGGCCTGATAACGCATACCTGCCACCTCGGCGATCATGCGGTACATGACGAACGTCGGGTCCGGAGCCAGCACCACCCGCCCGGGCGCGGACACTGCCAGCGCCAGCATCTGGATCAGTTCATCCGAGCCGTTCCCGAGCACCAGCTGCATGTCGGGCGGCACCTGCATGGTCCGGCACAACGCGTCGGCGAGCTCGGTCGCGCCGGGATCGGGGTAGCGGTTAAGCTCCACCGAACGCAGCGTTTCGAGCCAGGCCTGCACCAGCTCGGGCGGCCAGCCGTAGGGGTTTTCCATGGCATCCAGCTTGACGAAGCCGCGCGCCGGCGGCACGTGGTAGGCACTCAGCGCCCGGATTTCGGGCCGGATCCAACGCTGCACCAGGCTGGTGTCCGGGCTCATTCTTCTCCGATCCGGTATTCCGCCGAGCGCGCGTGCGCCGTCAGGCCCTCGCCGCGCGCCAGTACCGAGGCCGTGGAGCCCAGATCGGCGGCCCCGGAACCCGAGCAGAAGATCACGCTGGAACGTTTCTGGAAGTCGTACACGCCCAGCGGCGAGGAAAACCGCGCCGTGCGCGAGGTGGGCAGCACGTGGTTGGGGCCGGCACAGTAGTCGCCCACCGCCTCGGCCGTGTAACGCCCCATGAAAATGGCACCGGCGTGACGGATGCGCGCCGCCAGGGCCTGCGGGTCGGCGACCGACAACTCCAGGTGCTCCGGCGCGATGTGATTGGCCACCTCCACCGCCTCGTCCAGGTTGCGCACCCGGATCAGCGCGCCGCGCGCGCCCAGCGAGGCGCGAATGATGTCCCGGCGTTCCATCTGCGGCAGCAGCCGCTCGATACTTCCCGCCACGCGCTCCAGGAATGCCGCATCGGGACTGACCAGGATGGCTTGCGCATCTTCGTCGTGCTCGGCCTGCGAGAACAGATCCATGGCGATCCAGTCCGGATCGGTATCGCCATCGCACACCACCAGGATTTCGGACGGCCCGGCGATCATATCGATGCCGACCTGGCCGAACACCATGCCCTTGGCGGTCGCCACATAGATGTTGCCGGGACCGACGATCTTGTCGACCCGCGGCACCGTCTCGGTGCCGAAGGCGAGCGCCGCCACCGCCTGGGCGCCGCCGATGGCGAACACCCGGTCCACACCGGCCACCGCGGCAGCGGCCAGTACCAGTGGGTTGCTCACGCCGTCCGGGGTCGGCACCACCATCACCAGCTCGCCCACACCGGCGACCTTGGCGGGGATGGCGTTCATCAGCACCGAGGAGGGATAGGCGGCCTTGCCGCCCGGCACATACAGGCCGGCGCGATCCAGTGGCGCCACCTGCTGGCCCAGCACGGTGCCGTCGGCCTCGGTATAAGACCAGGACTGCATTTTCTGGTGCTCGGCATAGGCGCGGATGCGATCGGCGGCACGCCCGAGCGCCGCACGCTGCGCGGCGGGGATGGCGTCGAGGGCTTGCTTCAGCCTGGCCTGACCAATTTCCAGCTCTGCGACGCTGGCGGCCTGCACGCGGTCGAAGCGGTTGGTGAATTCCAGCAGCGCCGCGTCACCGCGCGTGCGTACCGCGGCAATCACGTTGCGCACCGTCTGTTCCACCTGCTGGTCGGACACCTGTTCCCACCCCAGCAGAACATCCAGCCGCGCGTAGAAATCGGCGTCGCTGCTGTCGAGTCGCGCAATATTCACCATACTAGGCGGCCTGCTCCTGCTGCTGGCGCACCGCCTCGGCGAGCTGTTCGATGAAACTCTGCACCCGCGCGTGCTTGCGCTTCATGGACGCCTTGTTGACCACCAGCCGCGAACTGATGTCGGCGATCTTCTCCAGCGGTCTGAGCCCGTTGGCTTTCAAGGTATTGCCGGTGTCCACCACGTCGACAATCAGGTCGGCGAGCCCAACCAGCGGCGCCAGCTCCATGGAGCCGTACAGCTTGATAATCTCAACCTGCTGACCTTGTTCGGCAAAGTAACGGCGGGTGCTGTTCACGTACTTGGTCGCGATGCGCAGGCGCTGCGCCTGCTCCGACCAGGGCTCGCGTCCGGCGACCATCAGCCGGCAACGCGCGATGCACAGATCCAGCGGCTCGTACAGCCCCTCGCCACCATGCTCCATCAGCACGTCCTTGCCGGCCACACCGAGGTCGGCGGCGCCATACTGCACGTAGGTGGGTACGTCCGAGGCACGGATAATCACCAGCTTCACCTCGGCATGATTGGTGTCCAGTATGAGTTTGCGGCTGCTGTCCGGATCGTCCAGCGGTTCGATACCCGCGTGCGCCAGCAGCGGCAGCGTCTCGGTGAAAATACGCCCCTTGGACAGGGCCACGGTGAGCTGTTCAGACATGAGTTGAGCCTGTGTACCGATGCGCGCGGAAAGAAACCGAGTTTTCAGTGGATCTGCTGCGCCCACTGCTGCGGCGTGAAGGTGCGCAACGCCAGCGCGTGTACGGCGCCCTGCATCAGGTCGCCCAGCGCCCCGTATACCATCTGGTGCTGCTGGACCCGCGACTTGCCCTCGAATGCCGGGCTGATCACGGTAGCCTCGAAGTGGTCACCATCACCCTGCACGGTGACCTCGGCGGAAGGAAGTCCGGCCT
>Ga0209536_100010622_pt1 | contig 13554 bp, 13 predicted proteins | sample DeeMarSeWOR28_12_FD_187461 | JGI IMG/M metagenome (GOLD analysis project Ga0209536, IMG submission 187461) | Marine sediment microbial communities from White Oak River estuary, North Carolina - WOR-2-8_12 (SPAdes) (version 2) | ecosystem: Environmental > Aquatic > Marine > Intertidal zone >...
CGGCGGTATTATGGCCGGTGTCGGGCATATGACCATCTATGGTCTGGGGTCTTATGCCAAGACATTTAAAACGACGGCACCGGAGCTGAATAAATTCATCACCGACAGTATCCGGGTTTCCAATCAGTGGCTCGTCGGCCTTGCGGCTTTGGTATCGAGCATCAACTATGCCCGGCAAAAAAGACTGGTAACGGCCCTGGGATTCTTCTTGGGTATCGGGGCTTTATTTGCCACCTTGCTCGTCGTCTTTACGACGGCAGGTAAGATCAAGTTTTCCGCGTATCAGGGCTGGTTCGGTCTGTGCGTTTTTGTCATCGGCGGCTTTATGATCTATGAGATGACCCCGCGGGGACAGAAATCGAAGAAGGAATCACAGGAGGCCGCCAAGGCATTTGAAGCCACCATCAAGGAGAAAAAGGACATCAAAGAGCAGGGCATCAAGACGTTGAAATGGGGTTTGGTAAAAACTGAGTTCTCTTTCTTCGGTCAGACGTTTTCCTTCAGTCCGATATGGGCTTTTGTCGGTGGATTTGTCATTTCCTGCATTGCTTCATTTCTGGGTGTCGGTGGGGGATTCCTGTATGTTCCGTTCCTGACCAGTGTTGTCGGGCTGCCCATGTTCGTGGTAGCCGGAACCTCTGCGCTGTCCGTTCTGATTGGAATGATTTTCGCCATATTCAATTTTATGGTTCTCAAGGGTGTCCAAGTCTACTGGACGATGATCGGTGCCGAACTGGTGGGCATTTTCATTGGCGCGATGATCGGACCGCGGACGGGAAAATATATTCCCAACAAAGTGCTGAAAGGAATTTTCATTGTGCTGGCAATTTTCATTGGTCTGAGATATACGCTGAGGGGCTTTTTCGGCATCAGTATCATCTAAGGGTGATATCCTCACGTTGCTTGTCCGGGATCCGGGTTGAGGCTCGGTCCCGGACAATGAACCATATTTTTCCACTTAAAAAAAGCTGATCTTTTTAAAGATCATCATAAATTCACATGGCAGATATACTTTCCAGTTTTTATTTGCTTGCAGACAGCTTCTTGATATTTTTCTACCGGATCACCGGTATGCCTCTGGTAGACTATTTTATTGGAACATTTTTTCTAGCCTTTCTGTGTGTGGTCATTGGAGAATTCAGTGTTTCGCTAGCCCTCAGGTTCAATAAACGCTACATTGATGAAATGACTACCGAGATGGAGACAAAGGAAAAATTATCTATCGAAGCATACCGGACCGGAGATAAGGCCAGTTATCGGGCGTTAAACAAAGAAGCAACCGATGTTTGGGGCAAACGATTTTTCACTATGGTCGGTTATTCCGCTGGAATTCTATGGCCGATACCTTTTGCACTGGGCTGGATGCAAACACGATTCCATGGCGTGAAGTTCGACATCGCCTTTCCACTGTCCTTTATTTTCGGAAAATCTGTGGGTTATATTTTTACGTTTATCCCGATTTATATTTTTTGCCGAATTATCTTTAAATACTTGCGCCCCTGGTTACCTTATTTCAAGGGCGTTCAAAAACAGCTCAATGAATAAAATTTTACAGCGCCACGCTAAATCCCTGCCACCGGCAATCCCAACTTCCCCGTTGAAAACCTGAAATTCAATCTTAGCTTAAGTAAACGCTTTAATAAAATTTAATCTTCAGGCAATTGATTTTTCTCAAAGCAGGTGTCAATGAACTCAATAGCCGCCAAGGGCATTAAGAGCAATTCTTCCAATAAAATCGCCTTAGAAACAGAATATACTGCCCATCCCTCTTTTAGTGAAGCTTTCAAATTTTGGCTGAAGCTGGGCTTTATCAGTTTCGGAGGGCCCGCCGGACAGATCTCCATCATGATATGTTCAAATTTGTGATGATCAAGACTATTGCCACATCAATCCATCAAAGAGAAGGAATATCTCGCTGATCCTAATATTTACCGGCCTGTGGGCGCTGCCGATGCTGATGCTGTATGTTCTGCTTCCGGAGGCTGTTTTCCATCGCGAAGGATTGTTTTTTACCAAAGCCGCTTTTTTAACGTTTGGGGGTGCCTACGCGGTTTTAGCATATATCGGTCAAGCCGGAGTTGAACAATTCGGATGGTTAACGGCGCCCCAGATGATGGACGGTCTCGGGTTAGCCGAGACCACACCCGGACCGTTGATCATGGTCGTACAGTTTGTCGGATTTATGGCTGGTTGGAATTTTTACGGACCGTTCAGCCCTTTAGTTGGCGGAATTCTCGGATCATTGGTTGCTTCCTATTTCACCTTTCTTCCCTGCTTCTTATTTATTTTCTTGGGCGGTCCTTACATTGAAAAATTCAGGGGAAACAAAAAACTAACCGGCGCGCTGTCAAGCATTACGGCAGCCGTTGTGGGTGTGGTATTAAATCTGGCGACGTGGTTTGGAATGCATGTACTGTTTTCTCCCGACATGGGGGTTAACTGGTTTGCCGCCATAGTCGGGCTGGGAAGTTTCATAGCTATTCATTGGGGCAAGTTGAATATCATCACGGTTATTTTAATCTCCGGAGGAGTGGGCTTGGTGCGAGGACTCCTTTCTAATTGAAATTTCCCGTACCCATGCAATGGAATCCAGATCTATATGACACGCTTTCTCACCCTTCCATGACGCTCACGGACACCTGATATATTTTTGAAATAACTTCTAGTCATTTTCCAGGGTTGAGGTGTCGCCCAGCGGCAGTCCCAACTCCTTGGCTTTTAGCAGCCGCCGCATAATTTTTCCGCTGCGGGTTTTAGGTAATGAATCGATAAACTCAATCTCCCGCGGCGCAGCCGCACTGGCAAGACGTTTCATTGCAAAGTTTTGGATATCGATCTGCAGTTTTTCGGTTGGTTCGAAACCCATTTTCAAGGAAACAAAAGCCTTGACTACTTCCATGGCAATCGGATCCGGCTTGCCAATAACGCCGGCTTCCGCCACCGCCGGATGTTCAATTAAAACCGATTCAACCTCAAAAGGCCCTACCAAATGCCCGGCCGTATTAATCACATCATCGGTACGCCCGACGAACCAGAAGTAACCTTCATCATCTCTTTTGGCTCTATCGCCGCTAATGTACCAGCCGTTCTGAAAACGCGAATTGTACATTTCTTCTTTTTTCCAGTATGTGCGAAACATGGAGGGCCATCCCGGTCTCAATGCCAGATTTCCCTCGTGGCCGGATGGCACTTCGTTGAAATCATCGTTTATTATTCCGGCGGTGATTCCGGGAAAAGGTTTGCCCATCGATCCGGGTTTGATGTCCTGAATCGGGTAGTTGGCGATCATAATGGAGCCGGTTTCCGTCTGCCACCAATTGTCGTGAAAGGCCATTCCGAAGATTGTTTCTCCCCATAGGACGGCTTCCGGATTCAACGGTTCACCCACGCTGTAAAGGGTGCGCAAAGATTCGAAATTATACTCTTGAGGCAGTTTTTCTCCGGCCTTCATGAGCATCCGGACCGCAGTGGGTGCTGTGTACCAAACGGTGACTTTCATTTTTTCAATGAATTGATACCAGCGTTTGGCGCTGAACCCACCTTCATAAATTGCCTGGGTGGCGCCATTGGACCAGGGGCCAAACATACCGTAAGATGTGCCGGTTACCCAACCGGGGTCAGCCGTACACCAGTATATGTCTTCTTCTTGAAGATCTAAAACATACTTGCCGGTAGCATAATGTCCTAGCACCGCTTCATGAACATGGACAGCGCCTTTGGGCTTGCCGGTGGTGCCGGAAGTATAGTGCATGATGGCGTAGTCTTCCTTGTGCGTTTTAACAATGTCGAAAGATTCGGAGGCTTCAGCCATCAATTCTTCATAAGATAAATCGTTGGAATCAGAGATTTCTTTTCCCCGTTGAACCGTTACGATATTTTCGAGAGCAGGAAGTTCGGGTATGACGTCCATAATCTTTTTTTTCAGGGCCGGGCTGGTCACCAACACTTTGGCCTCGCTATCCTCCAGACGATCCTTGACAGCATCCGGCCCAAAGGCGGAAAACAGTGGGCCGATGACCCCGCCGGCTTTAAGTGCTCCCAAAATGCCGATATAAATTTCCGGGATGCGTTCCAGAAAAAAGAAAACCCGGTCTCCTTTTCGGATGCCGAGTGCGTTGACTAAAACGTTGGCGAATTTGTTGCTTAGTTGCGACAGATCCCAAAAGGTGTACTCCTCGACGTCACCTTTTTTGCCTTCCCATATCATGGCCTTTTTGTTTTTGCGGTCGGTTTTCAAATGGGCGTCGATGGCCACATGCGCGATGTTGATATGTTCACTGTCAAACCAATCCAGTTCCTGAGCCAGTGTGTCCCAGCTAAAGTTTTCATATATCTTCTGATAATCTTGCAGATTTGGCTTGACGGAGAAATCTTCTAAAGCTGATTTCTTTATTCTGGGATATTCCATATTTGGCCTCCTCTTTCGGCAAATCCTTTACTTTTCGGCATTTAGGAGCAAAGCTCGCTAAAATCACTAATTTCGACCACAAACAACACAACCATCGAAGTCGCAGCCTGAAAACTCTTATTTAATAATCAGATGCGAAATCCCGCTCTAAAGATCGCAGAGATAAGGTTTTGAAATCAGTTGCCCGGCTTTGATGAGATTATTGAATCCACCACATCCACGAGTTCACCCACATTGTCGACATCCAGCAGATCCTCGGCAATTATTTCGATTCCATAGTGTGTTCCGATGGCCTCAGCCAATCTCATAACCGCCAGAGAGTCTCCTTGCAGATCGTCCTGCAGGTGGGCATCGGCGACAACTGTTTCTTCATCCACGGCAAAAAGATTAACAATCATTTTTTTTATTTCATTAAAAGTTTCCATAGCGTACCCTTCTATTTTAGTCGGAATTCATTGGATGTGCAACTCGTGTAGACGATTTCTTTTGTTATTTCAAAAAATCCGCTAGCTGGCAGGCTCCAAAAAACTCCAATTCAAAAACCTCCGCATGCAATGCACCCGCTGAACACATCGCAGCACTCTCCCGGTCTATCCGTAGAATCCTTTGATCCATCCCGTATCCTCGTTGATTCAGGTTGCGCTGGTGCTGTGACCGATGAAAACGCAGCAGTTTCCCTTTCCAATCTGCCTCTTTCTTTCCAAATCCAAGGTACACATCGCATCGCATCTGAATTGTTTTTGGGTCACGATTTAAAAAGGCCACCACCGGATAATCGGCTTCCAGCGCCACCTTGCGAAACATTGCATAGACCCTTTGATGGGTCAGGTTGGTATCGTTTCGGTGCGGCAAAAACACCATCTCGGGCCGCAAGCATTGAAAGTGTTGGCGGACACGGCTTATATTCGCTTTATTTTCCAAAAGACGGCCGCTTTCATCTTCTGCAAGGTGCAGAAATGTTAAATTAGATTCAGGCAGACCGAAAAACCGGCAACTGGCCCTTTGTTCGTGTTCGCGGATTTCTGCTTTGAGTTTCGAAGTCGGCGGAGAGCAAAATGTATCTTCTACGCCGCTTGCCCCTGATGTAGCTACTGCCACAAAAAGCGGATTTCCGTTCTGATGGAAAAACCGCATGGTTACGCCAATGGCATCAAAGTCATCCGGGTGTGGTGCCAGCACGAGAAGGCAGATAGATTTGGAAAAGGTTAAGCTCCCAAGCGGCACGGCATTGCGGCTGATAATGGGTTGCATTATATTCCGGTACATGGCAGGTTTCTTTGGAAAATTTTATCAGCTATTACACCACCGGTGTATTGCAGACATAGGATACTTTAGAAATGAAGTATAATATTAAACTTTTCCCAAAGCGCGCTTGAAACCCTTCATGGAACCGGTGATAGTAGCCTCCGGTACGGCATAGGAAAGGCGAAAGTGACCCGGTCCGCCAAAGCCGATACCCGGCACTGCCAGGATCAGTTCTTCTTTCAAAATACTTACAAATTTGACATCATCGGAGATGGGACTTTTTGGAAACAGATAAAATGCTCCCTCCGGCACATTAAAATCATATCCGATTTCAGATAGACCTTGGCACAGCATGTCACGCCGGCGGCGGTAGATGGAGACATCCACGGTAACGCCTTGGAGCTGGGATACGGCCAATTGAAGCAAGCTGGGCGCGTTGACATACAGCATGGTATTGGCCACTGCTGCGGCGCCGGCGATCAATTCTGCATCTTCAGCGTCGGGATGGACAGCCAGGTAACCGATTCGCTCACCGGCCAAAGACAACTCCTTGGAATAGGATGAAACGGCAACCGTATGGGGATATGCCTGAAATATGGAGGGAACCTCTACGTCGTAGGTGATCTTTCGATAGGGTTCGTCGGCAACGAGATAAATCCGCTTTCCGAATTTTTCACCCGCACGGTTTAACACGTCGCCGAGTTTTGCAAGTTCTTCGGCCGTATAAACCGCACCGGTCGGATTATTTGGTGAATTAATGAGCATCACGCGGGTCTTTTCCGAAATCGCATTTTCAATTGCAGTAACATTCAGATGAAAGTCGGTTTCAGTAGGCACGGTTTTGATGACGGCATCGGCGACAAAGGCATAATGTTCGTAGCCGACAAAATAGGGCGCCGGCGTTAGTATTTCTTCACCCGGGTTTATCAACGATTTAAGGGTATCGTTAAGGGCGCCGGCGGCCCCAACCGTTATGACAATCATATCCGGTGCAAACTTCACATCGTGTTCGTTGCTCAGGTATTCCGCGACGGATTGCCGTACCTGAGGATATCCCGCATTCGGCGTATAGCCGTGGCTCAATTTCTCGTCATCGACTAATTGCCTGAGCACCTTTTTAAATTCCGGCGGCGGCGGTACATCAGGGTTCCCGAGAGAAAAATCGAAGACGTTATCCCGGCCATGCTCGGCTTTAAGCCGGGCACCCTCCTCGAACATCTGTTTAACCATTTTCATACCTTCAACCATCTTGACCATTTTTTCTGCGATGGGCATAAGAATCACCTCCAAAGTTATTGCCAAACGTAAGGATCAAAGAAGTCGTCATGCGGGCTGAAGTATAGGGAAATCGGATGGATGCGTCAAGGAGGAGTTTACAAATTTTAAAGGGACGTTGTTGACAAATATGACTTATTTTGATATCTAATTGGTGATCAAAATCAAAGGAGGCAAATTGTGCCAAGAAAAGCTAGACTTGATGCACCTGGAACCCTGCATCATATAATCATCAGGGGCATTGAGCGTCGCAAAATTGTTAATGATAAAACTGATAGGCGGAATTTTGTTTCTCGTCTGGGCCAAATTGCCGTCGAGACAGAAACCAGCGTCTGTGCCTGGTCGTTGATGACCAATCATGCGCATATCCTTTTGCGTAGCGGCCCAGTTGGCTTGTCTACATATATGCGAAGGCTTCTCACCGGATATGCGGTTTCATACAATCGCCGACATCGTCGCTACGGTCACCTGTTTCAAAACCGTTATAAATCTATCGTCTGTGAAGAAGATCCTTATTTCAAGGAACTGGTCCGCTACATCCATCTGAACCCCTTGCGTGCCAAATTGGTCACCTCGCTAGCTGAACTTGACCGATATCCATGGTGTGGCCATTCCGTATTGTTAGGTAAAGCCAAAAACGACTGGCAGGATTGTGATTATGTTTTGAAATGGTTTGGTTACAGGGAAAATGAAGCCAGGCGAGCGTATCGACAATTTGTAAAAAGTGGTATAGATCAGGGGCGTCGACCAGAGTTGGTTGGCGGAGGATTGATACGATCGGCCGGCGGTTGGTCTGAGGTTAAAGCATTGCGTAGTCGAAATATGCAAGCGGCCGCTGATGAACGGATTTTAGGTACTTCGGGGTTTGTCAAACAGGTTATCGAGGAGTCAGAAAAAAAGCTTAAATATCAGTTTCCAACTGGGAAGCTGTTGGAAAAATCGAAGCAGTTGATCGCGGAAGAATGTAAAAAAGAAAAAATTAGCAAAGAAGCGCTTAAAGCGGGAAGCCGCCGGCGTGAAATCTCAAGAGTTAGATTTAGATTAGCTAAAATCCTTGTGGAAGAATACGGGATTTCTCAGGCCGAAGCTGCACGACAGCTTGGCGTATCATCAACGGCTATTGTTAAAGCTCTTAGCCGTGCAAGGGAAAATAAGTTATAATAGTCAGGAACGTCCCCTATGAAAAAAATTGTTATTGAGCGAGCGGGTGGCTACCGGCAACTTAAAATCAAAGACTTTCCAGTACCAACTCCGAAAGACGATGAGGTCCTTGTTGAGGTATCCGGCGCCGGAATAAATTTTGCCGATATATTTATTCGCATGGGGCTTTACAAATCGGCAAAAGAGTTCGTGGGATGGCCTATTACGCCGGGTTTCGAGTTTTCCGGCAGCGTCATAAAATGCGGCCAGGACGTCTGCGATCTTCAAGAAGGCGCTTCAATTTTCGGCGTGACACGTTTTGGTGCGTATTCCACTCATCTATGTGTTCCCAGACACCAGGTTTTTAGCATTCCAAATGAATCTAAATTTACTTCTGATCAATGGGCCGCTTTTCCGACGGTGTTTTTAACCGCCTATCATGCCCTTTTCCATAACGTTGTGCTTCGACCGGGAATGAATATTATGGTTCACTCGGCGGCTGGAGGAGTCGGCGGTGCGTTAATTCAGTTGGGTAAGCTTGCCAACTGCCGGCTGATCGGCGTCGTCGGTGCCAGTCATAAAATGAACACAGTGCTTGATTTAGGCGCCGATTTTGTCATCGACAAAAGTACGGAAGATCTCTGGGAGAAAGCAAGAAATATATGCCCGTCCGGATATGATGTAGTATTTGACGGAAACGGACCGGCTACTTTAAGGCAAAGCTACAGGCATCTGGCGCCTGTAGGAAAACTGGTGGCATACGGCTTTCATTCGATGTTGTCGAAGCGAGGAGGTTTTCCCAACTACTTAAAACTGGCCTATGAGTATTTGCGGCTTCCGCGATTTAGCCCGCTGAATATGACAAATGAAAATAAAAGCCTGATTGCATTTAATTTATCATTTCTATTTCATCGGGCAGATTTGCTGGAAGAAGCCATGCAAAATCTTTTGAAGTGGGTCGAGGAAGGGAAAATTAAAGCGCCGCCGGTGCAACCTTTTCCCTATGATAAAGTGGCGGATGCCCATCGCGCCCTTGAATCCGGAACAACGGTGGGCAAGCTGATTTTGAAATTCACTGATTAGGAATAATGAGTTAGATTTTTTAATCAAGATCCACCGCCGCAGAAAGGGTCGGCCCGATTTCCGAGTGCAATACCAGATCGGCAATTCCATCCAGCGGTGTGGGATCGCGGTTTAAGATGATAAGTCGTGCCCCGTTTCGTTTCGCCAGCTCGGGAAAGCCGGCCGCCGGATACACCACCAATGATGAACCGATGGCCAAAAACAGATCACATGCCATCGTTTCAGCTTCGGCGGCTTGCATTTCCGCCACTGGCATGGCCTGGCCAAAGGAAATAGTTGCTGTTTTAATGATGCCGCTGCACTGATTGCAGACGGGCAGCGTTTCGTCTTTTTCAAACACAACACGAATGTCCTCAAGTTCGTAGCGCTTGCCGCAATCCAGACAGGCAGCATAGGTGGCATTTCCATGCAGCTCGATCACCTTTTCCTCCGGAACACCGGATAGTTGGTGCAGGCCGTCCACGTTTTGGGTCACAACACTGGAAACCTTGCCCTTTTGCACGAGTTTGGCCACAGCTAGATGCCCCGTATTCGGTTGGGCTTTTTTCATCACGGCATCGGATGCGAACTTTCGGCGCCAGGATTCGCGGCGCATCTCCTCGGAGGCCATGAAATCCTTAAAATTGATGGGTTGGTACTTGGTCCAGATACCGCCGGGACTTCGAAAATCGGGAATACCGGATTCCGTACTGATACCCGCACCGGTGAAAACCACACCTCTTTTGCATTCTTGAATCATTGACCGAAGCTGTTCAATTTCCTTTTCATATGCTCCCATCACCTGTTCCCCATTAATTTCAATAATTACTCTGTCTTTGGTTCTCTGTTGTCGTGCGGATCCGTTTCAGGTTCTCGAATTACTTTTTGCGAATCCGCTTGAGATCTTCCCAGGCATCAGTAAGCATGGCGTTGGGCACGTAGCCGTGCACCCAATCCCTGTAAGCACGCACATTGATCTGTTGGTAAAGTGGGATGCCTACTGCTTCTTCATACCAAAGTTGCTGCAGTTTGGCATAGATGTGTTCACGCTTGACCGGATCTACGGTTGCAATGCCTGCCTCGCAAAGCCGGTCAACTTCTTCATTTTTGTAGGCCATAAATCTGCCGTAAACGCCCTGGGAGTGCATGAAGGTGTAAAGAAAGTTGTGGGGATCGGCATAGTCCGCCGCCCACCCGATGATAAAAATAGGATACATGTAACTGCGATATTGGACCAGATAGTCTTTCCATTCAACGTTGCGGACTTCAATCCGGAATTTGGGGTTTACGGACATGATATTTTCTGCCAGCATAACGGCAGCCGCTTCCCGCATTTCATTGCCGGTATTGTGCGCGATGATCATTTTAAAACCTTTTTGCCAGAGCTTCCCGCCCCAGGCTTTTTTCAGGTATTCTTTTGATCTTTTAAGATCGAATTCGTAAACCGGAACTTGCCTGGAATACGGCAGACCTTCAATGTTGGGACTGGTAGGCATAATGACCAAACCATTAAATACGTCCGCTTCATAAGTCTTTCGGTCCATGGCGTGCAAAAAGGCTTTGCGGACATAAATATCAGAAAAGAACTCTGGTGGTATACCCTCGCCGTCCAGTTTGCCGCTACCGATATTGGGGTTCCCGGTGGGATCTACCTTCTGACAGAACAGGGCAACCGAAACCGATAACTGGGGAACCTTATATAATTTAAGTCCTTTCATGGCCTCTACTTCAGGGACATAAGGAATATCTACGGTAACCCGGTCTGCATCACCGTTTTGCAGCATGAGTTTGCGGGTGCTCCACTCTTTGACATATTTGACAATTGCGCTTTTCAAGGCCGGTTTGGAGCCCCAGTAGCCGTCAAAGCGTTCGAATACGAATTGTTTGGATGGCTCCCAAAGTTTCATCCGAAAAGGGCCGGTACCGTTTTCGATTTTTTGCAACGGTTCGTGGCCGGGTGCAGGATTGTTGTATGTGGCGGCATTTTTGATGTTGCCGTCCCAACACCCGATAGAGATAGCCCATTGTTTATCCAGGATTGAAGAGGCCGTATATGCCAGAATACCCATCAACGGTGGATAGGGTCTGGGGAGATGGAAAATTACGGTATCCCCCTTGGCTTCGATGGCCTTATCGATGGTTTCAAAGATGCCATCGATGATTTTGCCGGTATGATCGCGGGTGGAGCCTTTGCCGGTCAGCGCTTCCAGCAACATCCACATGGGACCGCCGTCCGGGTCTACAATCATGTTGCGTTTAAAACTGTAAACAACATCATCCGGTGTCAATTTGCCGCCCTCATGAAATTTTACGCCTGTGCGAATTGTAAAAATGTAGGTTTTACCGTCGGCAGATATACCGCCGTTTTCAAGGGTCGGCACTTCTGTGGCCAGCACCGGGATAAATTGGTCTGTTTTGGAACCGTCGAAAAACACCAGGGTTTCGTAGATGTTCCAGATGCGCTGTGAACCGGTATCATCATAGCAGGCTGCCGGATCCAGGGTTCGCAACGTCCCGTAGGTTGCTAATATAAATGTGTCCGGGTTTTTAATTTCTGCATCGACATTGAGCCCGGCAAGCAGGATGAACCCGCCAATGAAGAGGATTATTCCGGTTCGTCTCATTTTTAGTTCTTCTTTTTGAAAGGATTTACTGGAGCAACAGGATTTTTTCTTTATCACATCCTGTTTTCGTCCTGTTGTCGATAGCGTGTTTTGATATACTGTTCAAGGGTTTTGGCCTCGGTTTGCTCCTGTTTTGCCATCGAAATATCATTGTAGATGACAATTAATACATTTTTTCGTTTTTCAACGTACTGAACAGAAATGATATTTTGCTTGTCCGCGGCAAAAAATTGCGTTTCCGAAAAAGGATTTTCGACTCGAATATCCGGGGAGACGGGAAATTGGTCTTTTACGGGACTGTATTTTAGGGGTTCCCCATATTTTTCGGACAACATGAGGAGCACTTCTTTTTGCTGAGCCTTATCGGCCTCCGCCCAATAAATGCACAGGTTACATAATTTTTTGCTCATCGGTGTAAAATGCAACGTCACCAGAGCGCTTTTGCCGACAACAGAGTCCTTGTAGCAAAAGTTTCTTGATTTTTGCGCATCTTTCATTCCATCAGGCTGATAGTGTTGTTTTCCACGCTGACAGGGTTTCATCAGGTCTGCCGTTGTCAACGGGACATCATTGAATTCCGCAATTTTCATGGCCTCAGTCAATGAGATACCTGAATTCCAAACATCAAATTCAAATGAATTTGATTGAACCGGAAATACGGCAAACAATCCCAAAAATATAATCCAAAAAAAATTTATTCTTTTCATGATCATATCCCCCACTGCAAATAAAACCCCGTTTTTTCAATATGAAAAACGGGGATTAGTTGAGATCAATTCATTGTATTTCCTTTATTAAAAATTCGCGCCTTGTTGCATAGCAAAACTATCACAGCAGCTTTTTTATAGTCAAGTTTTTAGCCTTTTTTTGAAACGTGATTTTGAATTATAATGGAAATTAACCACGGACCCACACAGACGAACACAGAAAAGGAATTTTTCTGTTGACGACCCGTATATTGCCGCTGAACGCAGTTAATGGCGCGCAGGCATTTTCGGGAGGAAAACGCGCAGCCCTATTCCAAAGTTTAAACTTTTCGCAAAAATTTTGCGATCAGCAGCAAGACTACACCAATTGGAATGGCCGCTGCCTCCCGGATACAAAAACGTACCCAGCGCATCCAACCGGCTGTCTTTCTTCCGCTTGGCATGGGTCGGTAGATAGTGGATATGCCCAATAAATACAGCAGCAACCTGCACCGCAAAATATGATAATTATCCGAACAGACAATTGCTTTTCCGGTAGCAGGATAGTTTTTAATGATTCGGGCGCTATTGATTATATTTTGTAATGTATGTTTTGCTTTTGTTTCCGGAAGAATAAGCTCACTGTGCACTCCCGCCCCTATCAGCAGTTCGCGCATCGCCTCAGCCTCAGAGACAAGGGGGTTGCGCACCTTCCCGCCGCTCGGAATAAAGATCAGATCTTGGAATTCATCCCGTAGATTCAATGCCGCCTCAACCCGACGACGCATTGCGCTGCTAGGTCTGCCATCCGCTAAAACTGCAGCACCCATTATTATAGCGAATGTTTTATTCATAATAAGTATTTGTATATTATAGAAATAATGAATTCAATGGTATTTCTGAATAAAAAAGAAGAGCCAAAAAAATAAAAGGGCAGCTCCAAGAGGTCAAAGAGCTGCCCTTACCGAGAGGAGATCATGCGAACAAATGTAGCCTCCCTCTCGATTGGCTACTTTCCGGGTGGCTCAGTGACGCCACCTTGATGAGGAAAGGAGGATGAAAACTCACCAAGGCATGCTGAACCACCACTTCAAGGAGGAGGATGATTGAGACA
>Ga0209536_100010623_pt1 | contig 13552 bp, 11 predicted proteins | sample DeeMarSeWOR28_12_FD_187461 | JGI IMG/M metagenome (GOLD analysis project Ga0209536, IMG submission 187461) | Marine sediment microbial communities from White Oak River estuary, North Carolina - WOR-2-8_12 (SPAdes) (version 2) | ecosystem: Environmental > Aquatic > Marine > Intertidal zone >...
ACCCGCTGGCGCGATGCAATGACGGCCGCCCGGGAAGAACTGGAAAGGATCGAGAAGATGGGAGGTGCCATAGCCGCCATTGAAAACGGATATATGCAGAGAGCCGTGGCAAAAAGCGCCTATGAAAAGCAGCGGCGGATTGAAAACCGGGAGGATTTCGTGGTGGGCGTGAACGTGTTCACCGGGGAAGAGGAGATCGAGGTGAATGTCAACCGGGTGGTTGAGGCCACCTACGACCCGGCGCTCATGAAAACAGCTGAGGAACGCCAGAAGGCGAAATTGGACCGAATGAAAAGAGAACGAGACAGCAGGGCGGTTTCCGCGGCCCTGGCCACCTTGGGGGAACATGCCAGGGATGAAAGCGTCAACCTCATGCCCGACATCTGCGAATGCGTCAAGGCTGAGGCCACTCTGCAGGAGATGTGTGATGTGTTGCGGGACGTTTTCGGCGAGGCGGAGCCGTCGAGAATCTGACACGACCAGGAAGGCAGCAAGACATGGCGAAGTCGTGGGGTGATCTGGTTGACGGCGTCAAAGGGGGAGATCTGCGGTCCCTGGCAAGGATGATCACCCGTGTGGAAAACCGGGCATCTGGATGGAAGGCGGCCATGAAGGCCATCTACCCTGCCGCTGGGCGTGCCCGTGTGTTCGGTATTACCGGTTCTCCCGGGGCAGGAAAGAGCACGCTCACAAACAAGGTCGCGCTGGGCCTGGTGGAAAAAGGATTTCGTGTGGGCATCATTGCCGTGGATCCCTCGAGTCCCTTTTCCGGTGGGGCGTTGCTTGGAGATCGTCTGCGGATGGGTGATATCGCAACGAAAGAGGGGATCTTCATCCGTTCCATGGCGACCCGGGGAGCCCTCGGAGGCCTGTGTCAGGGTGCCCGGGATGTCAGCAGGATCCTGGACGCCTACGGCATGGACATCGTGCTGATCGAAACCGTCGGGGTGGGTCAGGATGAGATCGAAGTGGTCAAAGCCGCGGATCTGGTGATGGTGATCTGTGTTCCCGGGCAGGGCGACGGTATCCAGGCCCTGAAGGCAGGGATCATGGAGATCGCTGATGTCTTTGTGGTCAACAAGGCGGACAGGGAGGGCGCAGATGAGGTCGTGGCGGACATATCCATGATGCTGGAGCTCTCCTCCGAGGCGGACGGCAAGAAACCGCCGGTGATGAAGACTTCGGCACTCAACGGTGACGGCATCGAGTGTCTCGTGGACACGATCATTGAGATGAGTGAAGGAAAGCAGAGGCCTGAGGCACAAGAGGAGGAACGCATCAGAGAAGAGATCCTCTTGCTCCTGGAACGGGAGGTTGCTCTCTATGTTCGTAAAGTATGGGCCCACAACGGATCCTTACAGGCTGCGGTCGAACAGGTTCTCCAGGGGAAGAGCGATCCTTACACGATCGCGGAGGAGATGATTTCTGTGATCAGGGATCGATCATCAGGTGAAACACGAGGAAAGGCGTGACCTGAAGCCACCAACCCGGAAACGCGCGGCGACGCCGCCTTCAGGGAGTTCGTTCATGGCAGAGGAATCCCCGGGACTGACCCGGAAGCTGGCCCGGTTCATTTCGGGCACCGAAATGTCCAATATCCCGCGAGCGGCATATGAGCACGCCAAGGTGGCCTTTATGGACTGGGTGGCAGTGACCCTGGGGGGCAAGGAAGACCCGTTGGTGGAAAAGCTGATCGCCTACACGGACATTGAGGGCGGGCATGCCCAGGCAACCATTGTGGGACACAACATGAAGAAGACTGTGGGGCAGGCGGCCCTGATCAACGGATCCGCCTCTCACGCACTGGATTATGATGACACCCTGGTCTCCTTCTTAGGACACCCTTCGGTCACCCTTTTCCCCTCTTTGTTGGCCCTGGCCGAGTGGGAGGAGAAAAGCGGACAGGAATTCCTGACCGCCTACCTGATCGGCCTTCAGGCCGGTGGTACCGTCGGGGCCTGTGCGGGTCTTGATCACTATATGGCAGGATGGCATGCGACCTCCACCCTGGGCCACCTGGCCTCCGCAGCCGGATGCGCCCGGCTCATGGGCCTTACCGAGGAACAGACCGTGCATGCGCTTGGCATCGGCGGCACGCAGTCTTCAGGCCTCAAACGGGTGTTCGGCACCATGTGCAAGCCGTTTCATGCCGGAAGATCTTCTCAGGCGGGACTGATGGCAGCGCTTCTTGCCCGGGAGGGATTTACCAGCGCGGAAGACATCCTGGAGGGCCCCCAGGGGTTTTTCCACGTGCTCAAAGGAGAGATGAACGAGGAGGTGGTCGGGCTCCTGGGGCTGGGCTGGGATGTACAGAACCTCTCTCAGAAATACCATGCATCATGTCATGCCACCCATTCTCCCCTTGAGGCAACCATGATGTTGGTCGAAGACGAAAAGATCACCCCTGATGAGATCCGTTCCATTCACGTATATTCTTCCCAACTGGCCCTAGATGCTGCCGGAAAGACGCGACCCGCCACCGGACTCGAAGGCAAGTTCAGCATCCCCTACTGCGTGGCCAACGCCCTGCTACGGGGGGAGACCGGCAACCAGGCTTTTACCGATGAAAAGGTCAACGACCCTCATGTCAGGGCCTTGATGGAAAAAGTGGTCGTAACCCTGGACCCCGAGATCAAGGCCCTCGAGTCCAGGGTAGAGGTGACAACCGATGACGGCAGGGTTGTCTGCGGCTTTTCGGATATTCTTCAACAAGTACCGCCACTGGAACGGAAAGAAGAGCGGGTCTACAGAAAATACCTGGACCTGTGCATACCGGTTATCGGGGAGGGAAGCTCTATCGAGATGGCCGAAACGATCCGCCGCCTGGAGGATGTCGGGAACATGCGGCTCGTTGCCGAAAGCCTCTGAGGATGGAGAACTGTGTAAGGAAAGGAAGGTCAGGAGTTTGCGATGGCGCATCAGGTACTGGTGACGGACATTCAGCGGTTTTCCGTAAATGACGGACCCGGATTCAGAACAAACGTCTATCTGAAAGGATGCCCGCTCCGGTGTGCGTGGTGTCACAACCCGGAGACCATTTCCCCGGATCCGGAGATTTACTGGAAGCCCAGACTCTGTACCCAGTGCGGAAAATGCTTCGATGTTTGCCCGCGGAACGCCATCGAACCGCCGGTCCCCCCTGAGGAGGCCCGGCGGGAAGACGCCGCCTATTACAAGATAAACCTGGATCGATGTGACCGGTGTATGAAATGTGTCGAGGTGTGTCTTCACGAGGCGCTGGAAATCGTGGGAAAGCCTATGACCGTGGAGGCCATCCTGGAGGAGGTCGAAAGGGACAAACCCTTTTATGACAATTCAGGAGGCGGGATGACGTTGAGTGGCGGAGAACCCACTTTTCATGCGGCATTCTCCCTGGAGTTGCTTGAACAAGCCAAACACCGAGGCTTACATGTTTGTCTGGACACGAACGGGTATTGCGCTTGGGAGGTCCTGAAAGACCTTTCAGGATTCACGGATATTGTGCTGTTCGATTTGAAACACCTGGACCCTGAATCTCACAGGGAGAACACAACAGCAGGCAACCAGGTCATTCTTGAAAACCTGACCCGGCTTTCGGAAGCCGGGATAGAGATATGGGTGCGACTACCGGTGGTGCCGAACATGAACGACACGATGGCTTTCCACAGCCGGGCCGCGGATTTTCTGGCGAACCTGCCGGGAAAGATTGCCCGGGTTGACCTGATTCCTTTTCACAACTGGTGTCAGGACAAGTACCGATGGCTGGGTCGCCACTGGCCTTTGGGCGACCTTCAATCCCTTGACACGATTTTCTTGGAGATCCCGGCGGGAGTATACCGGGAAAAGGGTTTGGTGACCACGATCGGAGGGTCCGGCTTTGAAAACAGTGGGGAAGCCCTGGGGGGATAGGGATAGGTAGGAGAACGATGAAGGCGTACCGCTCTTAAATATAGAAGCAATCAATCAGGGGGAAATTCCATGTCACGAAGAGACCAGTGGAAGAAAGTTCAAAACGGCATGTTCGGTGAAGCGACCAAGGCTAGAAGCGTGGAGGAGAGGGAGAAGATTCCTGAGGTTGCCTGCGGTATCTGTAGGAATTTCTCAGAAAACGCCTATGCCTCGGACGGTCGCGGCACCTGCCGGATCTTGAAGACCGGCTCGAGCATTGCTGACAACGACCCGGCCTATGTAACCGAAGGCGAGGTCGGATTTGTCACCTTTTTCAACACGGATGGGTCAAAGTGCAGCTACTTTGCCAGAATGGACCTGATCGACAGGGATGGTGCGGAATGCGCCGACCCTGCCTATCGGCGCATGCAGAGACAGATGGAAAAACTGGATAAATGACCAGGGATGAACATCAAGAAAGGAGGTAACCGACATGCCGACATGTAAAGAGTGTATCCACTTCTTTCCCAGGGATGACAACCCGGAAACAGGGGATTGTGTGCAGCGGGTGGTGGACCCCAGGCAGGCCTATCACAAGGCCAGGCCGGTGGGGCCGGAAAAGGATGCCGCCGAGTGCACTTCCTTTGAGAAAAAATGAAGAACCCTTTCTTGCTCATCCATGAACGGAAGTCCGACAATTGAATGCAATCAAAACATAAGGAGAGCGCCCATGGCGGAGCCAGCTACTTTAGAAAACAAGGTGGAAGAAAGAATCAAGACCCACGAGGAAAAACAGGAATGGTGGTGGATCGCGGAAAAGAGGCGTTCCAGGCGGCTCGATTATCTGCGCAAGGCCGTGTGGAAGAAAGGTGCCCTGGGCGGCAACTACGCCCCGGGAATCAAGCTCGACCTGGAAGGGCCCACGCTGTTTACCGACATGTGGAAGCGGAATCATACAGATCCGATCATGCTCAGAAGAGCCAAGGCCCTGGCCCATGTACTGGACAATATCCCCATCTTCATTACCGACCAGGCCCAGCTCGTGGGCTACATGGGCAGCCTTCCACACACGCTTGCCTGGCGCGTGGACGGCGCCAGCATTGTGAACGAAGAGGCATACAATGAACCGGGGATCCATGAGGAACCTCAAGCCGAATCACTGAAGACCGTCGCCGAACTCAACGCCTACTGGGCCGGTCAGACCGCGATCGACAAGGTTGCCCGCATCCTGGATCCGGAAGATGCGGTCAAGTTCCTGAGCGGCGCCATCGGCTGGGGGGCCCCGACCTCGGCCTATGGGTATTCCGCCAAGAACTACGAATACTTCATGACCGGGGAACGGGCCTTTGAAGACATCATTGATGAAATCGATGCAAACATCGAAAAGGCCGAGGAGAAGACGATCGGCACCCCCGGGCCGGATATCCTTCCCCTGTATGACAGGATTCAGAACTGGGAGGCCATGAAAATCGTCTTGGAGGCCGGCATCCGGTATGCCAACAGGTATGCGCGGTTGGCCCGTATCGTGGCCGAGAACTTCGAAAGCGACCCCAAACGGAAAGAAGAGCTGCTGCGCGTGGCGGAAACCTGTGAGCGGGTCCCGGCCAAAACGCCCCGGAACCTGCAGGAATCCCTTCAGTACGATTTCTTTGTTCAGATCATTGCCCGCCATGAGGCCCACGAAGGTGCCTGGCCCTCACGACCGGACTACTATCACGGCCCGTACTACGATAAGGACGTGAACATCGAGAAGAACATCACCCGGGAGGAGGCCCTGGACCTGATCGGCGAGTTCATGATCCGGACTTATGAAGTGGGCGGATTCGGGCCGCGGTGGGCCCGGGAAGGGCTACAGGGAATTACCGGCACCTGGGTGTGGACCATCGGTGGGGTAAAGCCGGACGGTTCGGACGCCTGTAACGACATGACCATCGCCCTCATGCAGGCCGCCCGTTTGGTCCGGGTGGCCAACCCCACCCTCAGTTTTCGGTGGCACCCCAAGGTCTCGGACGAAGTCATGCGGGAGATCTTCGAGTGCAACCGGCAGGGGCTGGGGTATCCCAACCTGCGCAATGACCCGATCCTCGTCGCCAACGCCATGCACTGGCACGGGCATCCGATCGAAGAAGCCAGGTTGTGGATGAACCAGGCCTGTCTGTCTCCCTGCCCGCCGACCAAGCATGGGCAACAGCCCATGCGTATGGCCTCGGCCACCGCCAACTGCGCCAAGATCGTGGAATACGCCCTGCACAACGGCTACGACCACGTGGTGAACATGCAGATGGGGCCCAAGACCGGCGACGCCAGAAAATTCACCGATTTCGAGCAGCTTTTCGAGGCGTGGGTCAAACAGATGGAATGGATTTTCAACACCCTGGTAAGAACCGTGAATCTTGGCCGATTCAAGGATCCCGAGTTCTTCGGCCGGCCTTTCCTGTCCGCCATATCCGAGCGAAGCGTCGAGTCCGGGCTGGATGTTGTCAGTCCGGTAGGGGACCGTGGAAACAGCTGGATCACCGCCTTCACCTTTGTGGAGAATATCGACAGCCTGGCCGCAGTGAAGAAGCTCGTCTTTGACGACAAGAAATACACCATGGATCAGCTGATCACTGCCCTGGAGGCCAACTGGGAAGGCTACGAGGAGATGCGCCTGGACTTTGTCAAAGGTGCGCCCAAGTGGGGCAACGACGACGATTATGTGGACGATATCATGCTTCGGTGCCTCAGGGAGTGCGCCCGTCATTCCAAGGTGATAAAGGACCCGAGTGGAAACAACTGGCCCATCCTTCCCGAGAACGTCAGCGGCAACATCCACTACGCCAACATCGTGAACGCCCTTCCCAACGGCCGCCGGCTCGGGGATGCCCTGTACGACGGCGGCATCTCTCCCGGCCCGGGCCTGGACAAGAAGGGGCCTACGGCCGTGCTCAAGTCCTGCGCCAAGATCGATCATATCACCCACGGCCGGGCCTTTCTTTTGAACCAGCGCCTTTCCCCCACCCAGCTTGCCGGTGAAAAGGGCTATCAGCTCTGGAAGGCGTATGTCAAAACCTGGGCCGATCTCGGTATCGACCACATCCAGTTCAATGTCGTCTCAGACGAAACCCTATACGCTGCCCAGCGGGATCCTGAGAAGTACTCTGAAGTCATTGTCCGGGTGGCAGGCTACAGCGCTCACTTTGTGGATATCAGCCGGAAGACCCAGGACAACATCATCCAGCGGACCGTTCAGGGCCTGGGCTAGTCACCAGCGGAACAGGAGGGACTCAGTATGAAATGCACGGAATGCGGTCACCAGGCGGAGAGTGGTAGTTTCCGATATCTTTACAATGCCCGCATCGACGCTTCGGTCAGTTTGAGACAGTGCCCGAGTTGTCAGGAATGGCTGGCTGTCGACGAGCTGAAGAGCGAGGTCAGGCAGAAAGTACGTCCCGGCGAAGCTCCATGGGGCAAGTCCGCGGGTATCGAAGGGTTGGCCGAAGATGTATGAAGAAGGAAAAGCTCATGGACCTCACCTGTCGTAATTGCGGGTTCACGGCCGATTACCCAGAATTCAGATATCTCTGCAAGAACAACTGACCTGCAACCGGGGAGTCAGATCTCCGGGAGTGTCCCAGGTGTGGGACCCACTGTGTGTTTTCCCGTGCAGAGGCTCTGGAAAACGAAGAAGGGCAAATCAAGGCGCTTTCCCAAAAGCTGGCAGCCATACCCAGAACCGAAGACCCCGCGCTCTTGGAAGAAGCCCGGAAGCTGATATCAAAACTGCATGCCATGAACAAGCGGTGGAATGTCCCCGAACTGAATCGGTTTCTGATCGAGCGACAGAAGGAGCTGTTTTTCCGTTAGGAGGCTGTCGTTAGACGCTCGTCTCTAGAATACGGATAAACAGGTCATACAAACACTAGAGGAACCCTATGGGCAAGACACAAGTCGGTATTGCCGTTCCGGAACACGAAGATCATTTTTTTCTTCCCGGGCACGTGATTGAAAACCTGAAACGGATCGGGAAGCTGGCGGCGCGACATCCGGTGAACGTCCTGGTCGCAGGCAAGCAGGGGTGTGGAAAGTCGACCATGGTGCGCCAGTTTGCGGCCCGCAACAAAAGGCCGTTGGCGACCTTTCAGATCGGGATCCTGTCCGAGCCGGGCCAGCTGTTCGGAGAGCACCGGCTCAAGGAGGGGGAGACCTACTACCAGGAATTCCTTTTCCCCCAAGCCGTTCAGACACCCGGGTGTGTCATCCATCTGGAAGAAATCAACCGGCCGGAACACCCCAAGGCTCTGAACATGCTGTTTTCCGTGCTCTCCGAGGAAAGGAAGGTCTGGACGGATGAACTGGGATTGACCCAGGTGGCCGATGGGGTGGTGTTTTTCGCAACCCTCAATGAAGGTGAAGAATTCATCGGCACGGAGATGCTCGATGCCGCCTTGCGGGACCGTTTCTATGTCACCATGCTGGATTACCTGCCGCCCGACGTGGAGGCCAAGGTGCTTCATCTCAAGGCCGGTGTGGGTGAGGCGGACGCCTTGACCATCGTCAACGTGGCCAACAAGCTCAGGAGCAATACCCAGGAGCCCATGGTGCTCTCCACGCGGCACACCCTTATGATCGCCGAGATGATGTCTGTGGGCGCATCGATCAATGAGGCATTTGTCAACAGCCTTCAGGTTTCTAGAGATGTGCTCGAATCGGTGTTGCTGTCGCTACATGTGGAACGGGGGCTCAAGGAAGAGAGCCATGTCGATGGGTATCAAATCTACTGACAGGGTGGAGTCGAAGCCGGTTTGCCTTTCGGAATACTGGCGAAAAAACACATCTGCCCAGGAAGCCGTTGAACTGGCCAACCTTCTGCGTGCGCTGTGCAAGGTTGCCGGGCACCTGGGGCAGAACGTGGGACCTATCGAATACGCGGGCATGTCCAGGCCGGGAGCTGCAACCATTGTTCTTGAGCCAGGAATGGTCATGGGCCAATATCCGATTCCCCCGGAAAAGACGGATTACCTGGTCGGTATGGTCACCCACAAGGCGCTGCACCGTATCGAATGGAGTGATCGCATCTGGAAGCTCCTGGAACCGTTGTTCGAAGAATTGAGCCCTCTGGCCAGGGTCAAATTTCAGAAGATCATTCACACCGGGGAAGATATCTATGTTGATTTGGTAGCCGACCGGACGGTGTTCGGCCTGTACACACCGAAGATGCGAAAAGACGCCCTGGAAGCGGCGAAAAGACGGTTGCGTGCGGATGAAATATCCGTTGATGGGCTTGTCTACCGGTGGCGGGCGCACACATGGGGGAAGGGATCGGATGGTCGGGAGGTGTCGGTCTATGGGGAAGCTTTGCGTACGCTCGCGCGACTGACGGAGGCGCTGCGACAGGTTTGTCGGATGAACAAAGGGATCAGCGCCCGCTGCCAGCAGCGTGCGGACTGTTATATGGATGCATGGCGGCAGTTGGAGAAGCCATTGTCCTCGTGGAAGGTGGTTGACAAACGTCTCCACTACTATGCCCCCCGCGCAGGAACGGGATGGGCCGGTGAGAATTCCGGAACTCACCGGCAGGAGGCAAATACACCCCTGTCAAACAGACTGGCCCAACAGGTTCAGGTGGTCCTTGCCAGGCATGCCACTGACGTCACCCCCATCATTCAACAGATTGTGGGGTACGGGAACGATGAGGTGGTTCCCACCTCCAGGTGGGACTTCAATCAGCCGGCCCACCCGGTCATAGACCGGCGGCTGGTCTCCCGTCTGAAAATGGTCTTTCGCAATTACTCCGCACGCAAGACTGTCCTGAACCGGGGACTGCTGAGCGGAAAAGTGGACGGCAGGCGTCTCTACCGGGCCCCCGTGACCGGGCAGTGCTTTCAGCAGGTGGATAGACTGCCGGAGTTGGACTGGAATGTAGCCCTGCTGATGGACGCCACCGGTTCGATGAGAGGCAACAAATGGCGAAGGGTGGAAAACACGGTGGCCAATCTGCACCAGGCGTTTCTGGGCTTTCGCAATCACCTCCAGGCATATGCCTATTTTGAGATGGACGGGGTGTGCATGATTTCCCAGCTCATCAAGGAGAGACGACTCTTCTCCGTGCCGCCCCACGGGCAGACAGCGTCGGGCCAGGCGATCCTGGCGGTGGCATATTTCATGAGTAAGAAACGCCGGCGGAACCTGCTAATCCACGTGACGGACGGAAAGTCGAACTTCGGCTGTAAGGTGCAGTACGGAATCGATTATTGCCGGGAGCAGAATATTCATCTCGTTACGCTCGGATGCGGTTGCCAGGACCGGGAAGCCATGCGGCTTCAGTACGGGAACACCCTGCAGTTTCTCGATCACTTCGGTCAGCTGCCCCAGGCAATGGAGAGACTGTTCAGGTGGACGTTCCTTTACGGAACAAGAGGAAGGAAATCATGGATGAACCGGTGTGAGTATCTAAAAGAAGGCCAGACCGCCTTTATCGAAAAAAGAAAGGCAACGATTGTTGGTCATTGAATACGCGACATAGAAGAGGAGTTATCCGTCATGCCCGTGCAATGGGACATTGGTTATATTACCCGCAAACAGGCATCCACGGTTCCGGACAAGAGCGCGATTATCTTTGAAGACCGGCCGGTAACCTACAGGGAGTTGAATGAAGGGGTGAACCGTTGCGCCCATCTCCTTCAAAAGAAGAACCTGAAGAAAGGCGACCGACTGGCTGTGGTCCTGTTGAATTGCATTGAGTTTGTTGAGGTCTATTTCGCGGCTGCCAAACTCGGTCTGATTCTGGTGCCGCTCAACTGGCGGATGATGGGACCGGAACTGGAATACCAGCTCAATGATTGCGGCGCCCGCATGCTTCTGTTTCACGATTCTTTTCTTGGCAATATCGAGTCGATCCGGAGCCGAGTCAAGGTCGAGGAAGACAAGTTTTTGTTTCTGAACAGTGGCAGCCCGACCCCACCGGGATTTGACCCCCCCGCTTGTCCTGAGTGGGCGGAAGATTACCACGAGCTCGTCAAAGATCAACCCGTGACTGAACCGTTTCCCGAGACCGCCGTACACTTCAGCGACCCCCTGGCCATTGTGTACACCTCAGGCGTCACGGGAAACCCCAAAGGGGCGGTGCTCTCCCATGAGCAGACCTATTTCAAGAATTTTCAGGTGGCCATGTACACCGATGCCCGGCCGGATGATGTCTTGATCGCCCAGATGCCGCTTTTCCACTCCGGGGGGCTCTTCATCGTGACCACACCGGCTCTGTGCGGCGGCATGACCATGGTCATGCGCCGCGGGTTTGACCCGAACGAGTTTGCAGAGGACATCCAGCGGTATCAGGGCACCCTTGTTTTTGCGTTGACCACCATGTGGCGTCTTATTCTGGAGACCGGCAAGTTGGATCAGATCGACGTGAGCAGTGTCAGGTGTGTCTTCGGCGGCGGGGAGAGGACACCGCCGAGCCTCTTTGACGCCTTGGCCGAAAGGGGGCTTTACATGCAACAGGGATTCGGCCAGACCGAAAACTCGGCCATGCTGTTGCTGCCGAAAGCGGACATTCAGCGCAAGATGGGTTCAATTGGCAAACCGGGGTATTTCACCGATGTCTGGATCGCCGGCACAAACCGCAAGCCGGCGGCTCCGGGGGAGATCGGCGAGATACTGGCTAAAGGCCCGACCGTGATGAGCGGTTACTGGAACCAGCCTGAGGCTACAGAAAAAACGATCGTCAACGGTGTGCTCCACACCGGTGACCTCGGTTATATGGATGAGGAAGGCTACTTCTACATCGTGGATCGTGCCAAGGATATGTATCGCAGCGGGGGCGAAAATGTCTATCCGGCGGAAGTCGAAAAGGTCCTTATTGGACACCCGAAGATCTCCAATGCGGCCATCATAGGGGTCCCGGATGAGAAATGGGGCGAAACCGGCATGGCCTTTATCCAACCGGCACCGAATCAGCGTCCCACGGAGAAGGAGATCCGGGGATTTCTCAAAGACAAGGTTGCCAGATTCAAGCATCCCCAACACATCAAGTTTGTGGACGAACTGCCCCTTACTGCCACCACGAAAGTGAAGAAGGTGGAATTGAAGCAGAAGTACGGAGCCCTGTGACAGATTTCCTGTTCTCGGATTGCGACGGCGCACAAGGAGAGTGTGGAATGGATCCGTTTCTCGAAAAGCGACTGAGAGAGCTTGAGGAAGCCCGGGAAAAGGTGCGTATGGGGGGTGGCGAGGCCAAAATCGCCAAACAACATGCACAGGGAAAGCTCACCGCCCGTGAAAGGCTGGACATTCTTCTGGATCCCGGCAGCTTGGTGGAGATGAACATGCTGGCAGGACACGCCCTTGATCTCCCGGGAGAAGGGATTGTCTGCGGCAGCGGGAGCATTTCAGGCCGGCAGGTCTTTGTGTATTCCCAGGACCGTACGGTCCGCGGCGGTTCGATTGGTGTCGAACATGGATACCGGATGTACCGCACCGTTGAACGCGCTTTGGAGATGCGGGTTCCGCTGATCGGGCTGCATGATTCCCCTGGCGCCAGGTTGCCCAATACCGATGAACTTGACTGGTTGAGCACGATGAGACGTTCCATCTTCTCCAACATTTCTCAAAAACACGGGGGTGCCGTCTTTTTTCCTAACACACTTGCCTCGGGAATCATCCCTCAGATCTCAGCGGTCCTGGGAAGTTGTAGCGGTATCTCCGTCTACTCCCCGGCCTTGACGGATTTCATCTACATGGTGGACAACCTGAGTCACATGTTCATCACCGGCCCCATGGTGGTCAAGATGGTCACCGGTGAAGACATATCCCTGGATGATCTGGGAGGGGCAAGAATCCATGCACAGGAAACAGGGACCTGCGATTTCAGGTGCCGGGACGAGACCGAGTGTCTAACCGGAATGCGCCGACTGCTCAGCTTTCTGCCCCAGAATTGTGATGAGACGCCCCCTGTCTGTAAGAACGGGGATGATCCAGACAGATCGTGCGAAGAGCTCAACCACATCGTTCCTGTGGCTCCGAACAAAGCCTTTGATATGCACCACGTGATCGATGTCCTCGTGGACAACAAGGATTTTCTTGAAGTGAAAAAAGAGTTTGCCGCCGAGATGATTGTTGGTTTCGGTCGCTTCGACGGTAAGACCGTCGGGATCGTGGCCAACCAGCCCAAAGTACGGGCAGGTTCGCTCACCACGGACAGTTCGGATAAGCAGGCAAGATTCATCCGGTTTTGCGACTGCTTCAACATACCGATCGTTCTGCTCGTGGACACCCCGGCCTACATGCCCGGTTCCGGTCAGGAGCATTCCGGCATCATTCGTCATGGGGCAAAGGTGCTCTATGCCCTGTGCGAATCCACCGTCCCGCGGATCGCCCTGGTTCTGCGTAAGGCATATGGTGGCGGCAACCTCGGCATGGGCGTTCTGCCCGGACTCGGAACGGACCTGGTGCTTTACTGGCCGATTATGGAAACCGGTATCCTGGGTGCCGAGCAGTCCGTCATGTTGTTATACGGCAAAGCAGCGGGCGGGGACAAGGCGTTCATAGACCGCAAACTGGAAGAGTATCGCGAAACCTATGCAAATCCGATCTACGACGTCTCTTCCAACCTCAATGTCGAAGATGTGATCACTCCTGCCGAAACCCGGAGCTATGTGATCCGGGCCTTGCGCATGCTGGAGACCAAGAAGGTCGAACGGCCGAA
>Ga0209536_100010624_pt1 | contig 13552 bp, 8 predicted proteins | sample DeeMarSeWOR28_12_FD_187461 | JGI IMG/M metagenome (GOLD analysis project Ga0209536, IMG submission 187461) | Marine sediment microbial communities from White Oak River estuary, North Carolina - WOR-2-8_12 (SPAdes) (version 2) | ecosystem: Environmental > Aquatic > Marine > Intertidal zone >...
GCGGGTAACGGCCTGAAGAAGGCCGGGATATTTTCCCATGTCTTATAGAAGAGCACAAAACTGCCTAATACGACGATCCAGCCGCCGAAATACAGGCAAACCTGTGAGAAGGACAGTTTCCTCGCTTCGATAATCGACAGGTCCGGCGGCGATATTACCCGTTCGTAGATGTTCTCCAGCCGGTCGTATTCTTTTTCGGTAATAAGCTCGTTATCCCGCCAGACCTTGAGCTTTTGTCGATGATAAAAGACTTCCTGCTGAATCTTGTCCGACAAAAAGGACGGCCGGGACCATACTTTTTCACCTCGAAGATACCGATTGATATCATCCGCCAAATCGCGCGCGGTCGAATACCTGTTTTGAGGGTCTTTTTCCAGGGCCTTAAGGCATATATTTTGCAGGGATATCGGAACTTTCTGCTGGATGGCACTTGGCAGTTCAGGATGCTGAGTTTTGATAGCTTCGAATAATTTCTTATGATCGGTTTGTGGAAAGGGCAGTGTATCCGTCAGCAGTTCGTAAAGGAGAATTCCTAATGCGAAAACATCGGTTGCCGGGAAGATTTGGATGGGAGCGGTTACCTGCTCGGGTGCGGTATATGCCGGAGTGCCCTGATAGACGTTTTGCTTAACTCCGGCTAAATATTGGGTTTCGAGTGCAATACCAAAGTCAAGGACCTTGGGTTTATGATCCGGGCCGACGATTATATTTGATGGCTTTAGATCCCGGTGTATAATCCCGCGTGCATGAGCCGCAGAGATGGCGTTCAATACGTTTACGTAAATATTCAACCTTTGCTGTAACGGCAGTTCATTCCATGCATCCGTCAGGGGCAGACCATCCACCCATTCCATCACGATAAACCGCTGTTCTTCGATTTGGCCTATCTCATAGACCTGTGCTACACCGGGATGATTTAACCGGCTCATCAGGCGTGCTTCCTGCCATCGTTTTGATTCCGTATCGTCTGTTAAGGTTTTATTTCGAAGAAACTTGATCGCGACTAATCGGTCCAAAACCGTATCGGCTACCTGAAAGACATGACCCGCGGCGCCTTCACCGACTTTTCTGATTACGCGATACCGCTGTCCCAGGAGGCTTTGTGCCTGATCAACTATGGATATTTCCTTGTTACCTGGCTCAAGAGGCTCCGAGCTTGTTCTCTCGAAAGTGCGTATTTCGGCAAGAAGCTTTTCATTCTCACGAGCTTCGGCAACAAGTGTACGACATTTTTTGCAAACTTTTAAATGAGCCTCGAACTCAGTTAGATCATGTGGTTCTAACTGGTCATGCATGTAATGTTCAATAAATTCCTGCTGGGGACAATTCATCTGATTATCTTTTAATATTACTCGAACTGTTTTTTTAATTCCCGCAACCGAGACAAAACACGACTCTTGGCTATGTACACGGCATTTCGGGACATATCGAATCTCTTACAAACTTCTTCAACGGTAAATTGGTCAATAGCATACTGCCTGAAAGCGCCGAAGACCTTAGGGTCGAATTCCTGCCGGACCTGTTCCATGCATCTTTTAAGGACCATTTGCTGCCATTGGATTTCCCATGTCCGGCCAAGGGCGTGGTCATCCTGAACCATGTCCCAAAATGAAGTGCCGGTCGTTTTGTCGGCAATAAGTTTTTCAAGAGGTTGCCGGCCTCTTAAGTTCAGAATCACCCGCTTGGCTATCCCGAAAAGCCAATTGCTCAGACGTCCTTTATCCGGATCGTATTTACCTTCTTTAAATGCCTTAAAAAACGCCGTCATTGTTTCCTGGGCTGCGTCTTCCGCCTCGACATTTGACAGGCCGAGTCTTTTGGCAAATTCGATTACGACTGGTTGAAAATGACTGCAAAATTCGGTCCATGCCGATTCATTTCGTGTTGTTTTTAAGTCCTCCAAAAGCTTTGTTGTCGTTAACCATTGAGCCACTTTCGAACTCCTATGCCATAAAATCTCGGCGAAGAGCATAGTCTGGTGAATCAAATCAGGCAATCTTTTTCTTGAAATTGTATTCGATTCGCAGATTTGGCTTGACTTAAATGTAGTTTATTTTGTATATACAAAGGAAGGCTAAGCTTGAGTTTTTTATGTTTTTTAGCTTGATTTTGGTTTCGTAGGTAGGAGGCAGCATCGAATCAACGGATTTTATTATAACCTTTTGCAGGAGGATTTTATTATGTGTCGGAAATTAATTTGTTTTATTTCTTTTATTCTTGTTTTTGGATTCAGCGGCCCAGTTATCTATGGCCAGGAAAACCAGATCTTAAATCCGGAATTTGACAATGGTCTGACGTCATGGGGTATATATACCTACCTGAATACAACCGAAGGTTTCAATGTGGAAGTAGTGCAGGGCGGCGGTCTTTCTGGTGAAAACTCGGCATTACTTGATATTTACAACGCTGCAGTACTTTCCAGCATAGGAATTGCACAGAGTGGTTTAGTTGCCGAGCCGGGAAAAACATACCCTATCGGTTTTACTGCTAAAGCCGAGCAAGTCAGAGGATTGGTTGTATTGCTACAGGGGAATATTAACAATGCATCTTATCCAACCTTTCTTGACGAGACCGTTGAGCTGACACCCACGCGACAAGATTACCTTATTGAGTATACCCATACCGGTGCAGCAATAGGTGCAGGTGAAAACGAAAGTCTGAATCTATACCTAATGATTAAGGGTCCTTCGTGGTCCCCGCAGGGTGCAAATCTGAACGGTAAGGTCTGGTTAGACCGGGTACACTTTGGAGGCGTAATTCCACGCCAACCCGTTTACTATGCTACTGATCCAACACCGGATGATGGTGCCTTCCTAACGGATATCTGGGTAACTCTCGGCTGGTCGCCGGGCGATTTCGCTGCCTCACACGATTTATATATGGGTGATAATTTCGATGATGTCAACAACGGTACTGGTGATACGTTTCAAGGTAATCTGACTAATCTGTTCTATATAGCCGGTTTCCCTGGATATGCTTATCCGGATGGTCTGGTGCCGGGAACAACTTACTATTGGCGGGTAGATGAAGTTAACCAAGCTCATCCGGACAGCCCCTGGCAAGGCCCTGTCTGGAGTTTCACGATAGCACCTAATACAGCCTATCATCCTAATCCGGCCAATGGTGTGAAATTCGTAGATCCGGATGCAACTCTTGGCTGGACAGCCGGTTACGGTGCGAGATTACATTATTTGTATTTCGGCGATAATTTAGCCGATGTGGAAGCGGGAACTGGTGATACTAATAAAGGGCACGTAATGGGGACAAGCTTTGATCCGGGTGAGCTGGAGCGAGAGAAGACATACTATTGGCGGATCGATGAGTTTGATGGTGCCGTTACCCATACAGGTGATGTTTGGAGTTTCACCGTTGCTGGGGAGACTGGCGGACTCAAGGCGGAATTTTTCAACAATAGGAGTCTTGGGGGACAACCGGCACTGATTCGAATAGATCCACAAATCGACTTCAGTTGGGGTAACAGCACCACCCGCGGTGTAAACTCTCCGGCACAGACTATCAATGTGGATGAATTCTCAGCTCGCTGGAGCGGGGTACTTGAAATAGATGTGACGGACACGTATATTTTCCGTATCAATGCCAATAATGGTTTCAGGCTTTGGTTGGACGGCCGACGGATTATTGATTACTGGGACAATCCAACTACAAGCAACCGTGAGAGCGAGCCAATCGAGCTTATTGGCGGTACAACCTGCAACATCCGAATGGAGTACTTCGAAGGCGCCGACACTGCAACAGCCCAGTTGTACTGGGAAAACAGCGTCCGGCCTCGCCAGATTATTCCCCAGGCCGCACTGTCACCGCCCGTTAAAGCGGGCAGACCGCACCCGGAAAATGGCGCTGAGGATGCGAAAATGATGCCGGAACTCAGATGGTATCCGGGAGATTTAGCAGCTTCGCACGAAGTTTATTTCGGCACGGATAAAGATGCGGTTATTAACGCCACTACGGCTTCGCCCGAATACAAGGGCACAAGTGCACTTGGTGACGAAAGCTATGATCCCGGCAAACTCGCATGGGATACCACGTACTACTGGCGTATCGACGAAGTTAATGCTCTCAATCCCGATAGTCCATGGATTGGCAGCATCTGGAGCTTTTCGACGGGTGATTTTATTGTCATTGATAACTTCGAGGACTACGATGCTTTTGAAAACCAGATATGGTACTCATGGCACGATGGGCTTGGTTATGGCACGCCGGATAATCCGCCTTATTTCGCCGGCAACGGAACCGGCTCGGCTGTAGGTAATGATAATGTGTGGTTTCCTCTCGAGGGCACGATCACTCATGGAGGCTTGTACTCATTGCCGTATTCCTATGACAACAATAAACAGGGCTACGCGAAATATTCTGAGATAGAGAAAACATTAAGTTATCCGCGTGACTGGACCGCCGAGTCAGTAGCGGAATTGTCGCTGTGGTTCAACGGTGATCCAGTAAACAGTGTTGAGCCGATGTATGTGGCAATTGCCAACAGTACTGGTGAGCCTGCCGTAGTAGTCTATGATAATCCTATCGCAGCATCGATCGATATGTGGACGGAGTGGGTGATTCCTCTGCAGAGCTTTGCCGATCAGGGCGTGGACCTGACCGATGTCGATAGGATCATGATAGGCTTCGGGACAAAAGGTAATATGACTACTCCTGGTGGTTCAGGCACTGTATTGTTCGATGATATTAGACTTTACCGGACAAGTGAATAAACGTTGCTTCGGCATGGATGGAGCTGAAGTTTGAATTAATTCGGGGCCAATACTGGTTATGTCGGTATTGGCCCCGTTTGCTTTTATCGGGTATTCTTAAAAATTAGTCTCAAATCCGTATAATATTATCTGCGGCGGTGTATCCTCCCACTCGGTGGGGCGGCATTCGCGGGCGCCGGTCGTATAGTAAATATATTTAACGTTTTTATCTTTGAGCTCATCGAGTATCTGCTGCGAAATTCCGGGTTCCATCGCCGGCTCAAAAAGAAACTCCTTCGGACAGAGATGGGCCCCGCCGCCGACACTCTGGGAAAAGAAACCGATCAGGACAATCGGTTCGGTAGTTAGCCCTTCGATGCGTGTTTGCTCAAATTGAACGGAAGTGGGTGTTGTGCCCATCATACTCCAGCGTACATAATACTCAACATTTATGGATATACCAGTGTTGGGATCGTCAAAAGAGCATGTTTCCATATAGTCTTGTTCCGTCGGTTCCCACGGTTGATAGAGAGTCGTCTCTTCGGTTGAGATCATGTTGACGTCGTCGATGAGGACCGGCTTTTCGTATTTGACCTGGAGATCTATTCTCAGGTCGTCCGGCGTGACAATCGGGTCTTTCATGCCGCTCTGGAACAGCGGTTTGGTGACGAGCCGGTAAGTCCGCGGATTGTTGATATCTTCGAAGCGCCACGTGTCGATCAGCGCATACTGGCCGAATTCCCATTCCGGCGGTTCGTAGGTGTGTGCTGCTCCAGGCCATGAAGAAAGGTCTGCGGAAATCCGCCGGATTTGTCCGTCGGCGAGGTATTCGATATCGACCGTATCGTAAATACATTGCTGCAGATTTTCCTCGCTGAGCCAGATGTTTTTCGGCCTGAGCGTCCAGCGGGATTTGAGCCGGTGGCTTGTGAAAACGTTGCTTCCCCTGCCCTGCAGCGATACATATTCTCTGGATTCACCGAGCATGTAGGGCGTAGTATATTCGGCGCCGCCCGGCCGTGGGATTTCCCGAATCTGTTTGATTATCAGCTTGCTTTCGGGGGCCACTTTTTTAAACTCGAAGTCCAGCATGATGTCGTCTTTTTGCACGGTCTTACAATATTCATCCGCGGCCGAAACCAGCAGCTCGTAAAGCTCGATATACTCCCGCTCCCATTCGAGCACAGTGTTCTCGCGCAGCGGCACGAGGCTCGAGCGCCGGACAAGCCATGGAAATGCTCCCTCGAAATGGCTCATTTCAATGTTTACCTCTTCCGGGACTGCATCGGCCGGCGGATTTGTCACCGAAACCGCTCCCTTCTGGCAAACTACGTTGGCGGTCCAGTCCATGCTCCAGTTTCTTTGCATTGTGACAACGCCGTTTGCCAGTTCGATTTCATCGGGAAAAGATTGGTGGGCCAGCAGGGCCATCCCGACGTCCGCTTCATTTATACGGTGCTTTAGCCGTTCGAGAAATGCGTTGTCATTATAGAAGCTGGCGAAGACCTTTCGAATGGCCCGAAAGACGCCTCGTTCGGTACTATCAGATGTGTCACAGGCACATGGGCCGGCGTTGTCCTGGTCGGTGTCGTCGGCCAGACAGCCGCTGTAGCTGTCGTAAAGGCCCGCCCCGGTGAACAGCTCGCTGTCCTCGACGTTGGTCGAGCTGCGAAAACGTATCTTTATGTCGGGATCGAATCCGAAGGTCTCAAGGGCGTCGATTACAGCCGATTGTATCTGGGAATCGAACTGGGCGACATTCGATTGTTCTATCAGATTACGAATTTCCGCCAGGTCTCGGGATAATCCTTTCATGTCCGCCGGCGGATATATCGTGTATTGTGACAGAAGCCTGGCGATGTGCTCTCGAATTGTACCTCCATGGAAGGGCGGGCGAATCTGCCACTTTTTTGGATCGTTCAGGTCGTCGGTCAGGAACATTCCGCTGAGGATGATAGTGTCGTTTGTGCCGTTATATAATTCGATCCAGTCGGGATATTCACCGGGTTCGGCAGGGTCCTCGATGGTAGATTTATTATCAGCCATGAATTCGTTGATTACGAGATTGTTGCCGTCGGTGGTGGTCGAATTTGCCGCTCCGGGGGATGGATTTTCAAAGAATTGCCACAGACCTCCGCCGTCGATGGATCGCCCGTATGAGATATCCTCCTGCTGGGGCCCGAAGCTTACACTGTCGATAAGTGTTTGACCGTCGCTTTCGAAAAGGCCTATTTCCTCACCCGACCGACTCAGCTTGAAACCGGCATGGAATGGTCCCTGCTCGGTGTCGTCGTCGGCCCAGAGAAGAGCGTACCCGCCTGGTGTCAGTACGGCCGGAGCCATGCTGGGCAAAGTCTGGTCGAGAAAAGCATTCCAGAGGTCGAACGAGAATGCCATGGCCTTTGGCGAGTTGTCCGGAATCGCCCGGCGGAGGATACCGAAGTTCGCAGCCTTACCGCCGACATAGCCAATATCAGACGGCTGCAAATCGTTTATGTCAGCCCAGAGTTGCCCCCATTGCATCATCGGTGTTATCGTAATTTCGGGGGCTTGCTTCAGTTCTAGGAGCGAGGCTTTTTCCTGTTCACTGAGACTCTCGGCATCGAGCAGTTTGATTGTGCTGAAGAGCTGCATGTTTTCGCTCGAAGCGGCCAGATATACGGTTCGATTCACAAGGCTTTGCGCACGGACCGCATCCTGCTCTATTGCAAGATAAACGAACGGAACGCCCTGGGATTTTGCGAGTATCGCCACGTGAGAATTCGGCGTCGAAGGCATCAGACTGATAATGCCGGCGACGGACGGAACCTCGGCCGGCACGCCATCGGTAAGCAGGATATCTTCGGGCAACAATTCGCCGTTAGTGAAGGCCGCCTGTATTTCGCCGCCGGTGAAGAATTTGAGCGTGCCTAATGCCCAGCCATCCGAATAGCTGACGTTGCCTTCGGCCCATTGGGCGGTCGAGCCAATTGGTACGCCCTGACTTTTGAACCAGTCACGATTCTGCTGGGCGACCGTATATTGCTCATATGTAGGGAAATAGTATGCTGTCACGTTGGGCTCGGCTATTACTGAAGCTTTGACAATATTGAACAAACGGACGATTTCTTCACGGCTGTAAGGATCGTTTCGAACGAGCTGGATGCCGTACTCGTTGAAAGGCGGGTCCGCCCATGGGGATAGAATCACTGCGCCGAGCACCGCTTGCTGTCTGGTCTCATGCAGGGTGACATTATCGAATTGTTCTATGGTCATGCCGATAAAAGGATCGAGCTGCTCGAGAGCAAAATCAAAATGATATTCATACACCCGGCAGTCTTGGTAATAGACAACATTCGGATCGGATCCTTCTTTGGTGATGATTGTGAACTTGATGTACGGAGGCGACGTCCAGCGTTGAAACTCTTCGTTGGGGTATTCAATCTGGTTTTTCCATGCCGGCTCCGGGTCATCAGCTCCGGCGAGAACGAGACAGGGGACCAGGAGCATTAAAATCAGGCAACGATTTCCAAGACACATGGCCACTCCACCTTACTATACAGTTAATAATATTCAAACCGCATCCACGATTGAATACGGCTTGGAAGTAATGCTTATTATACCATTTGCGAATAAAATTTTCCAGTGATTTCGCTGAATCTTGATCTAACTGGGCTTGAGGGCGTGTGGAAGGCTCTCAGCCGCTTAATAATGAGCACAGCCAGGCAGCTATAGATGCACCGTAGTTTCCAATGGCGTAGCCCATTAGGGCCATAAGTATGCTTACTGGCACGAGTTTTTCATTGTGATGAGCGGCAACGACAGGAGCACTGGCCGCACCACCGATATTTGCGGCACTGGCTATCGCCGTTGAATGAACGTCAACTCTCAATAAATATGCACCAAACAGACAAAATGCTCCATGAATAAATATCCAGATGTAGCACGCCAGGATAAACCATGCGGCCGAACCGGTTAGTCCTGAAACATCAGCTTTTGCTCCCATGTTGGCGACGAATATGTATACAAGAGCCATTGCGAGCTCGTGGCTTGCAGGGATGTGTCTTGCAGGAGTGAGTGAAAGCAGGAGGCCCATGGACGTAATTAACAGAATCTTCCACATCGAGGTGGTTAAAATCGGTTTAAGTTCAGGCAGTTTAGCCGAGAGGAATTCGGCCGCCCATGTGCAAACGAAGCCCAGCAATAGAAGATAGAGGAAATGTTTCATTTTGACTGGTTCTTGCTGGCCTTCTGTTTGAGCTTGGACGTTCTCGAGCATCCGTATTCTTTTATCATCCACCCGCGTAAAACGGTTGAATGCCCTGGCTAAGTTTTTCGAGCCCAGCAAGATCGGCAACCATACCATGTAAACGAGATTATCACCCAGCACGGCAAGCCCGAATCCCTGACCGCTCGTATTAAGCCCTTCGGTGACAGCGGCCATGTTGCCTGTGCCGCCTATCCAGCTACCGGCCAGCGAGCCGAAAGCCTTCCATGCATCTTCGGGAAGCTTATTCCTGACGAGAAAATATGCTATCGGTGCCCCGAGAATTACACCGGCAGTGCCGAAGAGCATTACGAAAATGCCCCTTCCCATCATTTTGATTGTCGATGCGATATCTACCTTCAAAAGCATTATTATCAGAAACATTGGCAGCACAGATGAACTGAGCCAGTCATATACTGGCGAAGTGTTGGTTAATACACTGGTGTTTGACATTATGGCGGGTACGGCATAGATAAAAATCAGTGGGGGAAAATAATTGAAAAGCTTCCAGTGAGTTCTTTCTTCGAGAAAGAAGAAAAAGGCTCCTACTCCACAGAGGACCGTTAATACTCCCACCGGACTGGAAATATATGATTCATCCATGACTTCTTGTACCAATGTAAGGGTGGTTCGCGAACCGCCCCTACTCATATTGGAAATTCCTTCCGTCGAAAACGCTCAGGTGTTACATGTTGTAATCGTAAACTCGCTGTTCTCCAAAACTACGTCTTTGACTTTAATGCCCTGGATATTTTTTTCTTTAAGCAGCTTTTCCACATCGACAAATATTTTCGGATACTCAAGTCTGATATATTCAGGCAAGTTGAATGGGAGCATTTGTTTCAAGTGACTTACGGCTTTATTTAAATGGCTGCTGATGATGGTAAGTTCGAATATGGCCTGGTTATCGCTAAAATTCAGGTATCCTAACGAAGCGGGAATATACGGCAGAATGAGTGAATTAGTTTTTATAACAAAATGGATTCTCTCGCCGTCAACTTTTAGACGTGATATCTTTCCTCGCAGGAGTTTGTTGGAAATGAGGATTTGTGTTAGTTCTTCAAGACTAAAAGATATTTTTGCCATGGCTTTCACTTGCCGGATTTTCTGCTGAGGCGATGAGGCTTGTTAGGTGGGAAACTTGTACCTTGGGCACGAGTTTGCCCATGCTTCACTGGAGACCGCTACGATTTTTTGTCATCGCCGGTCGGATTGCTCTGACTTTTGCCTTGCAGCGGAAAGATCCTTGAACAGCGATCTTATATTGAATAATCCTCCGATTGTAACAACAATCGAAAGGCAGGCAAAAATTGCCAGGCTCAGAAAGAAAAAGAACGTCCAGATTTTAATCCAATCCATCTAAATTACTCCTTACTTTCATAAGAGCTGCTCGTCCTCTTTTGTCGGGCAGCAGCAGCGATCCGACGATCATCAGTATAATCGCCAGTGCTAATACGATAAGGCCAATGACGGCACTGTGGATGTCACCTTCGATTTTGAAGACTTTTTTTATCGGGTTTAATACGGGTGAACATATTTCCTGCATCTTCGACAAACCCAGAACGGCCAGAAAGCCCGTAAGCAGCGCCAGGTATGCTCCGGCCCTGCTGGCCCGCTTCCAGTACAGCCCGAAAGCCAGCAGCGCAAAACCGCCGATTGAGTATATAGCTCCGGAGATTGCCATATAGTCCCACAAATCCTGTTCGAGTGGATACCAGAGACCCCAGACGAGGATGAAGATACCGATAACTATGATGAAGAATCTCGTTAAAAACAAACGGGTCTTCGACGATAAGCCTCTTTTGAACCAGGGTGAAACAACATCCTGAGTTAGCACTGAACTCCAGCACAAAAGATAGCTGTCATGTGTGGACATGAACGCCGCGAGCATCCCCGCTGAGATAATACCGATAAAGCCCATGGGCAGGATCTGGCTCAAATAGAACGGCATTGCTGTCAATGACAAATCGGAATTTTCCTTTCCTTCGGCCGACAAAAATATGCCCTTGAGAGTCGGATTATTGGCGATAAAAACCAAAGCACAGATACCGAAGAAGTAGGGAATCAGAAACCGGATTAAGAATCCCACAGAAGAAAGCGTGTAAATTCGCCGAACTATTGAGGTACTTTTTGCTGAGCAAGCCCTGATAACGGCAGTCTGCCAGACAGCACAACTTACCAGGCCCATGAAGAACATCCATAGGACGTATGACCAGCCGAAGCCTGCTTCGTCGAACGGATTGAATCCGCTTTGGCCCATCTCTCTTGTTACCGTATCGACGATATTTTCCCAGCCTAAGTATTTTATTGACAAAAGGCTGGCAAAGACCAGACTGAACGAAAGTACCACATACTGAATATAGTCGAGTATTGCAACGGAAACCATCCCCCCAAGCGTTGTGTAAAGCAGGACCATGCACAGCAGGACGGTCATGACTATCTTGAGGTGAATTTGGGATGTCATGCCGGTTACACCCATAACGAATAATGAGCCGGCCTTCAGGAACATGCCCATATTGAGAATGCCCGATAGCGCCAGGATAATACCGCCGAGTATGCGGACGTCTCTACCGAATCGAACCTCGTAAAATTCCGGTATTGTCATCACCTTTAATCGCCTAAGCGGCACCACGATAAAGCCGGTTATACCGACAAACAGCGTAACAATCGCCGCTGCAAAGGCGATGTGAAACGCGGCAAATCCGCCGGTGAAACCTTTCTGTGACGAGTACATCACGGTTACCAGGCCCAGTTCCGTACCGATCATAGTCGCTATAGCAAGGAATGTCTTAAGGCCCCGGCCGGCTACCATAAAGTCTGTGGCCGAGGCGATGTACTTGCGGATGTAAACGCCTATACTGACTATGGTGATCAAATAGCCAATGACAATTATCCAGTCGAGAATACTGAAATTTGTATCAAATCCGAGATTTGCAAAATCAATATCCATATCTACTCCTGCTTACCAAGTCATATATAATCCATGAACCACGGCACGAATGACAGGGATTATAGTCCATCCGGCAACGTTCTACAATATTTTCTACAAATTCCGGATGAAATATCTGGTTTTAGTAACGTAGGTAAAAAGATTCTGATTGTTACTTTCTGTTGCTGTGTAAAAATCTGGCGAAAAAGTTCTTTTTCTTTAGACTAAAATATGTATCCAGATCGTCACTGGTGTGGTTGAAGCTTCGACCATGACTAAAATGAGGGCCATTGATGTTTGAAGACCAGCGTTTGTTAAGCAGGCTGCGTGCCGGAGACAAAGATGCACTGCGTCGAATATACGAAAAGTACATAGATGATCTGCTTAGGGTGGCGACATCTCTTCTGTCAGATATTCAATCCGCAGAGGACTGCCTTCACGATGTTTTTGTTAACTTTGCAGGAACGGTCGATGATTCAATGATCCATAGTAATCTCAAAAGTTATCTAATAAGTTGTGTGGCCAACAGAGCCAGGGACCAATTACACAGCAAGACAAGGCAATCGACTTTTCAGCCGGAACAGTTATGTTCTCGGTCAGTTTCAACCAACCCAACAAAGCAACTTATTGACGCCGAAGAATCTGCCCGGGTTTTTGAGGCGTTAGCAGAATTGCCCTACGAACAACGTGAAGTTTTTGTGCTGCGTATTCAGGGGCAAATGAAATTTCGCGAAATTGCCGGTCTGCTTGGTCTTTCAATCAACTCGGTGCAAAGTCGATATCGATATGCGATTGAGAAACTGCGGACGATTTTAAAAGAGGATGACCAGAATGAAACAACAAGAAATAGAGCGATTAGCAGAGAAAATCAGCATTGATAGAGCTGCTATAGACCATGAGCGCATACTGGAAGCTGCCGAAGCAGCTTTGGAATCTTCTCAAAGTCTTGCAAAGTCTCACATACCCGTGCCGTTGTCGGGCAGGTTCCAGCTGCTGGTCTGTGCAGGCGGTCTGGCTGCGGCGTTTCTTATCATTTCTTCCCTGGTAGCCTGCTTTGTTCTTTCCGGAAAAGTCGCTGAGCTGAAAAATGAGCTGAAACAGGCAAGGCGTGATGTCGCTGTCGCGCAACAGAATATCGCTCCTACTCAAACCGATGACACAGCGACCATCAACTTCTATTTGGAAGAACACCGGGATCTCGTTGCTCGACATGCTTCAGCAAACCCGACCACACCACAACCGTTAGGAATACATGTAGACCAACAGGATATTTTATATTACGAAATGTTTGATGAGCAGCCGGAATATATGCGTCCGGGTATAATTGTCAGAGGACCTTCTTCTCTGCTTCAAACCGGCTCATCCAAAGCCCCGGCAATTTCAAATGGTCATACATTGACTCTCTCTGAAGCTCGAGAAGGAGCCAATTTCAACTTTGTCTCGCCATCGTGGCTTCGTCCCTGCTATAGGCTCGATCAGATTAGGAAGATCGAGGGCCGTGATGCCCTACAACTGCTGTATATCGATGGCATAAGTTCATTGTCATTGTTTGAGCAACCTTTAGATGGGCAACGCAAGCTTGAACCGAGGGATTTTAGAGAATACGCCATATATCGCAATGAAGGACAAACAGGAGGAACTATTCTCACGTGGAGAGATGATTCTCTTTCTTAT
>Ga0209536_100010626_pt1 | contig 13552 bp, 15 predicted proteins | sample DeeMarSeWOR28_12_FD_187461 | JGI IMG/M metagenome (GOLD analysis project Ga0209536, IMG submission 187461) | Marine sediment microbial communities from White Oak River estuary, North Carolina - WOR-2-8_12 (SPAdes) (version 2) | ecosystem: Environmental > Aquatic > Marine > Intertidal zone >...
TTTGCCAAGGTATTCTGATAGCTTAACATTGATGAATTTGCCTTTCAGGTATCCCGGTGCGGTAAAATCAGGTGCTTTTCTACCAACTTGTATCATACTTATAACCTCCTTTTTTTCATCCTTGCTTTCTGGGATATGTTCAGGAACAGTTTCTCCAACGGGTACGCCTGTGGGTCGGGCACATCCAGCTTTTAATTATTCTGCCATAAGCCCCCCTTTGGTTTTATTTTGATTTGTTTTGTTAACCACTCACCGTAGTTTATCAGATGAGGAAGTAACACCATACATACGTGGACTTGTTTGTTCTTCTATGTAAAGCGGTCATCCGATTTTCGGCTTCGCACGGTTTTGCCTACTTTCTCAAGCCAGCCGGTTCGCACTTCGGTCTGGACTTCAAATTCAGGCACATAAGGCTTGATGTCCAGGAGTGGGGTATTGTCGAGAATATCCACATTCCTGATGTGCAGGATACCATCTTCAATCCCGTCTAATCGGACTACGGAAAGCCCGATCGGGTTCGGACGTTTGGGCGCTCGCGTGGCAAAGAGACCGCGTTGAACGGAATCCATATAAGGCACGACCTTAAGCCTGAATCCCTGGCTGCGGTGAAAGTAGTACAGCAGTATGATATGAGAGAAACCGTCGAGGTCCTGAAGTCCGGGCTGGAAATCTTCGAATACCTCGACAGAGCCTTTAACGCCTCTTGCTCCTGCCGGCTGGATCGGCATGTTTTCGGGCTCCTTAAAGGGGGAGTGGATGATCCCGATGGATGTGAGTTCAATCTTCATAATCCCATGCCCAAAAAATTTGATAGAGAGAAATCGCTACGTTACCCCATAAGAATGGTTCCCCTGCAAAACTTGGTGTTTCTTGCCACGTGAGAGTGTATTTCTTTCTCCATTTCAATGGTTTCAGCCCTTTTCAAGAAGTTGTCCGTATCCGCACACCACCTTTATGATTTTAGATCACTGCCCTTTGTTTTTCACTGAGTTTTCTTGCCACCTGCTGAAATATCAGACCGATTTCAGAATCCGGGGCTGAAACCATCAGCGGAATGCCGTTCTCTCCTCCCTTGCCTAAGTCAAGATCAATGGGGACAGCACCCAGCAAGGGAATGCCGGTCTCCCGGCTGAGCTTTTTCCCACCCCCGCGGCCGAAGATCTCTATGGGTTTTGCAGTATGGCTGATCTGGAAATAGGACATGTTCTCAATTAAACCGGCTATATGCAGATTATGCTTCCTAAAGAGGGTGATCGCCCTCCGCACGTCAGCCAGAGAGAGATTCTGCGGAGTAGTAACCATAAGAATGGATGCCTGTGGAATCGCCTGAGCCACAGTAATCGAAGGATCGCCGGTACCTGGGGGTAGGTCGATAACCAGATAATCGAGCGCACCCCATTTCACCTGCCCGAGCAGGCGGCGGATCATTTTGGCAACCAGAGGCCCTCGCCAGATAAATGCTTCATTCTGTCCGGCGGTCATTCCCATCGACACTATGCGTAAACCAAATTTTTCTCTGGGTATTGCCATGCCCTGTTCCTCCTCAAGGGCTTCAGGTAAATCCAGCATTAGTGGCACGCTGGGCCCATAAACATCGGCGTCCAGCAATCCTGTGCGGAAACCCTGTTTGGCAAAAGCCAGGGCCAGGTTAACCGCGACAGTTGTTTTACCCACTCCGCCCTTGCCGCTTGCCACAGCAATAAAATTGCGAACCTTTTCGATACCCTTTAATGGTATTTTAGGGAACAGACGGTTGATCTCATCAGGACTTAAAGTCGTAACGTCAACCTGCACCTTTAAAACTCCATCTATTGCACCAACGGTTTCCTTAATCTCCCTGAGGAATTTTTCCTGTAGGGGGCCATGCCTGCTTTTCAAGGCCAGAGTCAAGTTCACGTTTCCACCCGATATAGAGAGGTTGCGGATCATGCCAAGATCGATAAGAGGTTTTTTAAACTTGGGATGCAGGATATTTTTCAAGGCATTCTGGATTACTTTTTCATCCGCCATGGTTGTTCCTCCATTGTTATATAAATATACCGGTCAGTTTATTTTGCCGCCAAGTCCAAAATGTTTACAGGATTCGTTTTTAATTTTGCTGAGAATTTTATCGACCTCGGACTCTTCTGTGAGCAAAATCTCGGCCCCGCTGTTTCCTAAAACAAAACTCGGCCCTTTGCCTGTCTGATCGTGGTGAGCAATCAGCACGTCGAGCCCATTTTCCAGCAACCATTCGGCTACCTTGATGCCTTTGCCTTTTTCTTCATGGATAAAAGGATTTTTCAGGACCTCCTCAGAAATGTCCTCCCCGTTGCTGCTCTGCACGGTGAAAAAGTGGAAAAAGGGGGCTGCGCCAAAATGTTTGGAAATGGTTCTCCGGTCATCTGCAACGGGGATTGCATATGTGAGCTGCTCCTTTTTCTGGGGTTGGCAATGGATCAGGACACGATCAACCTTGGCAATTTCCAGCTTTACCCTGTTTTCTAACTCTCTTGAAATAATATGCCCCTTTTCAAGTTCCTTGACGCGCATTGTTACATCAAGCTCTACAAACTTATAGCGGCCGGCATTTCTCGCCCAGAGTCCGTTAACTTCCACCACCCGCGGATCGGCCAAAACGGTTTCCCGGATACGGTTCAGACTGGTATAGTCAAGGGAGGCGTCGAGAAGAACCCGGACAGAATCAAGGAGAATGGTAATAGCGGTACGGCCAATAAAAATGACTACAACCACAGCGGCATACCTATCTATTGCATACCCTAAAGCACTCCCCAAAAGTGCTGCCAGAATAACCAGCGAAGAGAGCATGTCGGTCCATATGTGCCTCGCGTCGGCAATGAGGCTAGGTGAACCGATTTCCCGACCCTTCCTGAGTTCATATCTGGAAAAAAGCCAGGTAATGAGAATTGTTGTAACAATTCCAACAATGGCAAGAGGAATTTGCGATGGCAGCGGCCGGGAAGATTCTATGAATACCGCTTTGATAATTTCGTAGCCAGCAAAAAGAATCAGGACAGAGGTACCCAATGAAACCAGGTTTTCCACCTTATACAGGCCATAAGGAAAACCACGGGCAGGACGCGCTGATATTTTAATGCCGATAAGAATAATGCTTGAAGAAACAACATCGGAAAGCGAATGGATGGCATCCGCAGTGACAGACAGACTCCCGGAGATCAAGGCCACAGCACTTTTTATCCCTACCAGCAACAGGTTCGTAAGGATGGACTGCCATGCTATTTTTTCCGAGGACTCCATATGAACCTCTCTGCTTCAAAAGTACTCTGTCCAAAATCATTTCGATTAATGCATTCTCCTTTTCAGGACAGTGCATTGATTCTTTCAGACAAAGCCTCTGCAAGCTTTCTTAGTGCCAGTGAAGCCGGAGCAGCCGGATAGGCTGAGACAACCGGTTGAGCATTCGCTACCGCCATCGGCATACTCTTATCGTAAGGTATTTCTGAAAGTATGAAAAAACCGTTGTCTTGTGAAAATTGTTTTATTGCTCTGTTTGATTCAGGGTGGATATTGGATCTGTTCAGTGCTATGCCCAACGGTGTCCTGAAATGCTTGACGACCTCAACCACCCGTTTCAAATCATTAAGAGCTGCCGGCGTAGGTTCGGTTACCAGGACCACATAATCAGCACCTTTTACTGATGCAATGACCGGACAGCCAATGCCTGGCGGTCCATCAGTGCATATAATTTCCGCATGGCAATGCTCCGCCTCCTGCCGTGCTCTCTTCTTGACAATATCGACGAGACGGCCGGAACTGGTTTCACCAATATGAAGCTCTCCCGCGACCAGCAGCATATTTTCAGCGTCAAATATATTGAGTTGCCCGTTGACCACCTCCTTTATCTCGATGGCGTCTTCAGGGCAGATGACGGAGCATGCTCCGCACCCTTCACAGGAATAGGGAATAATTATGGGCAGATCCACACCAATTATTGAAGAAAATTTACAAACGTCACTGCACATCATGCAGCCGATGCATTTGTCATAATTGATAAAAGACTTGAAGGATGCGGCGATCTCCTCCGAATTTCTGAGCTTGGCTCCCAAGACCAAGTTAAGGTTAGGTGCATCCACATCAGTATCAGCCAACACCACTTTATATTTCCGGGCATAGATAACACCTAGCGAACCGACAATAGATGATTTGCCGACTCCTCCTTTGCCGCTCAGTATCACTACTTCTCTCATATCAGGTACTCCTGTGCAATTTCATGAGCTAAGCGAACAAAAGTTATTGCACTTGCTGCCTCCGGGAACATTGTTACAATAGGGTCTCCTGACACATAACTTTTTATAAGCAAGTCGTCTGTATTGAGTTCCGCGGCAACAGTGGTGTTATGGTCTTGAGCAATTTTCTGAACCGCGTCCTTTGGGGAAGGCAAATCAGCCCGGTTCAGAAATGCTGTGCCCTTGAGTTCAAAGATATCCAGGAGTTTTAAAATAAGCTCAAAGTCGTGGGCACCAAGTGGGGTAGGCTCTGTTACCGTTATTACACTGTCTGAGCCTTGCAAGGCTTTAATGACATTACAGTGTGCCCCTGGTGATGTGTCCACGACGATTATGTCAAAATCCGCTGCTTCCTGAAATATCCTCTCTTTGAGTTTTTCTACAACAATTGCACTTTCTTCCAAAGAGGGGATGAGTTCCCCGGTATAAAGGGTCAAATTGCCCCGATTAGTCTTATAAGTCTTGCCAACAGTTTTTTTGCCTCGATGTATAGCATTTGTCTCGCATACCAGAAGGCAAGCTTCACATCCATTACATGCTCCCAACAGCACAGGAGCTTTATCCTTAGGGAGAAACAGGGCGTTAAGGCGGCATACTTCAACGCAGGCACCGCATGAGTTACATTTACTTTCATTTATGAGCGGCCTAGTAATAAATACATCGAGGGAATTTTCCAAAGTCATGCCCAGAAGAATGGCTGCATTAGGAGCATCCACGTCTGCATCCACCAATGCGACCTTATACCCCATGTTCACCAGGGCGCATGCAATATTGACAGCGACCGTAGTCTTACCAACACCACCCTTCCCGCCGGTAACGCCGATTACTGGTGTTTCAAAATTTTTTTCATGATAGGCGGCAATAATTTCTGACTGAAAATTGCCTTCTATGGTCTTCTGCATTTCCCTCTTCCCCGTCCCATCCCTCGACCAGGACCTTTCCCTCTGCCTGGTTCACAGGGAGGAACTTCTGATGGAGCAGATGCCTTATGGTATTCGTCTTTCTTAAACTTGGCTATTGCCTCCTTTACAGTCTCTTGAGAAGATGCTCCCTCAAATATACTGATGCCGGCTGCATGTAGGGCATTATATGCATTTGGGCCTACATAGCCTGTGAGTACCCCGTCAACACCTTTATCCGATACAAGTTGGGCAGCGGCAATACCTGCCCCGTGACCGGCAGTGGCGGCGGTGTTTTCCACAACTTCCACCACATCCATGGTCTCCGTATCAATAATCAAAAAATAGGGGGCCCTGCCAAACGTCGTGTCCACCCATGAACCTATATCCTTTCCTGTTGATGATACGCATAGCTTCATATCTTGCCTCCTTTTACCGTAAGCTAGACTATGTCCTGCTATTGCCAACAATCGTCTGCCATAATTTTTGTAAGGGAGACGAACTCCCTTATTCTTTGGACCGCGGCCCCCTTCCTGGTCCTCCCCGTCCCCTGCCCGCAGGACTTGGGCCTCGGCCGGCTCCCGCAACCTCTGCCCGATGAATATTAGCACTACGGCATTTGGGGCATTTCATCTGTTGTCCACTTTGACCTGTGCCATATGGTACGGACCATTCATGATTGCACTCGTAACATTTAAAATGCCTGGTATCAGCCAATGCTGCACCTCCTGTTTATTCTGAATAATAGCAGAATGTTTTTACAAAATAATAAAGGCCCTCGAGGGAACAAACCTGTTCCTGAGGGCCTTTATTATTTTGAGACATGCCTCTCTCATGGGAGTTTCCTCGACTGTCGAGGTTTATTTTTAAAAATATATTGAAATTATAATCACTTATCGCAGCATTAATCAAGTGCCACAATGTGTTATGAAGTAGATGAATAACTGCTGGCAATACTGATTTCATGTAATAATTGGTGCAACTTAAATGACAAAATTTCTTGCATATGCACAAAATATGTTTTTATAATATTATTGCCGATGCAATTTTTTTATAAAACCATCTGTAAAAATTTATCAGCAAAGTTCAGGTGAATAATAGTGCCACGGCCCAAAAAACTTCGAAATTGCGAAGGTAAGTATTGCGGTAAAGCTTTTAAGCCGACAGGAACACCCTTGCGTGAACTGACAAAAATTCATCTCCAGGAGGATGAATTGGAAGCATTGCGCCTCTGTGACCTGCAAGGACTTTTCCAGGAACAGGCCGGGGCAAAAATGGGTGTCTCCCGCGGCACAGTTCAACGGCTTCTTGCCTCTGCCCATCGAAAAGTAGCGGAGGCACTTACTGAAGGTGCTGCTTTAATTCTGGGCAAGGCGGATGACTGATCAATCCTTCTTATATTAAGTAACATAATCCAGGACCTTGATCGCCCCTGCTTTCTTTTCTTCCTGTATACACCTTTACTCTTAATGAAGTACATCAGCCTGCAGTTTCCTCGACAGCGGAATCTTCGTGAATCTCCTCATAACCGGTAAACATTGCTTTGAAATGCGCCATTGGCGTATGCCCACGGGTTGCCAGGTAGGCATGTACGAAAATAAATGCCGTAAAAAAGAAAAACAGCAGCACGTGAATGGTATCAACAATCCTTACTCCGCCTAACAGCTCAATGTAATTTTCAAATTGCTTAACCCGCCAAAGAAACAGACCGGTAATCAGTATTCATTGCCTTTATCAATACCTATTTGTCAAATGGTTTGACACGGCAGCTGCCATGTCCTTTGCAAGCCTGTTCTGGGTCCATTAATGAAAATTCATTTTGTGACATCCCTTTTATGAGCGAATTGACATCCATGTAAAGATGCTTTGGTGCATAAAATACTTCAATTCCAGCTTTAGCAAACCCCTTCAATGGCATAGCTCCGATACCTGACACGATTAGTGCGTTCACTTTAAAATCCTGCAACAATTTGACAGGCATCAGGCAGTTGGCATGAGCAGTATTCTCAATATGCTGCACGTGGGTAATATTATCCTCTGCAATGTCGACCAGGGTAAATAATTCGCAGTGGCCAAAGTGTTCGGATCGCTTACTTGTCAAGCCATCTCGATTTTGCGACGGAACAGCAATTCTCATTGTATTCATTCTTTATATCTCCTTGGTCAAATGAATTGTTTCTGGCACTTCTGAAACCGAACCGAATACCCTGTCTGTAAATTTGACATACCAGGCAGCAGCCTGAACCTGAATAATATATGATACGGCAATAACTAAAGCCGTTTCCGCCCCGGCATTACCAAAGGCATTAATTGCAATTGCAAGAGCAATGGAAAGGTTGCGCATTACCGTGCCATAAACAAGGGCAATAGCATCGTCCCTGTTAAAAAACAGTTTACCTGTCAGAGTACTCAGGGAGAAATTCACCAGATAAACTATGAAAAGCGGCACGATAATTGATCCCAGAATGGTAGGATTTGCAGCAATTGTTTTGGCCTTCAGGGCGATAGCCACAAAAACAATACCCAGCACGCCAATGGTCGACAGTGCGGGGAATTTAGGTCCCAGATTTTTTTTAAACTTCTGCTGGCCATATTTTTTAATGAGCCATTGCCTGGTAATAAAACCAAAAACCATGGGTAAAAATACAATTATGACAATCTGTTTTATAATAAGCATAAAGTTGACATCAACTTTAGTTCCTATCAGTATCTGAACATAGAAGGGAGTGGCGATGGAACCCAGAGTAAGGCCAATGACAGTCATGTTGATTGCCGCACCCATGTTTCCCTTGGCAAAACCCGTCCAGGAGATGGTCATGCCGCTTGTCGGCAATAATGCTGCCAATAAAAGCCCCAAAGCCATATAAGGTTGACCTGGGAAGAAGCAAAGGCCAAGGCCATAGGCTATGAAAGGAATGATGCCAAAATTTATAAACTGGGTCATGATCTGGAGTTTAATGTTTTTTATGCCTTTCTGAAGATGCTTGATATTAAGGGTCACCATCATCGGGTAAACCATGAGGAAGGTTAATGGCAGGATCAATACCTTGAGCTGGCTGATTTGACCAGGATGTAAAACGCTGCCAAACAGAAATCCTGCCAGCATCATGAGTGGAATGGCGACAATCAAATTCTTGTTAGTTTTAATAAGTAAATTCCACATATATCTAACCCTTAAATAATCATTATAAAACCAGTTATCTTCCTATTTGGCCTCTTCAATCATGGCGATTATTTTTGTATACGTTTCCGCCAGGGATGCCGGGAACTGCTCGTCATCCACGATGCTTCTGATACTGGCCTCGCTGTAATGCATAAAACGGATCTGGGTTTTGCCATTTTTCGTAAATGTCATGATAAACTTCGGCATCAGCACAGCACGTTCGGGGTTTGCACCCAGGCTCTTGGCTGCTTTTTCAGGTTTGCATATCTGGATCATGTGCAGGTCAAAGTCTTCAGCCACTTCCGCACCATGATGGCCAAAGGTATGAGACATTTCCATGGTGCTCTCATTGTGGACTATGAAACCATTTTTCCTTACGGTTTCTGATAGGTCCTTTACAAATTGACTGTTTGATTTTGAAGTTTCGGCAGCATACAAGTTGTTTGTCTGCATCATTTCCTCCCTGCTATGTTAAGAATAAATAAATTTTTTTTGTGCATATGCACATAATAGGTTTTGAAAATAAATTGTCAAGCGTTTTGTGCATATGCTATTTACAATATTGGTGCCACTCGGTGATATATTGCACAAGAATTATTCTAACCCATTGTTATAAAAGGTTAAAAATATCTGGATGTTTTAACGGGAAAATGTAAACTTTCTGTTAAAAAGTTACAGGTGTTAATAATATGTAAAGGGGAGGGGATGTTTTAGAAGGCTTTGAGTCATGTGCATTTCATTTTTTCTCACGATAGAGCTGCCAAACAATTTGCCAGGATTTAATGATTGGTACCAAAAAATAAGTAGTTCGATGAGGGCTTGTCACAATATGAACTGTCTTAGCATAAATCCACGGTTGCCATGTGAATTGGAAAGCATAACCTGTAATTAACCCTTATAGAATCAGCATTGTGGCAAAAACATATTATTCACCTCCAGGGGGAGAAAATTTCAGAACTTATTTCCCAATAGTAAATTCAATGGTATCAACATATGTTCCAAAACTATCATAAATCTGAAATTTATAAAAACCGCCCGGCAAATTCTTCCAACAGGTAAGAGTATCATTGTTGCCGGATTTATTTATGCTTCCAGAATCAATACTTTCCAACATGCCTTCTTTATATAACCTGTAAGAAAATGTTGAACTGCCGTAGCCGGATATTTTTACACATGGGGTTTCGTCTACCCTGAAAAGATCACGGCTTGCGTTCACACCAGAGTATCTGTCTTGTTTTGCTATAGCATATATTGCTTTCGGAGAACTACCAGTTGCACAACCACTCAGTAAAACTAATGCAACAATGAACAGAACCGGTTTTTTCATGGGAGCCTCACTTTTCAGGATTGGTAATGGCATCCTATAGCACAAAAACATTCAGGACGGCAAAAAATATCCGATAACCCTCTCAATGTAATTTTTCATGATTTATATAACGAAAAGTTTGATCCAATTTTGTCAACTTCATAAATAGCCAAAGACGCAATTTTAACATAATTGTCATCAGCTCAAAAAAAGATCGGGAAAACTGGTTAGTTGAGTCAAGAGAAATAGTTAAAAGAATTCTGCATGATGAATAACTGAATATAAACTCTGTAATTCTGCAGTGTTAATAAAAAAAGACAGAGTCAAATAAATGACTCTGCCTGTAGGGGGAAGAGGCTCTCTCTATTTTAAGTTTTTTATTGTGATGTTAGGCCCTTCCTCTCTTTATATTCAGCAAAAAACGAGCCAATATTTATAAAAACAGGGTGATTTCTTTTTTTTATTTTTATTTCGGATAGTTACTGTCTGGCACTGAAGTTAAACCCGTGCCTGTTCCAAGAGCAATTTGCCTTATTATTGGGTGATTCGACCGGATGTAATTGGCCATATAACCAAAGAACGGGAAGGGATGTTTAAATTGCCAGCCAAAATTTTGACCTTTAACAGGCTGACACAGGGTGGGGATATACAATGAACAACCTGTGACCTATTTATAACTTTTCAGAATTATTAGTATAAACCAATTATATTAGACCTAATCGATTTTAAGATGTTTGCCGTGTCTAATAAAAGCCGGTCTATCGAGTTCATCTTCAGACTGAGTTCTAAGTTTTGACAAATCGATCCTGTCTTTTAATTTTTTCCCAAATACAGCAATATTGGCCTGGTCGATAACTTCCTGCAATTCATTATAGTTGACAATTTTCAATTTTATAGCAGAAAACATATACCCTTCAATGTAGCCTTTGGTTTTGTCCGGCATCTTCCCGCTTTTTTTCATAGAAGAATATGCTTCTACCAGCAATGAGTGGAAATTATGAAGGTATTGTTTTTTTGTTTTTTCCATTTTCCAATTCAATATTTCTTCAAGAAAACAGGCGATCCCTTCAGTATCAAGGGTAAAAAGCATATCTTCTGCTGCTGGAAATAAAAATAATTTGAGTATAAATACTTGGAAAAGTCAAGGGACCAGGGCTGCCTGAAAAAGTTTTTTCCTGGCCAGAGTAAAAATAATTTCTATTTATTTCAGTTTCATACAGTCAGCATTTCTTGCCCCAATAATATCTGTCATCAGGCCGAATCTTTCTCCAAGCCACCAGCCGATCCAGCTGAAAAGTTAAACGTGGACTAAGATGTTCAATGTTTTCATGGGCACATATTCCAGTTTCTTCCCAATAAGAGCATTGTGGCATATCCCCCATCCCTTTTAGCTAAATAACCACATAAGCCATAGGAAGCTATTAAATAGGATTTAATTTCATAACCCGGTCTAGAAACACAACCAGCTAAAATAATTACAAAAACACAAAATAGAGTTTGTGTTGAAGCATAAAAGGCGCATTTCTTGCAAATATCTTATTGAAACGAAAAAATTAATGGCAACCGTTAATATATGGAAACTAATAATGCCATTAATCCAGGTTGGCGGTTGTAAATCATGCAACATAACTTTCAGTGAGGACTTAGTTATGGGGTCAATAATAGAAAAACCTTCCAATCCCTCTAGGACTCTTGTGCTTGGGCTTCTTATGAATTGCGAATTCGCTGCATGTAATAAAAAGTGTCCATTAAGAAAACTGCATAACGATCTTTCAATCGAAGAAAAACAAGAGTTCACGTTGGCATTAAGTGATGAAGAAGTAAATAATATTTTGGTACGACACGAATTCTGCTATGAAAAAAGGTTGTCTGACTTAAACCATTGGTAATTCATGACAGATTGTGAGTTTTTTGCTGAATGTTAAATATGAGAAACATAAGAACTCGAAATCTGGTCTGTTTGACCGGAGAAAACAAATACTCATGAAGATATGTCCTAATTGCCTGATTTGGGTTTCCAGGGAGAAGCATTTCTGCCATCAATGCGGTCATGACATCAATATCCTGCCGGCAAGCAAGTCTCAAGAAATTGTGTCAAAGAGCAGATCATACAAGTCAGCCTTGTTGCACAAGTTTAAATTCCTAAAAGCGGCCAGAACCAAATGGATTGATTGACAGGTCAGGGTCGCCGGTACACATGGCAATATCAAAACAGATTCAAAAAAGTTACTCTTCTGGTAATACATCTGTAATCTAAGCATAAAAAAACAGGGTCATTCCTGACCCTGTTTCTATAAAGCAATAATTGATCATCAATGGACTTTGGTGTCTAAATGACTATGTATCTCCTTCAAGCTTAAGTAAAAACTACTTTCAGACTTAATAAGGGAACCGATTCAGCAAAAAAAACGAACTGCGATTCCGGAAAGTCAATACCATTACTCTGAAAGTATACTGGCCGTTGCAAGGAAGAGATCCGAATCACGCAGAATGCCCACTAATTTATCATTTTCATAAACAGGCAGCACAGTGACCTTGTTTCGGTGCATTATTTTAAGCGCATCTACCAGAGTCATGTCTGTCGTTGCATTTTTTCCCCGCAGCTTTAGCATGATCTCACCGACTTTTGTTTCAGCATTTTTTATTACCCGTGCTTTTAATCTCTGGTTTGATTCATCAAGGTGCGAGGCATCGCCTTCGGCAAAAGCTATTGAAACCCCCAAGGCCTGTAATTTCTGACTGAGGCTTCCGGCAATCTCAGGAATAAGTACTTTTAATATGGCCTGAAAATCCAGAATGCCAACCAACTCATCATTATCATCCAGGACCAGGCTGGTCCGGTGTCCGGCTTCCGTGCATTTACCGGTTTCAATTTCGCAGAAAACAGTTTGCAACTCGGCAATTGCTTCACGGAGAGGTTTATCAACATGAGTAATGGCGCAATCCTTCAGTGGAATCAGCAAATCTTTAACGTTTTTATCGAGAAACATTGTTACCTCCATTGTATAAAGTTTAAATCCAAAAATATTCTATTGGCATAAGTTTTTGTTTCATTACCATTCTTTAGCGGAGAAAGTAAATACTATAATCCATTATTCTAAAGGTATATGCTGTAATTATTATAAAAAAATAAAGAATAAACAAATATTTATGTCAAGCTAAAAGGCATGCCCCTGATTTCAGCCGTATAATGTAGCTTTGACCTGCTGAATAAAAAGTTTCCCGGATTTTTTTTTACATGTAGTAAAGGAACAGCATCCCTATGACCACTGCAATGTATATAAGGGTCATGCCGGCGCCGGCTTTTACATAGTCAGCAGGCTTATAGCCGCCGGGCCGCATGATCAGGGCGTTCACCTGATGGGTGGGAAGGACAAACGTGTTCGATGCTGCGACACCTACTGTCAGGGCCGCTATTTGAGGATCAACCCCCGCTTTCAGGGCCATGTTCATACACAGAGGCACCAGGAGAACGGTGGCGCCGACGTTGGAGGTCACCAGGGTGAAGAAGGAAGTCAAGCCGCCCACAACTGCCAGGAGAACAAGCGGGGAAACATCACCAAGCAAATTCATGATATTGAGAGCAATGTAATTGGCTGCTCCTGTTTTTTGAAATGCGATGCCGAGGGGTATGAGCCCGGCCAGCAAAAAAACGGTCATCCAGTCAACGGCTTTATATGCTTCGTCAATTGTCAGCACCTTGCTCAATATTATGAACAGGGCTCCGGTCAGCAGCGCGATTGAGAGCTGAACGTGAAATCCCAGGGCCAGGGTCAGGGCAAGAACCAGACCGGTTACAGCAAGTTTGGCCTTTTCCGGATACATGAGTTCACCTTTGACATCGTGGGTAAAGTAAAAGTCCGGTTTGTCTTTTAGAATATGAAACTTTTCCCATGCCCCCTGCAGGAGAATGGCGTCTCCGGCCCGGATGGTCATT
>Ga0209536_100010627_pt1 | contig 13550 bp, 12 predicted proteins | sample DeeMarSeWOR28_12_FD_187461 | JGI IMG/M metagenome (GOLD analysis project Ga0209536, IMG submission 187461) | Marine sediment microbial communities from White Oak River estuary, North Carolina - WOR-2-8_12 (SPAdes) (version 2) | ecosystem: Environmental > Aquatic > Marine > Intertidal zone >...
CTTTACTTTCCAAAAGGGGATCCGGCAGGTTCTGTGAAAGTCCATAGACATGGACACAGACGAGTTCTTCATCAAAATAGTCGATTACCGCGTACCCGAATAGAGCCGTCGGCAGGACAACCGTCAGAAACCGCAGCATCTCTCTTCTTGATAATCGACAGTCCATTCCCCGCCTCCTTTGAACAAAGGGGTCAAGTCTGCGCTTAACTTTTTTGAGGGGAGGGCGCTTTTGGCGCCTACCAGCTCAAAGCTCAAGGATCAAAGCTGAAAGCAATCCACAGATTTCGTCTCCGGCTTGTAGACGCCTGCGGCTCGGAGAGCAGATTACACCGAGAAATCAGGCTAAAATTTATTTACACCCTTCCGCCTCGCCTGAGCGGTTCGCGATGGCGGACGTGGAACCCACACAAACACCCACAAACCTTTTAACCAAGCGACATGAAAGGAGTCAAGTCTTTGTTCGGCCGTTGTGAGAGCGCAGGGCGCTGAGGCGACCAGATTAATTGTCCGCACCCGCCTGCTGTCATCATGCTTTTAGCCTGACTAAGGCTCTGTGTTGGGCAATGTTGGCGTTGTGCAAGAAATGTGCATATATGGTGCCATCTGATAGAGATATCTCAGGATTAAAAGGGCATTCAATTTTAGCGATAGGTTGGATAGCGCAGGTTTGAAAGCTTATAATACTTCTATAATAAGTGTGATTAGAAAATTGTTTGGAATAACCGTGTCATTCAAAACACTGGGGCAGCTGAGGGCAATTTTTTAAAACTGAGAATTATTGCCATTTTCCTGCTGCTGAGGTTGTAAAGTGGGTTCGATCAAGAACAATCGATTGCGATTCGCAGTGAAGTGTTCCACCATCTATTGTGGGTCCCGGATTCCATTTAAATTTTGCACCCGGACCCTTATCGGTATCTAAAGCAGAAAAAAGATCCGCATCTGTTGTATATCCGTCAATGGATATTTTCATTTTAGACCAAAACAAACTTTCCCTAACATTAAGTGCCTTCACCGCTATAGCCAAAGCTTTTGTACTGGCAGTATCTGTTATAAAGTCAACCTTTATAAAATGAAAACTTATTCAAGCGCTCTGGATATAAGCCTTACCTTGCGTTCTATGTCTGCAATTTCGTTCATAAGATCATCTGATGGCTTATCTCCAGAGATCTTACATTGTGCCTTTTTATACATTAAATTTAAGTAGCGTTTGTTCAGTTTGATGAACTCTTTTTCGCGGTCAGTCATATATTAAATTTCGGCCTTTTTTAGATGAAACTTTAAGGCAAAATTTAAATACAGGCGCAAGGCTAGAAAAATGGCGGCGGTAGGGGCAAATATTTTTTTGAACACAAAATACGGGATAGTTTCACACAGATGGGCACAATATGTCTAAATGACGGCAAATGTGAAATTATACTTTCTGAAAGCGCATGTATGGTGTGGATTTAATCGAGATTGCCCTTTGGTAATTTGGTGGGATCGAATCGTTCAGATTCTATCCCCATTCCCTTGATGAATTGTGATATAAAACGAAAATCACCGCTTTTTCAGCGATTCAAAAATACTGATGGAGGTATTTGTAGTTTTTGGCGCGGTAGATTTTTTTGTTACGTAGCCAATTGGCTGCTGTTTTTTTTTGTGTCAGGCGATTTATCAATTTTCAATACACTTTTAAATTTCACACCAAATCCTGTTTGGTTAAAATGTATAATCTTGCATCTTATCTGGATATATTTATTCGGCCCTGGTATTACGAGTTTAATTTCATCTCCATTTGAGAATTTGGTCTTGGTTTCAATAAAGGCGCCACCGCGACTTAGATTTTTGATTACACCCTCATAGTATTTATTTTGAGAAGCGAAATATATTAATTTTGAAAAGATTTTCCTAGGATCTTTTCTTAGACCTTTCAGTTCATCATAAAGAACCTCCTTGGCGCCATAACCATAATTAAATGAAACTTTAGTTAAGCGATCTCGCCAAATTATCTCTACTATAAGCCTGACGTAGTCTTCAGGAAAAAACCTATTGCTTGAATCATGAATACCGATACAAATTTTCGCTCCGGGTGGTAATAAAAGATCTGTTTCAAAATAGATACCTCTCTCACTGAAGTTGGCTAATCGAGCTCTATAGAGAAAACAAATACCTGATTCTTCAATTGTAATTGGCGTCCTATGGTATAATCGGGATTCACTTCTTCTTTCCGGATATTGATCCATTTTGAGAGCCCTCAAGCAAGGATTCTTGTTAACAATTTCAAAAAAAGACTTATGAGTACGCCAATGGCCATTACACCGCCAATAACCATGTAAGAAGCTACAACCAATAGTAATATTGCATCCATGTTTGCCCCTTTACTGTTTGGTTACCAACAAAAGTGTTTTTTGCCTTTTAAATGAACTTGATGCCAACCCCAAAAGTGTAATCAGAATCATAATCAGTTAATTCCCGACACCATCTCACAACCGAACTCAACGGTTTTGGGCCATATTGAAAAGGTGGATTGTCAAATTGAATCCGAATTTTTGTGCCCTGTTTGTAAGCAACATCTGATCTAAAATACAAACCATCGCCTCTAAAGTTAAACATTTGAGCATGAGAAAAATACTCAGAATGCTCGTCTGAAAGCATGACAGTAGATTTATGCTCAAAGCGTATGCTTTTGCGATGTTCAGGAGCTGATCGCATTTGGTACTTTCCCCCATCTGAAAACTTTTGTTTAGATTGGTATCAAATGTTTGGATATTACAAACTTTATCGGTGGAGTCTGCTTAGAAATGAGATGCACCGCGCACTTAAAAATCCGCAGGCGTATGAGAACCAGTTCGATTGAATATGGATACTAAAAATGAATAAAAGGAAACAAAATAAATGTCAATTAAAAAGTTGATAACTTATACAATAAAAACAAATAGTTATGCAGTTACAAAGATTTATTTTTTTCTATAGAACAACAGAGGTGTAATAAATTGGATTAAAAGCAAATTAAACCGAGGCGGAGTTTTTAGCTATTTTGATTTGTTCCGTTTAGCGAATCATTATTTTCATGTAGCCGAACAACAAGGTGAAAATCAAATTATGGATTGAGAATATCACCAAAACGGAAAACTTGTGACATCATCTCCATTTTTGATGATTTCACAACATCTTTATGGCGATAAAAACCGTTAAAAAGATCAGGGGCCATAAATAAATAGCTTTAAGCGCAAGGTATAGAGCTTATAACGCGGTCGTTATTAGAAGTGGTTTTGACCTGTCGCCGATCAGGCGGTTCGGGGCTGGCGCAGCCACCGCCAGGATGCCTCCACTGCCACCGAAGCACAAATGACGATAATCGCCAGAACCTGCCAGGCAGTCAGACCCTGGCTCAAGAACACCACCGCCAGGCAGGCCGCGATGACCGGCTTGAGGAAAAAAAGGTAGCTGCCGCGGGTAATGTCCGGTACCGCTGCCAGTCCGCCAATCCACAGAAACTGGGTGATGGTGGTGTTCCAGAATGCCAGCGTCAGCAGCGAGGCCAACTGGCCGGGCGCCCGGCTAAAAAGCGTCGCCGGGTTGACCCAAATTTTCCAGAATAACCCGACAATGATCCACAACCCGACAGCAGCGATCATCATGGTAATGGCCGTGATTCGCAGGGCACCGTATCGGCCGATAATCGGTCTGACCATCACCGTATAAACGGCGAAGACCGCAGCACAGCCAAGGGCCATAAGAATGCCGATAAAATTTTCTGCGGCGCCGGCCAGTTTGGCCAGATAGCCGTCTGTTAGCAGCAGCGCGACCCCGAGCATGGCACAGATCCCGCTGGTAATCTTGGCACCGCTGAAGGGCTGTTTGTTCACCCAGAGATTCGCCAGGCCAACGAAAATTGGAATGGTCGTCACCATCGTCGCCACCTGCGGAACGGTGGCGAAATCCAACGACCAGTGAAACAGCAGGTAGCCTAAAGATACGCCCATTACCGACAGCCAAATCATTCGCAGGCCGCTTTCACGAAACGGCTCCAGCAAATTTCGCGAATTTGGGAAAATGAGGGCCAGTATGATCAACCCGAAGCCGCCCAGCAGAAAGCGCCAGACCGAAAGCTCCGGCCCTTTTAACCCGGAGAGGACCGAGAAAAATTCACTGGAAGCGTGTCCGCAGACGCCCAAAAATACAGCCAGATAAGCGATCCAAGAATATTTATGCCAGATGCTCATTTATGAAATCTCCTTTGCCAGCGAAATGAAGGCCTCGGCCAATGCTTCGGGCTGCTCGGCAGGAATCAGGTGGCCGGCAGCGGGCATGTCGATCCGCCGCCCGTCTGGGATTTTGGTAAAAAGTGTTTCGACGACGTCTCTTTCGAGAAACACATGATCCTGCAAACCGGTAATGACCCATGTCGGTAAATTGAGCCGATCGTAAGGTATGTCCCAATTCGCGGACCGGCCGGCCTCTGACAGTAATTTATAATGGCCGCTGCCGGGTTCCAAAGCAGGGTATTCAGAGCCGGGCAACAGAAAAGCGGGTCGATTTTTCTGCAGCCAATCTTCGCCCATCAGCAGGGGTAAAAATAAATCGCGAAACAGGGGTAAACCGCCCACCTCTGCTGCGCGGACCAACGCGTCGCCAATCCATTTTAAACGGGGTCCTTCCCTGCGCAGGGTGTTGATCAGGACCAGGCCGGTCGCTTTGCTGCCCGCCAACCAGGCCCGGCAGGCGAACAGGCCACCGATGGATAGGCCCACGAAGATCGGCCTGACCGGCGAAACTTCGGCAAGCAGTTTGCAAGCGTCCGAAACGATCTGTTTTTCGGTGAACTCTACCGCGGGCGAAAACGGACTGTCGGTCTGGCCCCGCATGTTGTATGTCAGGGTGCCGTAACCGGCATCGCGCAGGATCGGGCAAATGACCGTCTCCCAGGTCGTGGTGTCGGCGGTCAGGGCATTGAAGAAAACGAAGGTGCCACTGTCGGAATCCGCGGGCAGATGGTGTTCATAAAATAATCCATCCAGCGGGCCCAAGCGAAGAAAGGACATGTCGGCCTCCTTGTGTACTTCTTTTGGCTACTGTATATTTTAAAAATCAAATATGACCCGATAACCTTTAAAATGTCAAGTTACCCATCGCGTGGAGGGTACCCCGGAATAAACATCGGGGTCTTTCTACGATATTCGATATACTCATCGCCCAAACGCTTCACAAGTTCAGGTTCCTCGATATTTTTCAGTTCCCACACGTTGATCAACACGTATAATGGGGTGAAGAAAACCACCATTGAAATGGAGTTGACCGCGAATCCGATGCCGAACAACAACAGAAAAACGCCCGTAAGCATAGGGTTCCGGGCGAAGCGGTAGGGCCCGGTCTTAACGACCTTCGGGGGTGGGTTGAACGGAACCGGGGTTCCTTTTACCAACATAAATTGAAACGCCGACCAGGCCGTAATGGAAATCCCTGCCGCGATCAGTGGAAGCGATACGGGGAGCCTGGCACCCTCCGGCAGAAGACCGGGCAGATCCAGCAGCCTGTCAACGACAATGGCAGCCAACACGAACAGAGCCGTGAAGGCGCCGAAGAGGGTCACGCCAATCGGTGTCAGAACAATGCGGGTCTTTTTAGTGCCCGTCGCTGCTCTGTGTAAAAGGTTGACCCAATGTTTGCGAAACTCCATGTCTATCCTCTTCCGGCAAGCGGACGTTGTGGGTGCGGATGAATTTGCGAGCAGGGGGCGCACGGTTTAATTCGCCACGGACCCTTCTTCGCTCTGGCTTGCCGCGCCCAAGCTTATTCAGCGCAGGCGGACGAGCTACGATGCGGCAGGCACCCACAAACAAGATAAAATAATTAAATAACGGGACAAGGTTATCCGCAGATTACACAGATTTACGCAGATTAGCAAAGCTTAAAACAAAGCTGGTAGATTGGTTAAAAAGTTTATGGGTTGAATCGTGATAATCTTTAAAAACCAACAGAATAGCTGGTCAGGCAATCAGGGTGTTAGAAGAAGATAGGTGCATTATTTCCTGGTGTTTTTTCGGCTAACGAGCTCATCTTTTTCTTTTTTTGTCAGCTGAAACATGAAATCAGGCGGAAACCTGCGTGCATTCCTTTTGACAGCCTGATTCAAAACCTTGGTTGAGACTCCATAAAGCTCTGCAAGGTCTCGATCCAATAACACTTTTTCATTGCGCAGGAAGAGAATTTTGGTCGTGATCTTTTCGACAGGAATAAGTTTCGCCATGCCATCCTCTTATTTTGGGCCCATTCGTAAAGATAAAAAACTAATCGTTCAAACTTTCGTATGCTGTTACAGATAGACCTTCCCTTTGTCAGATAAGGACAAACTATCGGAAAAATATGAAGGGAAACTCGCCCCTCTTCGCCCAAGGTTTGCGCCGCGGCAGGCCCACACCGACTCACACAAACAGATTAAAAAAATAGATAAGGGTTTAAGGCACAGGATACAGGGTTCAGGGTATGGCGCCTTTGGCAGCAGCTCAAGGCTGAAGGCTCAAAGCTATCCGCAGATTCACGCAGATTAAAAAAAGGTTGTTACTGCGCGGTATTTTCTGATTGTGCCGGGAGGGCATCTGGTGTGGTGGCTGCTGTTGAACAAGCGGGGCGGGATTATGTTCGGCTGCGCTTCTTTTTTTCCAGATTTTCCAATTTGCTTAAGAGCCGCTTGATGTTTTTTTGCTTCTCTTCTTCTCTCAATTTTTTTTGAGATTCAGTATAATATTGGTGATTTCTTAAAATTTCGAGGGTACCTCTGTACCAGTCAACGTCATCACTGACATCCAGTCCTCTTGCACGCCGTCCCTGCCTTAATTTCCCATCCAGTTTGAAAAAATCCTCTCTGCCCAGGTTGTCGAGGTCGGCATCACAAAGGATCTTTTCAGCATGGGTTTTGGGCACACGCGCCAGATCAGTTGCCAGTATCATCTTTTGAACCTTTTCAACCTCCTTTGGTTTATAGCCGATCAATTTCAGGATTCTGCCTGCCATTCGTGCGGCAATCGGTTCATTTTTATCATATTCTCTAATGTAGCCGGTGTCATGAAAGTAAGCCGCGGCAATTAACAATTCTCTGTCATGCTCGGAGATATTCTCAGCTTTGGCAATTCTGTTGGCAACCGCAACGACGCCTCTGGTAGGATGCAGGGTATGATCGGCATCATGATACTTAATGCCGACCGGCAACTCATCTTTAAACAACGCCTTTATATATTGGTCCACCATTTTCAACCGAGGGGTATGAGGCTTGTAGTTTGGTTTCATATCAAGACCTGTTAAAATTTCATATAGGTTATGGTCATCTCAGGTTTTACAGGGTTTCAAAAGCAACGATCTTTTGGTGAGCACACTTCAAGCCGTGTGCCTTTTGTAACCAATATTTTCAATCATGACAGCGCTGTATCCTCATCGATAAATTTAGGTGGCCATCCTTCCCTTAATGGGGGCACAAAAGTTTCTCTTCCCTTCTTAAACCGAAAGTCGCACTTTTCCGCACTTTCTGCAATTGTCTTGTAGCGGACTAATCCTCTATTGAATGCTTTGCTAACAACATAATCACTCAAACACATATACCGTGTCAATCCTTCTGCACCCTGAGTGCCATATAGTTTGCAGATGCCACATTCTGTTATGTCTAATCCGTAATCAAAATTTTCACTGTCACCCTCTACAAATGACAATACAAAGTCTCCAGGGTATTTTCGCTTTTGTGATGCTGTTGCGGCGCCTCTTAATTTATTTTCATATTTCTTGCCATATTTAAAGCGCCCCACAATGCGAAGAAACCACTCTGGATAATCCGCCATAACTTCATAAGTTTCGAAAATAAGCCTACCCACATCTTCTACGTTATGGCCGCGAGCCGACAAAGCCTGATACATAGCCAAATAATAGGCACCATAATTGAGCCATTCCGTAAACAGATTCTCTTTGCCACCGATGTAAGGAATTTCAGGGAGAAGGGCTTCATAGGTTTGCTTTGTTTCCATCAGGAGTTCAGCCGAAAGATCATCACCGAAACGAGCTGTAAAGACCTTTTGCGTGGCTTCATAAAAGGGGCCAAGCGGGTCTGAATCTTTGAGCATGATGTAAATTGTGCCTCCCCCTGTTATCGCAGCTCCCGTGGTTACTGCGGATATTTTCAGAAATTTTCTCCGGTTCATTTTATATGGTGGTCCTTTGCACTCAAATGCCGGCTTCGTGAAATAGATGGTTCTGTTAATATTTTTTATGCCTTTGAAAACTTGTAATGGATCAATTTTGGTTTACGAAAGTATAGACTGAATTACCAGAATTAAACCGTTGCAGTTTCCCTGCTCAGGCTTACAATTGAACGGTATCAAGCACGGATTCGCGGGTAATGTGCGTTCAACAGCGATTGACTTGGCATATTTTAATAATTCCAATCTCACCATCTCAGGCATATTAAAAAACAGCTTTAATGGCCATTTTTCCCCCCATCCTTAAAAGACAAGGCGGCCCACCACTCTGCCGCCTGCCGGCATTCCGATCGCATCCGGGCGGGCAAGGTGCACGGAAGGACAGGTGTAGTTGAACGCGCCGCCGAAGCGCGGCTAATCCAGCTGCAGGCCCAATGAATAGTGTTCGTACTGCGCGTCACCGATGTAGTAATCTCTAATTTCAGCTTCGTAGGCCTTGCGCTCATCGCTGTTTTTCCAGGCCTCCCAGGCTTCAATCGTTTCCCACATCGACACCACCACCACTTGATCCCTGTCATCAAGGCTTCGCAGGTTTTCAGAAGCAATATAGCCGGGTTGTTTCATCGCCCCGGTGCGGGTGTTGATCAGAAATCTTGATGCCGCTTGCATATTGCCGTCTTTAAATTTGCGTTTAATTAAAATTTTTACAGCCATGGTCATACCCTCCTTTCGAATACCTAAATTGATCGTTTCAAATTTTAAAAGGGTGGGTAAACTTCCTAATATTAGGGAATTCTATCGATTAATACAGAATTCATTGCACGGGCCTGCTTTTAGAAAGGCGTTCTTTTTGGGCAGCAGTGGCTTCAGTAGATGTTCAGCGGATGATAGAAAAACGTTTTTCGCGGCTCGATATTCGGTGTGAAACAACGGAATAAACGAAGGGAATCCGGTTCAGGCCTGATAACAATTTTAATAAAAAAGAGGCGGTTAAAAGTCAAGAAAAAACAGTTATTCCCTCATGTTTTTGAGGTGGTGTAAATCTATTGATACGCAGAATTATGGTTTCTTTGGAGGTGTTGATTTTTTATCGACGCTCAAAAATTTTACCCCAAATCCCCTGTCACTCGTCCAGACAATTTCACCTTTGACCTTTACATCTTTTCCATTTTTACATGGCAATACCAGCGTAAGTATCTGACCCACTTCGAAGGTATTTTTTGACGTGAGAAAAATACCGGATGAACTGATGTTGTTTATTGAACCTTCAAAGATTCCGTTTTGAGTCGTAAACAATGTGAATTGGTCATATGGTCTTCTTGGGTGTTTCCTTAAGTCTTTTGTTTCTTTCTTATCATTTAATTGTAAATCCTGTTTATTCGCCAAAGATGCCAATTTAATACCATATCCGAATCGAAAATATGAACGCTTTAATGTTTTTCGCCACATTATTTGTGCCTGGTGATATTCCAAAACGTCCGGCAATGATGCGTATGGTGAATTTTGAATGCCGATATAAATCTGCGTGCCCGGATTCAAAACACTATCGGACTCGAAATAGACACCCTCCTTGCTATAGTTGAACATCCTGGCTCTATGAATTTTTCCAGACGCCAGATCTTTAACCTGAACAGATGAAATGTGATCAATTCGAGCCGTATCTCTGTTTTCAAGATTTTCAACCGTTTGTTCAGCTTCTTTTTTCATAATTTACCCGAACCTTGTCTGTAGAAATCACCGTTTACCGTTTGCCTTTCAACAAAACTAAATTGTTATATATTATCGGCTATTATCATCTAAAACTTAAATTGGAGTCGAGCCAAAATTTAGCCACGGACCCACACAGACACACACAAACAAGCTACCAGAGCGGCCTGGTGGCCTTAAGGAGCGCTGCGCTACAGGGACACTTCGTTTGAGGAGCAGCCCTGGGGACTTTGAGGTGTGAAATTGTCCGCAGATTGTATGGGCGATTTTAAAAGGGGAGGGCAGCTAGTGCACCATCAAAAGCGCGCTCATAACCTGCCAGAAAGACCTCCCGCTCCAATTTGACCAGTTTGGCGTTGATCTTGCGGGACCAGGCATGGCGGTCTTCGGGCTTGCGCATGGTGCCTTCGAAGTGCAGAATTATCGCATCACTGTATTCGCCGAAAAACTGCTCGCATTCGGCCACAGACGGGGTATGCGGCGGACAAGCGGCGATTCTGCCATATCCGCCGCAGCCGAATTTGCATTTCATGCGCACCCATTGGGACACGATGACTTTCCTGGGGTCAATCCATTTGTAGTCGGTGTAGCCTTTTTTCTTGAATATGGTATCCAGTGATTTTCGGTTTTTCGCCGTAAGGCCCATGTGGTATCTTCTCCTATTTTTGAGATGGGTTATAGTGTCGTGTTCCACAAAAATGTTACAAAAGTCGTGTGGTATATTTTCGTTCAGCTGAGGTCTTTAAATAACACAACGTCTATGGTGTCAGTGTTCAAATTGCAAGGATTTGTTAAATTAGTTTTATTTGTCTTATGGGTTGAATTGGTTGACTTAAACAGAACCAATTGAGCGAATTGAACCAATCAAACCAAAATAACGTGTGCGCGACACCTGACACCCGACACCTGAAACCTAAAATAACACCGTGTCTTGTAAATTCCCTGTGGGACAAAACACTGGGTAAAGAAATATAGGATTGGTTCCACAGGTCATTCTTAAAACCCAAGTGCCTGGCCGTCTTTCCTCGGATCCGAGGCAGCGCAGTAGCCGTCTTCCAGGCAGAAAATCAGCTGGGCCCCTCCCAGCCCTCCTGAGAGAAAGGTTGGTGCTCCCGGCAGTATGCTGTGGCCTCTCTTTTTCAATTCGCTGATGACCCCAGGGGGAAAACCGGTTTCAAGATTGATACTCAAATCGCGATTTACGATCCAACGCGGCGCGTCGCAGGCTGCCTGTGGATTTTGACCATAGTCAAAAATCCGAACCATCATTTGAACGTGCCCCTGGGGTTGCATATGCCCGCCCATGACGCCGAAACTCATCAACGCTTGGTCATTTTGCGTTACGAAGCCCGGAATGATGGTATGGTATGGGCGCTTGCCGCCATCCACACAGTTGGGATGCCCCTGCTCTATGACAAATCCACAGCCCCGATTTTGCATACTGATTCCGGTACCGGGGATTACGATTCCTGATCCAAAACCCATGTAATTCGATTGGATGAGCGACACCATCATACCGCTTTTATCGGCAGCAGTGAGGTACACGGTGCCGTGATCCGCCGGGATCGTTGCGACCGAATGGCCTGCGCGATCCATTCTTATTTCCCGGGCGCGTTTTGCCAGGAAATTACTCTCCAAAAAGTCAGATGGACTTGGCAGCATATAATTTGGATCGGCGATGTGGCGGTGGGCTTCGGCAAAAGCAATTTTCATGGCCTCGATCTGCAGGTGGAGGCTATCGGCCGAATCGATCGGATATTTTTGCATATCGTAATGACGCAAAATGCCTAATGCGATCAAGGCGGCAAGCCCCTGTCCATTGGGCGGTATTTCATAAAGCCGCTTTCCCCGATAATCAATTGAAATCGGTTCAACCCATTCAGCTTTGTGGTCTTCCAAGTCCTCCAGGGCCAGGGCGCCGCCGCTTGCCGCCGCACATTCTGCGATTCGTTTGGCCAGATCACCCCGATAGAAAGATTCACCCTGGCTTTCAGCAATGGCCGTTAACGACATCGCCTGGTCAGGGCAACAAAACCGTTGGCCTGCACGGGGTGCCCTGCCCCCCGGCAAAAAGGTTCTGCCAAACTCCGGAAAATTCAGATAAGTCTTCTCCACATCGAGCCAGCGCGCGGCGGTGATGGGTGAAACGATAAAGCCGTTTTTGGCATATTCAATGGCAGGCGCAAACAGCTCGGCAAAGGGTAATTTGCCAAACCTTTGCGAAAGTTTCACCCAGGCATCAACCGCGCCCGGCACAGTGACCGCATCCCAGCCGAGCAGCGGCATTTCTTTAAAGATTGAAAAGCGTTTATAAGTCCAGGCTCCGGGCGATTTACCGGAACCGTTCAATCCAAATAATTTGCCCTTGCGCCAAACCAGTGCAAACGCGTCGCCACCAATTCCGTTGCCGGTCGGCTCAACCACCGTTAAGGCAATAGCGGCTGCCAGGGCAGCGTCTATGGCATTTCCCCCCTTAACCAGCATTTGCAAACCGGCCTGAGCCGCCAAAGGTTGTGAGGTCGCCACAACATTTCGAGCAAATATCGGCATCCGTTGAGACAGATATGGAAATTCCCACGAAATTTTCATAATTTTTTTCAGCTTAAGAAAATGAAGTTATCGGCAGATTACGCAGATTTACGCAGATAAGTAAAGCTCAAAACTATCCGCAGATTACGCAGATTTTTGCAGATTAAAAAAATAAAAAAGATTCACGGTTCAGGGTACAAACTTCAGGACTGAGTGCCGAGGACTGCGGATCGAAGAAGCGGCCCTGCTGATTTTGATGAGCACGGCGCCCCCTCTTATTTTGAGTTTTCAGCTTCGATCTGCGCAACATCTCCCGGTGTTGAGTTTTATTGACTTCTCAAAGGGTTCTGTTAAAATTGGTTGTATCCGAACATTGAAAAACATTCATTCTTTAACCCCACAATCGATAAAGAATGATTCAGCGCAATTAAATATCCCGCTTCTAAAATTTCGGAGCGGGATTTTTAAACCAGCCTGATTGACAAGCAAGCAACAGAAAACCGTTTACAATCTTTGAAAGCGCCGTTCGTTTAATTAAAATATGGAGGATCGGGTGTGAAGACACTTCATTTAAAGACAATTTCGGCCCTGGTGATCCTGACCCTGTCTACGCTGTTTCATGGCGCCTACCCGGGGTATGCGGCCAGCGACGGGGGGCGGAATATCTATTATACGTTGTTAAAAGGCACTATCAATAACAAACTGGCCGATGATTTCGCCGGCGTTTTGAAAGAAGCCGAAAAGGCCAATGCGAAAGTCCTTATTCTGGAAATCGATACCTTTGGCGGCCGGCTGGATGCGGCCGTGAGAATCAAGGACAAATTAGTTGACACAAAAATAAGCACGATCGCTTTCGTCAACAAAAAGGCAATCTCGGCAGGCGCTTTAATATCGCTGGCCACAAAACATATCGTCATGGCCCCGGGAAGTACCATCGGGGCTGCCACACCTGTAAAACTTACTTATTGGGAAGAAAAGCCGGTCAGTGAAAAGGTTATATCCTATTTCAGGTCAGAGATGAAATCAACGGCCGAGGCCGGCAACCACCCCGGGAATATTGCTGCGGCCATGGTCGATCCCGATCTTCAGATTGCGGGGGTCGTGGAAAAAGGCAAGCTCCTGACCTTAACCACCAAAGAAGCCATACGTCTA
>Ga0209536_100010628_pt1 | contig 13550 bp, 14 predicted proteins | sample DeeMarSeWOR28_12_FD_187461 | JGI IMG/M metagenome (GOLD analysis project Ga0209536, IMG submission 187461) | Marine sediment microbial communities from White Oak River estuary, North Carolina - WOR-2-8_12 (SPAdes) (version 2) | ecosystem: Environmental > Aquatic > Marine > Intertidal zone >...
CTGCATAATATTGCCCTCAACAATAAGGAGGTCATTAACCTGGTCTACACCCTGGCTAGGATCAATTATATGACCACCATGGATAAGCAGAGAGACAGCCTCTTTATCCATCTTTTGCGTAGGTGCTGGCTTTGAACCCCTGAGCTTGAGCTTCCTTGTCCGAAGCAAAGATAATCAGATTCTCGCTCTTAATCTTGCGAGCCATGCGGCTATCAGCGCTGTGGTATTTCTTGCTCTCCAACTTTCCCTCATGCCAATCTGAACTGGCGGTGTATTGAGGATGAACATCATGGTCACAGTATACACACCGCAGTGTTAAGGGCGCGCGACTTACTATTTTAAACTCGGGCTTTATGTATTTGATTTCCGTGTCTTGGTTTGAGACACATTTTGTATTAAGGCACTTAACCCCGGAATCTCGCTTATAAACAGGGTAACTTACCTTCCGGATAAAAGAGTCCTGTTCTTCAGCAATTTTAAATTCCCTGGCTCCTAATAGTAGTGCTATAAGCGCCATTCTGACCGGCATTCCGTAGGCTGCCTGCTTAAAATACATGCTCCGGGGGTCAGCATCCACCTCGTGCGTCAACTCATCAACACGGGGTAGTGGGTGCATAACCAGTGTTTTCTTAAACTCCTTTTCTCTAAGGAGTTTTTTATCAACCACCGGATAGCCTTTTGTCGGCCCTTTCCCCTCCACCGTGGGCGTTTGCCTTTCCTTTTGAAACCTGGTGACATAAAGGGCATCAACACCAGCCTTCAGTTCCACGCCGAGACTTATATCCGGCAACATAGCAAGTTGATGTGGACTAACGGGAGTCACGTATATGGCATCGATAGGGAAGTATTCCCTTTCAATATTCTGGTTCAGGTCTCTGCATCTTTTGAATTCACCTTTATATTCCGTACTCAGTCTCCTGAGGACATGCTCAGGCATCTCAAGCCCCGGGCCGGAGCAGAAGAGAATAGTGGCACCAAATCTGGCTAAGGCATAGATCAGGGAATGTACTGTTCGCCCGTGTTTCAAGTCTCCCCAGAGGGCAATTCTTAGTCCCGGAATAGTTTGTCTTTCTTTTCTGACGGTATAGAGGTCGCATAACGTTTGCGTGGGATGTTCGTGGCTCCCGTCGCCAGCGTTTATCACCGGGATACCGGCATAGTCGGCAACCACTTTGGCTGCTCCTTCCCAGGGATGCCTAATAACAATCATATCGGCATAGCTCCCGACTACCTTTGCCATATCGGCAATACTTTCGCCTTTGGCCAGAGAAGTGGCACCGATATCGACAGCGCTTATTACCCGGCCTCCAAGCCTGTGCATGGCAGCTTCAAAAGAAAGCCTTGTTCTGGTGCTTGGTTCAAAAAACAAGCTGGCCATGATCTTCCCCTGGCATAGTCCGAATTGCTTATTTGGGGTTTTAGCCATTTCGTCTGCCAGAGAAAATATCGATTCGATTTCCCCGTTAGACAAATCATCTATGGTCACGAGATCTCTATTTGCCAGATTCACCATGTCTCCCCCCTTCAATTTCCTCTAATTAGCGGCCCTTCAACCAGACTCCCGATTATTACGCCATCTTCGCCATCAATTTCCTCAAGTCGGACCTGTATCTCCTCGTCTTGAGAGCTTGGCACATTTTTACCGACATAATCGGCTCGGATAGGAAGCTCTCGATGGCCACGGTCGACAAGTACAGCCAATTGAATAGAGCTCGGACGTCCCATATCCATCAGGGCATCCATAGCGGCACGAATACTTCGTCCGGTATAGAGAACATCGTCAACTAAAATTACCCGCTTATCTGCGATACTGGTGGGCATATCGGTGTGGCTCTGATTAGCGGGATTTAATTCCGAAGATGCAATGTCATCACGATAGAGGCTGATGTCCAGAGTACCGATAGGGATCTGGGTTCCTTCGAAACCTTGTATTATTTCAGCTATGCGCTTGGCTAAAGGCACTCCCCGAGTTCTCATACCGACTAACACAACACCCTCCGCACCTTTGTTCTTTTCTACAATCTCGTGAGCAATGCGAGCCAGCGCTCGCCCTATCTCCCTTGAGGTCAGGAGGACCTTTTCAGGCATTAAAAAACCTCCTGCCTGCAAACTGGCAAGAGGTCTCAACTAGTGATTCTATTGCGGTATGCTTAAGCATAACTCTCCTTACCAGCCTCACCGGACTGATTTAAAGGTCTAATTGATTATTATGCCACAATTATGAAAATAATGCAACCCCACCATCAGAGCACTTAGTGCTGGAGGAGATTTGCAACACCTCGTCCGGGTTAAGGGGTAGCTTAAGCCACCCCTTAACCCAACACCTGATGAGGCCTAGGTTTACTGTCTAGATATTTTAGTCGGCTCTGGAGTAACCGGTTTGGGGGTTTTGTGGCTACTATCGAGATGAGAGGCAGGTACATGCTGAGCGCGGCGTAAGAAAGATGGTACGTCGAGAGCATCACTGCTGCCTCTTATCAGACGACGGAGCTCTTCGGCGCTGTATATTCCCCTGCCCTGTTGTCTAGCGAAGCCAGTGGCGATAACAGTAATTCGAACCTCGCTATCCATCTTGGGGTCAAAAACCACACCGAAGATTATATTGGCATCGGGGTCCACTGCCTGACTGATTACCTCGGCCGCCTCGTTGCACTCAAACAGGGTGAGACTTGGGCCACCGGTAATGTTGAACAGCACACCGGAAGCTCCATCTACCGATACGTCGAGCAAGGGGCTAGCCAGAGCGGCCTTGGCCGCTTCAGCAGCGCGACTTTGCCCGCCAGCTTTACCCACAGACATCCAGGCGGGACCGGCATCTTTCATTACCGATTTGATATCGGCGAAGTCTAGATTGATAAGTCCGGGGACGGTAACTACTTCGGAGATGGCCTGGACGCCCAACAGAAGAGCGTCATCCGCCAATCGGAAGGCATTGTCGACAGTTGTCTTAGCATCGCAGAGCTGAAGAAGTCGGTCATTAGGTATGATGATAAGTGTATCAACTGCTTCTGCAAGTTCGACCAGTCCTTGCTCGGCCACTTGTGCCCTGTGCATCCCCTCAAAGGTGAAGGGCTTGGTCACAACCCCAATAGTTAAGGCTCCACTCTGTTTAGCCACCTCGGCTACTACGGGAATGCCACCCGTGCCCGTACCACCGCCCATGCCGGCAGCAACAAACACCATATCGGCACCTTGAACTATGTCTTCAATTATGTTGCAGCTTTCTTCGGCCGCTTTGGCTCCAATCTTATTGTCACCACCAGCGCCCAAACCTCTTGTCAATTTTTCACCCAGTTGAATTCTGGTAGGCGCCTCAGCCAGAGCCAGCGCCTGGCCATCGGTATTCATGGCTATGAAGTCAACACCCTTTATGTCTTCACGGACCATGCGAGTGATGGCATTACAGCCACCGCCGCCAATGCCGATAGCTTTGATTTTTGCCGGAGTTGGAGTATAAATTTGTTTTGCCATTCTAAACCTCCTTTCACAAGTTAGACACGGAACAGCTTCCTAACAGCACTCATGAAGCTGCTCCAAACGCCAGCTCTTTTGTCGTTGTAGGTTGATCCCTCTTTCCCTCGCACCTGCCACAGGATGAGTCCCAGTGTGGTAGCGTAAGCCGGATCATTAAGGATATCGGAAATGCCATAGACACCTGCACTCAAAGGTCGACCTTTGCGCACCGGGATTCGTAACAAGGACTCTCCCAAATCGTCAAGCCCAGATAGATTGGATGTACCACCGGTGAGCACCAGCCCACATGGGGCTAGAGTGCGATAATCGCTGGTGGGCATCTCCAGCAATATGAGTTGTAACAACTCTTCCATGCGAGCCCGGATAATATTGCACAGATCTTTATAAGAGGCGCTATGACCATTCTCGATACCCACTTGTGCTGTCTGATCCGTATCTAAAGAAGGTGTAACATTGCCATATCTCCTCTTCATCTTCTCCGCAATATTAAAAGGCAAGCCCAAGCCTATGGAGATGTCGCTAGTCACCTGGTAACCGGCTACCGGAAGGATACCTGTGTGATAGATGCTACCATTCTTAAATACTGCTATATCGGTAGTCCCACCACCAATGTCAGCCATGATAACACCTGATTCTCTTTCCTCAGGAGTCAATGCTGCTTCTCCGCTAGCCAGGGGCTCAAGGATGAGGTCTTCAGCATCAACGCCAATACTGCGGACGCATTTAGCCAGGTTCTGTATCGAAGTTACTGAAGCAGTGACTATATGGGTTTCTACATCTAACCTGGACCCATGCATACCAACAGGTTGTCTGACTCCTTCCTGTCCATCAAGGGCGTAAGAGCGAGGGATGGCGTGGAGCACCTTCTTTCCTTCAGCGACGGTGATGTTACGAGCCGCAGATAGCACTCGTTTAAGGTCCTGAGTACGTACTAACCGGTCTTCTCGGGGGATAGCTACTACTCCTTTGTTATTCAGGCTGCTTATGTGCCTGCCGGTAACCCCAATATAGGCAGAATCTATGCGTATGCCGCTGATTCTTTGAGCTTCCTTTACTGATGCGGCAATTGACTGTCTGGCTTCATCCATATTGACTACGATGCCTTTATGTAGGCCACGACTGGGAACAACTCCCACTCCCAAGACTTCAATATCGTCTTCCGCTTTTACATTAGCCACGATGGTGGCTACTTTAGTTGTGCCGACGTCAATAGCTGAAATAATTTTCTTTGCCATGTTCACCTCCTTTTTTTGCTGAGGATGCTGCCTAGTTGAGTCGCTCGGCTATCCTTAATTTGGCGCTGCGGCTGCGAGGGTTGGATTCTGTCTCCAACGAGGTAGGTTTAATAACCTTCCGTGAAATGAGCTTCAAGGTGGGCTTATGCCCACAGCGACACATTACTGTTCCCGGGGGACATAGGCAGCTGCTGGCTTCATCTCGCATAAATCGTTTGACTATGCGGTCCTCCAATGAATGATAACTGATGACTGTTAATCTTCCCTCCGGTCGAAGGAGATTAATAGTCTGTTGGAGAGCCAGCTCGAGGTTCTGCAGTTCGCTGTTGACCGCGATGCGAAGCGCCATGAAAGTTCTTGTGGCAGGGTGGATCCTGGCGCGCTTACCACGTGAAGCTTGCTCTATCAAGCAGGCAAGCTCAACGGTGGTGGCGATAGGGCGGTTATGAACGATGTACCGCGCTATCCGCCGGCTATGACGCTCTTCCCCGTATTTTTCTATGAGCTTGGCTAACTCTTGCTCAGAGAAGATGTTGACGATATCCGATGCCGTGAACCCTTGTCCGGCATCGAACCTCATATTTAGGGGAGCATCGAGGTGGAAGCTGAAGCCGCGTTCGGCTGTATCCAGTTGCAGCGAGGAGATCCCAAGGTCGAAAAGGATACCATCAACTGGATGAAAGTGGTATCTTTCGCATATATCCTCAAGGTTGATAAAGTTGTCATTAACTAAAGTAACTGCTTCACCATAGTCGCCAAGTTTATCTCGGCTTAATTTGATAGCTTCGGGGTCGGCATCAACGCCTAAAAGTCTTCCTGATGGTGAAATTTTTTCCAGTATCGCTGTCGCGTGTCCTCCCAGACCAACAGTGCAATCAACAAAGTAGCCTCCTCGCTGAGGCTGTAGCCCTGCAATAACTTCATCAAGCAGGACAGGCACGTGGACAGGTAAGGACATGGCTACGATCATTCACTCACTATTCTCCAAAATTCTCAATTATTTCCGATGCCTGCTCTTCAGCAGCTGTTTTCTCAGCCTGCCATTCACCCTCGCACCAGAGTTCAACACAGTTATTGGCACCGACAACAATTGCTGTATCACCGATACCGGAGTACTCGCGAAGGGGAAATGGCAATATTATCCTGCCTTGCCCGTCAAGTGAGGCGCCGAAGGCAGAGCCGTGGATAGCGCGATTTAGCCTCCTCATGTTAGCTGGAGTTACTACCTTGGCAGCCAGGCTATCGGACAATCTTTTCCATTCAGCTACAGGATAAACGGCAATGTATTTCTCTCCCATTCCCTTGGTCAATATCACGCCCTCCTTCATCTGTCGCCTGAATCTCGGGGGCAGAGGTACTCTTCCCTTTTCGTCAACCTTATATGTATATTCACCAAAAAACATGTTAACCTCTAATGGCTTTTAATCCAGTTTCATGTGGGTGCCAATCTCTCAAAAATTCCTGAGTTAAATCAGTCAATTCCTGTGTTGTCCGATTCAGCCAATAATAAGTAATACCTGAATCGTTTTTTCTACTCAATATGTCTTGGTTAATTAGACCCTCCATCTCTTGTTCCAAGACAAGCCTATCCATTCCTTGATTCACCGCAATGCACTCAGTGGTAAACTTCAGTTTGGGGTATTTCATACAAAAAAGGAGCACCCGCAATACATTAAAGCGGTGTTCATAACTCCTCTGGATGCCAGACAACACCTCTGACTCCACACATTCAGTCATATTCCACTACCTTTCACCCTTTTTCCCCACTTTTCCCCACAATCCTATTATAAACCTTATCCTCAATTTGTCAATACCTTTCGGCGTTTTTTTTGAATTTTCGAAAAAATTTCCTCTTGGGGATTGGGAGCAGGGTGGTTTTGTCTATACTTTAATGGATGCTTTACTCCCTGAGAGCCAGATTCACAGGGAAGAACAAGACTTTATTTTGTCACTGCCTGCGTGGTAAGATATGCACTTTCAATGGTTTAATTGAGGGAATATATGCGTATTGATATTTTGTGCCTCTTCCCTGGAATGTTTACCTCTCCATTCAACGAGAGCATAATCAAGCGTGCCAGGGAGCAGGCATTAGTGAACATAATGATTCATAATATTCGCGATTACACCCATGATAAACATAATACTGTGGATGATTATCCTTACGGAGGTGGACCGGGCATGGTGCTAAAGCCTGAGCCCATATTTGAGGCGGCAGAGGCAGTAAAACGTCAACCTGGTGTAAGTGAGATGCCTATCATATTACTCACTCCTCAGGGCAGGCTTTTTTCTCAATCTGTTGCCCAGGAGTTGGCTCTACATCCTCAACTTATGTTAATTTGTGGCCATTATGAAGGTTTAGACGAGAGGGTATGTGAACACTTGGCTACCGATGAAATCAGTATCGGGGATTATGTACTAAGTGGGGGGGAATTAGCTGCCTTAGTTGTAGTGGATGCTATTGCTAGACTGATACCAGGAGTACTTGGCTCACAAGATTCCGCAGGCAGTGATTCTCATAGCAACGGGCTTCTGGAATACCCCCAATATACTAGGCCGGATGTATATCAAGATTGGCAAGTACCCTCGATTTTACTTTCGGGAAATCACGGTGAAATTGCTCAATGGCGACGCCGTCAGGCTATCCTACGAACAGCAAAACGACGCCCTGATCTTTTAGAGAAGGGCAATATCTGCGATGAGGAAAGGAAATGGATATTAGAGAATTTGTTAAACCCAAAATGAACCCCAACATCCCTCAAATTTCCCCGGGCGATACGGTCAAGGTTAGATTAAAGACTATGGAAGGGGATAAGGAACGGCTGCAACACTTTCAGGGAGTGGTGATTAAAATGAGGAAGGGTGTTGATGGTGGAAGCTTTACGGTGAGGAGGGTATCTTATGGCATTGGAGTGGAGCGTACTTTCCCTTTCCAATCACCTTCAGTGCAACATGTAGAGGTACTCAGACATGGAAAGGTGCGCCGGGCCAAGCTCTATTATATGCGGAGGCTTAGTGCTAAGCGGGCTCGACTGAAGGAAAGGCGGGAGAGGGCAATAGAGCAAGCCGCGGCTGAAGAAGGACAAGTCATGCCTGAAGAAGCGCAGACCGTACTTGAAGAAGAACAGGCTGTAACTCCAGAGGAGCAGGTCGCGTCTCAAGAAGAGCAGGTTGAAGCTCAGGAAGAGCAAGTCATGTCTCAGGAAGAGCAAGCCACCGCTGAAGAAGAACAGGCTTTGTCTCAGGAAGAGCAAGCCACCGCTGAAGAAGAACAGGCTTTGTCTCAGGAAGAGCAAGCCACCGCTGAAGAAAAGCAGGCTGAGTCTCAAGAGTAGTAAACCACGCCTCAAAAGAATAATATACCTCAGGAATGAACTACGCCGAGGTGGCAGTTAATTCGCCGGCGTTCCGGTCCACTTTTTGCTATGCCGTACCACCACGACTCAATATTAGTGCCGGGCAAGCAGTATGGGTGCCCTTTGGCTCCAGGGTTATTCAAGGGATTGTGCTGGGATTATCGGCCGAGCCATCGATTGAAGAGACTAAAGAAATAACTGGTATTATAGCTGACGTTCCTTTGCTTTCCCCAGTACAAATGAAACTCGCCCAGTGGATAAGTAAGCATTATTTTGCCCCGCTGTTTGATGCCCTTGCTTTGACGCTTCCTCCGGGATTTGAAAGACAGGCTATTACTTGTTTTCAACTAGCAGATTTCCACGTAGAAAATCTGTTATCACTACCACCGGAGCAGAAACAAGTCCTTGATATTATTGGAGAGAAGGGAAAAACGAGCTTGGCTGAGTTGGAGAAGGCAATTGGCAAAGAAAAAACCAGGCAAATCACAGACCAGTTGCTGGCTCATAAGCTAGTTATAAAAACTCTGGAATTAGAAGAACCGAGGGTAAAGGCCAAAACGCTCCCTTACATTAAACTAATAGCTAATAGAAAAGATGTTGAAGTAGAGAAAGCTCGCCTGAATAAGTCTAGAGCTTATAAACAGGCAGAGCTCCTGGCTTTTCTGAATGAACAGTCTCAATCTATTGCAATTAGCGAACTGAGGAAACGTCTCAATTGCTCTGCTGCCACTATTAAAGCCCTGGAGAGTCGTAATTTGGTTTCAGTGGAAAGGGTCAGGGTAAGACGTGACCCCTTGGCACACCTCAGCTTCACAATTTCTCAGCCTCCGATTCTTACCTCATCTCAAGAAACTGCCTGGGAATCGATCCAAGATGTCGTTACAGGGAAAGCTTGGCAATCCGGTAAGCCACCGGTTTTTCTTCTTTTTGGCGTTACCGGTAGTGGGAAGACCGAGATTTACCTGCGGGCATTGGCAAAAGTTATCACCTCCGGTAAACGTGGCATTTGCCTTATCCCTGAAATCGCTTTGACCCGGCAAACAGTGGAGAGATTTGCTGGTCGTTTCCCCGGACGTGTCGCAGTATTACATAGCGGACTTTCCCTGGGAGAACAGTTCGATGAATGGCAGAGGATAATAGAAGGAAATTGTGATGTTGTCATAGGACCGAGGAGTGCCTTATTTGCGCCTGTGCCGGGTCTCGGGCTTATTATTATCGATGAGGAGCATGAGTGGACATACAAGCAAGAGGATAAATCGCCTCGCTATCATGCCCGCGACGTGGCTATAGAATTGGCCCAGCTCAGTGATGCTATTGTCATCCTGGGCAGTGCTACACCGGATATTGGCAGTTTCTATAAGGCAAAACAAGGCGAATACGAGCTTGTGGAACTAAAGGAAAGAATCACTCCTCGTGGCTATTCCCCTCTCCCCGAAGTAAAAATAGTGGATTTAAGGGAAGAGCTCAAAGCGGGAAACACAAGCTTGCTTAGCCGTCCCCTATTAGCTGCCATGAAAGAAACTCTAGTGCAGGGCCAGCAGACAGTCCTTTTCCTTAACCGTCGTGGTACAGCTACCTTTGTTAGATGTCGTAATTGTGGCTTTGTATTTCGCTGCCCTCGCTGCTCTATAGCCCTTACCTATCATTCAATGGAGAAGAAATTGATTTGCCATCGCTGTCGTTATTCGCTCCCGATACGTCAGAGCTGTCCCCGGTGTTCTCAGCGCAACCTCAGGTTTCTCGGTATTGGCACGCAGAGAGTGGAAGAAGAGATAAGGCATTTCTTCCCTGAAGCAAGGTTACTTCGCTGGGATAGAGATGTGATTACCAGGAGATATGCTCATGAGGAGTTGTTGAAGAATTTTCGTGATCACAAGGCAGATGTACTTATTGGCACCCAGATGATAGCCAAGGGCTTAGACCTGCCTCAGGTAACCCTGGCTGGGATAATTAATGCCGATACTGGCCTTAATTTTCCTGATTTCCGAAGTAGCGAGCGCACTTTCCAACTCCTGTGTCAGGTAGCTGGTAGGGCTGGGCGGGGGGTCAAAGCGGGGAGGGTTATCATCCAGACCTATTCCCCCGATAACTACATTATTGAAACTGCTGCCCGGCATGATTATTTAGGGTTCTATTATAAGGAAATAGATTATCGCCGCCGATACAATTATCCCCCTTTTAGCCAATTAGTCCGCCTAGTTTACAGCCACACCAGCGAAGAGATATGTCGCCATGAGGCAGAAAGGGTGTATCAGCTGCTTATTGATGAAAAGACGAGGGAGGGAATGGTTGATTTCAATGTAATTGGTCCTGTGCCTGCTTTTGCCATCAGGGCCAGGGGTAGGTATCGCTGGCAACTTTTCCTCCGTGGCCCCGACTCAACTCGGATTTTATCCGAGCTCAGTTTGCCGCGGGGTTGGACCATAGATGTCGACCCGGTAGGCATGGTTTGATTGCCTGAAACAATCGATAGATCGAATGATCGACTGTAGTCACCTAGAAGATTGATTTGCTGCTATGTGTATGGGACAGCTAAGCTTATCCCTGCTATTATTAGGCTATCCGCCGACGGAGGGCGGAAAGATATGGAGCACATCTCCTTCCTTCAGGTGATTACTCTTGAGATTGCGCAGGGCTATACCGTTCAGCAGGATAAGTGAATAGTCCTGTATCCTCCCGTCTACGTTGATCCCGGCGGCGTGGAGTTTTTGTCGGAGTAATGGACCAAATTTCTCCTCGAGCTGCGTCAGCGCCCCTTGTATGTGGTTGGTCTGCAAAGTAGTGCTGGCTGTGCCGAGATAAGAACGCCACAGACTATAGAAACGTACTGTAACCAATGCCATTTCTCTATGTTACCAGTTCAATTCTGACCACTACTAAAACTACCAGAATAATTATAATATAATACTCCGTGAAGGGATAAATCGGTCAGAAACTTTTCGAGGGACATTCTTGAAGGGAGGTATTTCGAAGATGACTGAAGTCAAGGTGCAGACATTGGAAGAACTCAACGGTTTGGGGACAATGCTTAGGGAGATTATGGATACAAACCTCAAGGACCCCAAGAAGTATAAGAGTGTTGAAAATGTAAGGGGAAGTGTGGTCATAAAGGAATCTACATCGGGTGTATCCGTTACACTGCACTTGGATCGGGGCAAACTAGAGCTTCAGAATGACGCCGTAGCCAATCCGACGGCGTATATGGAGGCGGGGTTTGAGAACTTGGCACATATCAGCTCCGGCCAACTTGGCCCCATATTGGCTATACTCACCGGCAAGATGAAATCCAGGGGCAATCCTCTACTATTGCTTAAGGTTTCAAAAATAATGATATTGAAATAGGGTGACCTAGGGCACAACTAACTAACGGACATAAGTGGTTGATTTGTTGTGGGGTGGTGGTAGCATGTGCCTAAGATATCTTGAGTAGGTAATAATTGGTATAATTAGCAACAGAAATTCACAAGGAGGAGGCTAGAATGGCTATTTTGTTTGGTTCAAAAGAGTGGGTGGACGCACTGGAAAAGGCTCTGGAAAACAGCCAGGCGTACAAAGAGGCAGCGAAGAACTGGGAAGGAGATATATACATCATCGTAGAACCCGATGCATCCTACAAAAACAAGCATATCATCTATCTTGACCTCTGGCATGGTGAATGCCGGGAGGCTACTGTGATTACGGATGAAAATGAGAAATCTCCGAAATATCGCATATTTGGCCCCTTCACCAATATGAAACAAATACTGGATAAAAAAGTTGATCCAGTCCAGTCTATGATGACCGGAAAGATCAAGGTCAAAGGTGATATGGCTCAAATCATGAAGATGCCCAGGGCAGCCGTGGAACTGGTCAACTCCATGACTGCATTTGAGACTGTATTCCCTGATTAAACGTTTATGTGTAGTGTTAAGCCGCAACTAGACTGATAATGACTGTTTTCTATTGACATAATATTATCATAGAAATATGACGAATTTGTGGAGAGGAGGTAGCTATGTGGTACTTCGTGGTTCCCGACGTAGTATTCGGACAAGATGCGCTGAGTCACCTGGCTGAATTGAAAGGAAAATCAGCATTCATCGTTACTGATAGGAATATTGTTGGGCTGGGTCTTGTTGATAGGGTTAAGGAGCAACTTGCTCAAGCGGAGATACAAGCCACTGTCTTTGATGAGATTGAACCCGACCCGTCGTTACAGATAATACAGAATGGTGTGGCTCTAATGAACCAGCATAGACCAGACCTGGTTATCGGTGTGGGTGGGGGCTCGGTAATGGACGCAGCTAAAGCTATGAGGGTTCAATATGAAAAACCAGATATCAAGCCAGAGGAGATAAACCCATTTATTTCGAATCTGGGTCTGGGTGCTAAGTGCAAGCTTGTTTGCATTCCTACAACTTCAGGCACCGGGGCCGAGGCAACGTTTGCCATAGTACTCACCGATTCAGGGGACCGGAGAAAGCTGAGCCTCATTAACAGGGAGGTTGTCCCGAACATTGCCATTGTAGACCCGGAGATGGCACGAGCAATGCCCCCTCAAATTACAGCAGATACGGGCATGGACGTATTGACTCACGCGATCGAGGGATACACGTGTACGTGGAAGAACGACTTTGCCGATGGTCTATGTATCAAAGCAATACAGCTTGTGTTCCAATACCTTCAACGAGCAGTAGAAGATGGGAATGATATGGAAGCCAGGGAGAGGATGCATAATGCTGCCTGCATGGCCGGTATCGGTTTTACCAACTCATTAACGGGAATGGCACATGCTGCTGGTCATTCTCTGGGTGCCATTTTCCATACGCCACACGGTAGAGCTGTGGGATTGTTTTTGCCGTACACCATTGAGTATATTGGTGATGCCCGTGAAAAACTTTGGGCAGAGATAGCTTATTCTATCAGACTTGAAGTACCTAAAAGGAAAAAGGCAGCAACAATTTTAACACATGCCATACGGGAACTGGCCAGTAGTATCAACCAACCGCTGAGCATTAAGGAAACCGGTATTTCATTGGATAGCTACAACAAGGCGACGGAGAAGCTAATAGACAATATCATGGCTGATGGTTCATTGATTGTTTCTGCCAGGATACCCGATGTTGCAGAGACCGAGAAGTTTCTCCGCTACGCATACGAGGGAAAGAATATAGATTTTTAATTTGCTGGAGCTACTATTCTATTTTAAGAGATTTCGAGGGAGCGATAAGGAGGTAAAGAAAATGCCAAATTTCATAGTTGTTCATAATGCACCGTTCACTGAGGAGGAGTTGATTGCGCGCGCTAAAGCCGCCCCTAATTATATGCCCAAAGGTGTCTCCTGGAGGCGTAGCTACTGCGATTTTGCTACGAACAAGCACTTCTGCGAATGGGAAGCACCTGATGAAAAGGTGTTGAGACGAGTTCTCCAATTGACGCAGACGCCGTTTGAGGTTATCCATGCTGTGCGGCGAATGGATGCTATCAAGGTGGAATTTGAGGAGTAATG
>Ga0209536_100010629_pt1 | contig 13550 bp, 10 predicted proteins | sample DeeMarSeWOR28_12_FD_187461 | JGI IMG/M metagenome (GOLD analysis project Ga0209536, IMG submission 187461) | Marine sediment microbial communities from White Oak River estuary, North Carolina - WOR-2-8_12 (SPAdes) (version 2) | ecosystem: Environmental > Aquatic > Marine > Intertidal zone >...
CTTTAAACGAGATGAGCTGGCCGGAGAGAGGCGTGCCCTTCGCCTGCGTAAAGTAATGAAGCATGAGTATTTTATCAACGAGCGTAATATGTTCATCCGTGTCCTGGAAAGTGACCTCGGCCTCAGGATATTTGATAAGATACGCCCGGTCCAGGTAGTCAAGGGATATGGTATTCTCTGGTTTCAGAAATCGGGCATCGCATCGGCGGCACTGTTGTTCAACATCTTCGATTTCAGCCAGCTTTGCCACAGCTAGACGATAAGCTAGCTCATAACCGTATCCGTCATTTTGCTTGATGGGCGATGTCAAAGCTTTGCCTTTGTTCATCTGGTTCCATGTTGGACTGTGCGCCGATTTCCCTGTTAACTGTAATATCAGATTACTTTGCCTATATATCTAGCCAGGAGTGGGAGTAAAGCGAGTCGCCGAGCAGCACTCTGACCGTTTTGGCGTATTTGACCTCTTCCTCGGTCAACGACGCATAATCCGGCTTCTCTCCGTCCATCATCCGGTGCACTAGGCTCAGTAGTTCCGGTCTCTCCCCCCTCACAATCTTTATAAGGTCGGTATCAAAGGCGTCCACAATTGCTGAGTGCAGGCCGTATTTCATAATCATCATGAGGTAGGTCCGGTTCAGCCATGGACGAAGGTTGGTCGGTGTGCCGTTGGAAACATTGGATAAACCAACAACTGATTTGCAGCCCGGTGCAATATCCCCGAGCATGGACATAAACTCAATCAGTGCCTTGACCTGATTTATTTCCACCGATACCGGACTGACGATGGGGTCAATCCAGAGTTTTTCATTGGCGATGCCCATTTCACCAGCTTTGTAAACGAAGTCAACCGCGTTCATAGCCCGTTCGTTGGCGTCTCGTGGCATGCCTTCAGCACCCCAGAGCAGCGCAATGACATCGGCATCGTATTTCTTGGCTAACTCCAGTCCGGGCCCTATACGGTCCGGTTGTAGAGAGACGGAATTGATAAGAGGGGTCTTCTTGGTCTCCTTAAGGCCCGCTTCGATGGCTAGCAGGTTGGTCGTATCCAGTGACAGAAACTCGTCCGTTACTTCCTGCACTGTATTGATCACCCAGGGCATCAGTTCTTCGCCGGTCTTCCTCGCCGGCCCGATGTTGAGGTCAAGGTAGTCCACGCCGGCCGCGGTTTCAGCTTTGGCGAGGTCCTGAATCGGCTTGGGGTTTTTCTCCTTGAGTGCCGGGCCAATGGTCTGGGACATCATATTGATGTTTTCGCCAATGAGAATCATCTTTACCTCCTTAGGGTGTCCATGCTTTCACGTAGGCGGGAATATGGGCGCCTTCTCTGGGGCCGACCAGTATCTCCCAGCCGGGCAGTTCCTCCTCCAGGCCGCCACTTTCCACGGCCGCATATCCCGGAATAATCAGTTTCTGGTGTTTTACTTTATCCATAATTCCGCACTTCTTGATAAAGGGGCCAATGATATCGGCGCTGAACTTGCCCGCCGCCCAGGCGGTCAGTACCGATAGCCCCTCCGTGTCCTTCACCAGCAGCCAGCTGGGAACACGGCTGGTTTCCAGATAGCCCGAAATCAGGAAGTAGGTTAGCGAAAAATTGGTTGTAACCAGAACCGGTGAGTTCTCACCCGGTCCGCCAATTGTGTAAATGCCTTCCTGCGTCGCCAGTGGCCGCTGCGGGTCGGTGAAGATGTTCATCCTTTCCACGAGTAACGGATAAAGGCTTTCCCCATAGAGGTTGGACAGCACGATAATGCCGCCGTATTTGGCAACGAACATGGAGGCCAGCATCGCTTCCTTCATCGGGTCATCGGTCATCTCGCAGGGGAAGGTGATGGTGGGGAAGCCCAGCGGGCGGAATTTCTTGTTCAACGCGGCGCTGCGGATAATAACCTGGTCTTCTAGCGCCTGCCGGGTAGTCCTGGAGCCGGAGTCAATGACAATATTTTTCAGGCCCGCTTGGGTTAATTTTTCGGTCAATTCCACAACTTCTTCCAGGCCCGAGCCCTTCGCCGCTACCGGGCAGGAATTTGTCCTGGCCAGCTCCGCAACTTTATCCACGTTATCTTTGGTGGCAGCATAGATGAGCGGCTTGCGGTCGGCACAGGCTTTCAGTCCGGCAGCTAGGGCATCGGCGTTATCGCTCATCAGGATGAGGCTGCAATCGCTTCCCTGCACCACCTTGCCCACCACGCCCTCAAATTTCTGCGGGTCAGCGGACTCGCATTTTACCGCTACCAGTTCGGGACGGAGGGTGAGGCCGACTCTTTCGTACTGGAGCGTTTTGCATTTCTCCACTCTGGCTTTGACCTCAGCATCGTCCATAGTGTCCTTGATGAGGATGGCAATGCCGGGCGGGTTCTCAAATCTTTTTTCGTGGCGGAACATGACTGTCTCGCCGCCAACTTTCAGCGCCCGGTCGCCGACGCCTATGGTAACCGGCAAAATAGGCGGTGCCGAAGCCTCGGACAGCTTCTCTTTAGATTCCTCGGAAACGTGGGGACAGGCGCTCAGTTCCACCTTGCCCGAGGCCAGGCTCATGGCAAAAGCCAGGCAGGTGGGAACACCGCAGTCACCGCAGTTTGTCTTGGGTAGCAGCTTAAAAATCTCAATTCCGGTAAGTGGCATGGCAACTCTCCTTTCTTAGCCCAGTATCGGGTCCATGGTCAGTGCGGGATGCCCTTTCTCCTCAAGGAAGGGGAGAATCTCTTCTTCGGTGGTGCCGACGGTCTCATCGGCAATTTTATCCAGCAGGTCAGGCACGCCCATCTCCTCGCCACGTGCATTGAGTCGCTCGCCGATTTCCTCTTTCAGCGACTTGGGCATCCAGACCATTCGCAGCAGACCACCGTCTCCTATAAGGAATTTTTTCTGTGTGGTGTTGTATTTACCGTGGCCGACAAATCCCGGCGTGCTGATGCCGCCGCCGATGGTGCCGGCCAGGGTGGTGAACTTCATGCCGCACGGCGTCTCTTCAGAATATTCGCGGTTTACCGTCATCACGCCATTGCAGAGGGGCAGAACCACAGCGATGCACTCACAGCAGCCGCAGGTGGTCATGGGGTCGTTGACGATGCTGTAAAAATAATAGTGGTCTATCTTGCCCCGGGAGGCCTTGGTAACAAACTCGTCAACTCCTTTCCACCGTCCCAGCTTGGGGTCGAGCGTGTCGCCCTTTTCCACTGGCTGATTGGGGCCGGTGGGATTGATTTCAAAGGCCGCTTTGCAGTCCATCCAGTTGTAAGAACCGCAAAGGCCGGTCCTCTCCGGGCTGATGACGCAGACGTGGCTCGGGGCGAAGGATTGGCAAAGCGTGCAGGAATAATAAATGTCAGTGGTCTCATCGGTCATGCCTTCGATGCGAGCATCCCGGGTGGCATAGACTTCTTTAGCTTTCTCCACCATTTCTTTGACCTTATCCTCTTCGGTATAGAGCTTGACCTGCAGTTTATCGAAGATGCGCCCAAAATCCTGGTGCAGCTTGGCGTGGAGGAGGGTGCCGATATGGGACAGTTTAAAGCCTTTTTCCACTGCCTGCTTGCTGACGCGCAGCCAGGCAATGTCTCTCTGTCCTATGTGCATTGAGCCCTGGGCGTAGTTTATCAGGTGGTGTATCTGTCGTTCCAGGATGGGCTCATAGTCTTCCTGCATATTGCGGCCGGCAACCTCAACCACAATTGCCAGAGGTAGTTGTGAACCAGCCTCAACGTCAGTCAGTTCCGGCCCGATTACCTCAATCTTGCCGTCTTCCACGTCTTCCATCCGTTTGCTGGTCACCCACTCCACCATCGGGGTGCGGCCGCCGCCGGTTTCCAGATAAATATCTTCGCCGCGTACGCGTTCACCTTCGAAGGCGGGACCAAAAGCGACCGGAATGGGCACTTCGCTTACGGTTACTTTAAGGCCTCTTGTCTCAATGGCTTTGGCTACTATCTCGTCGTGGGAGACATTGGAAACAACATGCTCGTACGTGGTGATGCCGGTGGGCAGTACTTCCGGTATAGGTGTATCGGCAATTGTGGGGAAGCCGAAGAGAATAGCCCCGGCGGCATTTGCGTACCATTCATCGGTTACGTAGCCGAGGGGCAGGGCGAAAGCAAAGATACGGTCTTTGTTATATATGAGCAACTTACGGTAATCGCCGGGCTCAACACCACCGAAGGAAAGTGCCGCTCTGGTGGCAAAGCCCATGGCGAAGACTGCTGAACTGATGTCTGGCCCGAAGGAGACCAGGCGGGTTGGCCAGCCAATCTGGACTCCCGACTCAACAAGCTGCTCCGAGAAGCGCTTGCCGTTGTATTCGGCAGCCATGAAGACGTAAATGTTCTTTTGCTGCAGCTCCTGCGCGATTTTCGCCGCAATCTCGTTAGTCGGTGCCGCACCGAGTACGGCGGCGAAGCCGGGTGCCGTTCCATCAACGAACTCGATGCCCCGCTTTCTCATGATAACGTCATCGGCTGCGCCGAGCCAGATATTACTGTCAGCTATATCTTCTCCCGTGAGATAGAAATCGGGCTGTTCCAGGTACCGGATGGCTTCAATTATTTCTTCAGCGAAGAAAGTGGCCATGCCGGCGTCGAGGGCGGGAGCAAGATAAGGCAGGGGGTGTTCTTCTCTGACCGGCGGCGGGAGCAGAGTGCGGCATCTTTTCAAGATACGCTCCATATCGCCAACTTTTTCTACCTTCTCCCCCAGGATACCGTATGTTACCGGCAGATAGTAGGCGGTGTTGGGGAAGCCAACGGGTTCATTGGCACCCCATTTATCCATCGCCTGCTTCCACTTCTCTTCTGCCTGCTCTACAATCTTGTATGCGCCTCTGATTGCGGCTGAAGCAATAATCTTTGACATACTTTTTAACCCCCTTCTCTCAGCGCTTTAACGCTTAGACCGATTCCAGTTCGCGTCTCATTTCCATATCGTAAAGGACGCGCTCTCTGGCCTTGTCAATGCCCAGAGCCTTGCGCTTCTTATCGATGTGGTCAATCATGAGTTTGGCCATTTTAATCGGGTCGGTTTCAAAAGCCCACATACCGCCGTACAGATCCTCCATGTCCTTGAATAGGAAATCCGTTACCTCTTTGCTTCCCAGCGTGGGCCAGTTAACGCCAAACACGGTGAATACACCGGAGCTGACGAAGTACTGGCCGATTGAGATGGCTTTTTCACTCATCCATTCTGGTGCCGCGCCGGCGGCGGGCAGGTCGCTGATATCATCACCCAGGCCACCGTCTTTCACCATCGCCGTGGCAGCGATTAAGATGCGGGCGTTGTCAACACAGGAACCGAGATGCAGCACCGGCGGGATACCCACTGCTTCGCAGACGGAAGCGAGGCCCTCGCCGGCGAACTCCTTGGCTGCCTCGGGGAGCATGAGTCCCGCCTTGGCGCAAGCCATGGCGGCACAGCCTGTCTGGAGGACGAGCACATCGTTCTTTATAAGCTCCTTGACTAGAGTGACGTGAACATCGTCGTGGGTGACACGCGCGTTATTGCAGCCAACCACTCCGGCCACGCCGCGAATACGGCCGTTTATGATATTGTCATTAAGTGGGCGGTAGGAGGCGCGAAACAGTCCGCCCAGCAGGTAGTTGATGGTCTCGTGGCTGAAGCCGGCAATCAGGTCTGACTGCTGCTGTGGAATGCGTATGTTCTTGCCGCGGTTGGGGAAGTTATCTATGGCGGCTTTGATAATCGTTTTAGCCGTTTCAGTGGCCTTGCGTTCGTCAAACTCAATATGGGTGGCACCCTCAATCTTGGCACGCGGGTCAGTGGTAATTACCTTGGTATGGAAACAATTGGCCACGTCCACGAGCCCCTGCATTATACACTGTACGTCCACTACGATAGCCTCCACGGCTCCGGTAACAATCGCCGTCTCCTGCTGCAGGAAATTGCCGGCGATGGGCACGCCGTGGCGCATCAATATCTCGTTGGCCGTGCAGCACATGCCGGCTAGGTTGATTCCTTTGGCGCCTTTAGACTTGGCGTATTCAATCAGTTCCGGGTCTTGGGTGGTTACAGCCAGCATCTCCGCCAGTTGAGGTTCATGTCCGTGAATTATCAAATTGACCTCGTCCTCTTTGAGAACACCGAGGTTTATCTGGCTGAGCACCGGCGACGGCGTGCCGAACAGCACATCCTGGAGTTCGGTGGCAATCATGCTGCCTCCCCAGCCATCGGCAATGGCCGCTCTGGCTCCCTGAAGGAGCAGGTTCTTGTAGTCCTGGTCAACACCCATATGGGTGCGGTGCATGGCCTCGACTACCTCGCGGTCGATGCCGCGCGGAGCGATGCCGGTCTCTCGCCAGACTTCCTGTCGCTTCAAAGGTGCTTTCTTCAAGGTGAGGAGCTCTCCTTCCTGTCTGCCGAATTCTGCCATCAGCATCTCGCCAATTTCTACGGCAATCTCGCTGTTGCTCCGCTCACCAATCTCAACGCCGAGGTCAAGGGCCAGCTGGAGCAGCTTCTGTTCATCTTTAAGCTGAAACTCGGGGGATTCGCCCTTTGCTGCCAGCAGGAACGCTTCGACGACGCGGCGCCCGTGGTCACTGTGGGCAGCTGCCCCACCGGCTACCTTCCGCAGAAAGTTGCGGGCGGCAATGGTCTCGGCAGTGGCGCCACAGACGCCGGTCCGCTTCTTCTTCTCTTCCGGCGTCTCCTCTTTGCCCTTGGGCAGGGGCACCCGACAGGGGCCCATGGAACAAATATTGCAGCAACTGCCCTCTGAACCTATGGGGCAGGGTTTTGTCGTCTCGGCACGGTCAAAGACAGTTCTGACTCCATCCTCGGCCGCTTTCGCGAGCATATCGATAGTTGCCTGGTCAACGCTCTTTGCTTGTTTTGTTTCTTTCTCTTCTGTCATTATACTCTCCTCCCAGTCCTTGATTTTATATTAACCAGCGGTCAATTCGGCCATCATTTCATTGACAAGTTTGATTGAATCAGGGTGCCTCATAACCAGAACATCGGCGCCTGCCAGTAGCAGACACATGGCGGACATGGCCTCAAACAGAATGCCTCTCTTTTTATCGTCCCCCATCTTGGGGTCATTATCCTCCGATGCTTTGGCTTCCTTTATCTTCCAGACCTCGCTGGCGATATTGCAGATAATGGGGAATTGGAGCTTTTCATCCTGCTGGGTCAGCGCGGCCATTCGCATCCGTTCCATGACGGAATATGCGTACTCAATGCCGTAGCCGATGCCGCTGACGGTGGGGTCCATAATAATCAAGTCGTCGGAGACCCCGAGGGTGCCCAGCAGAATATTGAGCTGTTTGGCCAGGTTGATATCAATCGGCGATGAAGACGCCACGGTATGCTGGTAGCCAATGGCGGCGGCGCCGAGCTGCTTGTGATCGCCCTCTTCCACCGGGCCGATTATCAGGTTTTTCCCGTGGCAGACTTCGGATATCTTGCGGAAAACTTCGACGTCTTTATCATGGTTGGCAGTGCCCCAGACGATAAGCGGCACATCAATAGCGTCAGCGACTTTTTTGACGACTTCGGTCGCCTCATCGGCACCACGGTCCATGCCGTTGGGGTCAGTGCTGGCCAGACGCAGACATATCATCTCTGCCCCGTAGTCGCTGATGCACTTTTTAGCCCAGGCGACAGGGTCGTCGGTGACGCCGGCAAACGGCTCCAAAGCTGCTTCAGGCCATTCCTCAGGAGGTGAGTCGTAGACCTCCATGGCGATTCTGGGCAAGCGCGGCATTTCGCCTTCAAAAAGGTAAAAAGGATAGCAACTCTCACCGCCAACGATGACGGCTTTGTCACCTGTGCCCAGCTTGATTTCTTTAATCTTACCGCTATAGGTGGTTTTTGGTATCTCAAATGCCATTTCTGCCTCCTTTTCCTAAGCCGGAGTCTTTCTCTTTTCGCTACCGAACCAGTCTTTTCCGTACCAGTAACGTTCCGCAGTGCTCAGATACTTAAGTTTTTCGGTGCGCTCTCCCAGTTTCTGCCGCCACCTTCCCATCTCCTCGCCCTCGGGCTTTCCTTTTTCATAGGTTTCCCCGAGCACTTCCACCTTGTCGCGGTTGGGTGCGCTCTTTTCTTCAATCTTATATTCTTCCATAATTGCCTCCTTCTAAGCCAGACCTGCGGCCAGCTTGGCTGATTTTACCGTGTTCACCATGAGCATGGTTATGGTCATAGGCCCGACGCCACCGGGTACCGGTGTGATGGCGCTGGCCTTCTCTTTTATACCCTCAAAGTCAACGTCGCCAACCAATATGCGCTTGCCTTCTGCTGTTGTACCGACCTGGTTCACGCCGACGTCAATCACCACCACTCCTTCCTTGACCATATCGGCGGTGACGGCGTTAGGTCGGCCGGCAGCCACTATCAGTATATCAGCCCGACGGGTGTGAAAGGAAATGTCGCGGGTACCGGTATGGCAGATGGTGACGGTAGCGTTGGCTCCCGCCCTTTTCTGTAGCAGGATATTGACAATTGGCTTGCCGACGATATTACTTCTGCCAACGACGACGACCTCGGCACCTTCTATCTGCACTCCAGTCCTGATTAAGAGTTGCTGGATACCGTGGGGAGTGCAGGGCAAATAGTCAGGCTCTCCTATCATCAATTTTCCCACATTTACCGGATGAAATCCATCCACGTCCTTTTTGGGATTTATGGCGTAAAGGACTTCTGTTTCGTCGAGGTGTTTGGGGAGGGGGAGCTGCACCAGGATGCCGTGTATCTTGGGGTCTTTGTTCAAACGGTCAACGAGAGCTAATAATTCATCCTGAGTGGTCTCCTCCGGCAGGTCGTGGCGTTCCGAGTATATGCCGAGTTCAATTGAAGTTTTTTCCTTTCCTCCCACATAGGATTGTGAGGCAGGGTCGGCACCGACCAGCACCGTAGCCAGGCCCGGCACCAGATTATGCTTGGCTTTGAGCTCGGCAATCTCCTGTCTCAGTTCCTCACGGATTTGCTTGGCCACTTCCGTCCCGCTGATAATCTTGGCTGTCATTGCATACTCCTATTGCTTTATTGTCGCCTCGGCTTTGTTCTGCAGCAGTCTGGTCATCAGAGTGTCAACCACTTCCGTCGACCTGCAGTCGGGCAGGTCGAGGAGGGGATTCATCGCCATGTCGGATTCCGCCACGGTATTGTCTAGCGGGATAATGGCGGCTGGTTCAATTCCCAGCCGGCTCATTTCCTCTTTTACGTGCCGGTCTATATCGTCAGTCACCATATTTATAATGACCGATTGCCTTTTGACCACCAGCTTGAGCTCGGCCACCAGTTCTTTCACGCGGTAGATGGTGCGGATGCCTTTCACCGAGTGGTTGGAGACAAGTAGCAGCTCATCGATATTCTGTGTGGTGCGGCGGCTCAGGTGTTCCATCCCGGCTTCGTTGTCCATGACAACATACCGGTAGTTGCCGGACATGCTGTCCATGAATTTGCGCAGCAGGAGGTTGGGGTAGCAGTAACAGGCGGGACCTTCTCCCCGCCCCATGGTCACCAGGTCTAGCCCCTTGCTCTCAACCATAGCGCCGTTGAGCTTGATTTCAAGGTATGCTTCCTTGGTCATCCCCGGTGGGATATTGATTTTTTCTTCATTGAAGGTAGCGATGATGGCGCCAATGGTCTGACTGACGTTCAAGCCCAGGCTCTCGCCAAAATTGGCATTGGCATCGGCGTCCACGGCCAAAATCGGCTCCAGACCATTCTTTTTGAGGTAGCGGACTACCAGGCTGGCTACGGTGGTCTTACCACTACCGCCCTTGCCGACAACCGCGATATTATAGCTCAAACTTTAATCCTCTCTTTTTGGTTGTTATTCGACCCGCCGGCCAGCCTTTTGCTCACCGTAGGAAATTCCTCGGCATTGGTGTGCGGCAGGAAAAGCGCGGCGACGTAATTGTTCATGAATTCCACGTTCTCACTCAACTCTAAATTGGTCATCATCTGGGCCACTCTGCGGGCATCGTCAAGCAGGTCCGTGGAGAAAGATGTCAGCCTGGCGCCCAGTAGCGACCCGTTGCCGATAAATATAAACTTGTCCTCTGGCAAATCGGGAAGCAGCCCGATGGTGATGGCTCTTCTAATATCTATATTGCTGCCGAAGGCGCCGGCGACTATCACCTGGTCGAAGTCGCAGCCGCCAGAGCCTACGCTTTTGCACAACGTCTGGCAGCCGGCATACATGGCGGCCTTGGCACGCATCAGATTATCAATATCCACCTCAGTAATCACGATATCGCTGCCGGTCTGAGTCTCTGCTGCATGGGCAAGGATATACTCGTAGCCATCGGTGCCCGGTCTGACCCGCTTGGTGGGCAGGTCGTGGTTGAATTTGCCGTTCTGCCCGATAACGCCGGTTTCCAGTAGCTCGGCGACCGTATTTATCAGACCTGAACCGCAGATGCCTTTCGGTTTGGCGTTGCCGATGGTGCCGATTTCCGGTTCGAAGTCGGAACGATTGATTTTAATGTCTTCTATAGCGCCCTCAGCGGCAATGATACCATGCTTTATACCTCCGCCTTCAAATGCGGGACCTGCAGAGCAAGAGGCGGTGACCATCCAGTCCGAGTTGCCGATAACAATTTCCCCGTTAGTGCCAATGTCCATAAAGAATGTCAGAGCCTTTCTCTGATGCACGCCGGCACCGACGATGCCGGAGACGATGTCCCCGCCCACGTAGCTGGCTACCGCCGGGAAGGTGAAAAGATAGGCGTGGGCACCGACTTCTATTCCCAAAGAGCTTGCTGGCACAGCTGGGAAAAAGTTGGCCACAGGCGTGTAGGGAGTTAATCTGATATACTGCGGGTTCAGGCCCAGCAGTATCTGGGTCATGACGGTGTTGCCGGCAGCCATTATGTGGCTGATGCGTTCTGTCTCAACCTTGCTCCGGGCTTGCAGTTCGCCGATGATATCATTGATGGTGGCGACAACTGCTTGCTGCAGCTTCTTCAGGTTGCCCGTTTTCTGGCAGTAGGCAATTCGGGTGATTACGTCTTCCCCGTAGCTTATCTGCCCGTTATAGGCCATGCTCTCGGCAACAACCCGCCCGCGATTTAAATCGAGCAATTGCCCGCAGACAGTGGTGGTGCCGATGTCAAAGGCCAGCGAGTAGTGTTTATCCCTGGTGTCGCCGGGCTCAATGTTTATCACCCGTGGCCGGCGTCTGTCTCCGGCCCTGGGTTTTGCCGCCGTTACCAGCGTCGTTACCGTGGCTTTCCACTTTCCGTCACGCAGGGTGTTGGCCAGCTTTTGCACTACGTTAAAATCAATGGACAGGTTGCTCAGATGGTAGCGCTGCCTGAGTCCCCTGAGCAGTCGGGTAAGGTCGCTGGTGTTGTCGTCAAGCGTGGGCGGCGGCAGCTCTACGAAGTACTTGCTCAGAGGGGGCACAAACCGCCAGCCAGTGGCGAGGACTTCAGAAACCCGCTTCTGCTCTTGGGCTAGGACCGCTTTTTCTAGCCTTGACTCGACCGGAACGTATACGGATAAATCGGAGAGAACCCGTGTCTGGCAGGCCTGTCTGATTCCTTTGTGGAACTCCTCTTCGGTGATTTTGTCGGTCCTGTCTGTCTCTACGTCGCCTTTTTCAATCTGTACTTTGCACGTACCGCAGGTGCCTGCACCGCCGCAGGAAGCGTAAATGCGCACACCGGCAGCAATGGCTGCCTGCAGGAGGTTCTCTCCCTGGTCCACCACAATTTCCACATTGTCCGGGTTGAAGTGGACCTTGAACTTTTTCTGTCCCGCCGTCTTAGCCATCTACAATAAATATTTAATGTTATTATAAGCTTTTTTAAAAGAGTCCCTGAACCTTGCCCGTATTGACATCGACATCAACTCTGCGGAAGGCCGGGTCGGAGCTGGTGCCGGGCATCAGGCTGATAGTGCCTGCACAGGGACAGAGGAATTTGGCTCCGGAGTAAATAAGCACGTCTCGGATGGGCAGTAGCCAGTCCTTGGGTACTCCCTTTTGCGCTGGGTCATGAGTGAGGGACAGGTGTGTCTTCACCATCATCGTGGCATATTCGTCAAATTTGGCGTCGGACTCAAATTGCTTGGCCTTTGCCTCAGCATCCGGTGTCCAGGAAACCCCAGCGGCGCCATAGACCACTTTGGCGATGTTCTCCACGCGCTCCCTCAGCTTCATTTCCATGGGGTAGAGGAACTGGAAGTCGTTCTGGTCTTCGCAGGCCTCTATCACAGCATCGGCAAGGTCCAGAGCCCCGTCGCCGCCGTTTGCCCAGTGTGAGGAGACGGCGCAGCGTGCCCCTGCATCCTCGGCGGCCTTCTTCACCATTGCCACCTCTTCATTGGTGTCGGTGTGGAAGGAGTTGATGCAGACCACCGGGTTGATGCCGGACTTGCGGATAACGCCGATGAGGTGCAGCATATTTGGCAGCCCTTTCTCTACCAGTGATACGTTTTCCTTGGTGTATTCGTCAGGGAGTGGAAGCCCGGCCACTACCTTGGGGCCGCCGCCGTGCATTTTCAGCGCGCGGATGGTGGTCGTCAGCACGGATACGTGTGGCTTGAGTCCGCTGTAGCGGCACTTTACGTTCCAGAATTTTTCAAAGCCGATGTCGGCGGCAAAGCCGCTCTCGGTAACGTGATAGTCAAACATCTTTAGGCCGATGCGGTCGCCAATGATAGAGGACTGCCCCACGGCGATGTTGGCAAAGGGGCCAGCGTGAACCATCACCGGCTGATACTCTGCTGATGAGCAGAGGGTGGGGTTAATGGTGTTGCGCATCCAGGCGGTCATGGCACCGCCCACCTCTAAATCACCTGTGGTAACCGGATTGCCTTTTTTGTCGTAGGCGACGGTGATGTCATCCATTCTCTGGCGCAGGTCAGCCAGGTCTCTGGCGATAGATAGCATGGCCATCAGCTCGGAGCTCACGGCAATGCCGAACTTCGACTGCATGGTGTAGCCGTCCATTCGACCGCCCAGGCCGATGATGATGTTGCGCAGGCTCTGCGCGCAGAAGTCAATGATCCAGCCCATCTCCACTTTGGTGGGGTCAATGTCTAGGCGGCGCATTTTAGTTAGCCGGGCTAGTTGCTCATCATTGTAGTTGCGCTCGTGCTGCATCCTGGCCGTCAGTGCGACCATGGCCAGGTTGTGGGCGTTGGTGATGTCGTTGATATCACCGGTCAGACCCATGGAAAACTCGGTCATAGGAATGAGCAGCGAGTTACCGCCGCCGGCGGCGGTGCCCTTGACATTCATGGTGGGTCCGCCGGATGGCTGGCGCAGGCTACCGCTTTTGCCCGGGTAGATCCGATGGGCCAGATGGATCCTGACCGTGCGCCCCATATCATTCTTTCCAAGGAGGTATTATTCGACAAGGAAAAATATCTGAGCGAATTGAGTGATACCATCACTAAATACGGGGAAGCGGTGGTAGTAGTCCAGGAAGACCTCACCGATGCCAAAGCAAAAAAATCAATTGCCGAGGTATATGGTGAACCTGAACTGGATCCGCATGGCAATATCCAGCACGGCCGGGCCACCAGTTTCGCCCCTGGTGTTTTCCTGGCTCAACTGGCTGTTAAGGAACTCAAGGTAGAAG
>Ga0209536_100010630_pt1 | contig 13549 bp, 12 predicted proteins | sample DeeMarSeWOR28_12_FD_187461 | JGI IMG/M metagenome (GOLD analysis project Ga0209536, IMG submission 187461) | Marine sediment microbial communities from White Oak River estuary, North Carolina - WOR-2-8_12 (SPAdes) (version 2) | ecosystem: Environmental > Aquatic > Marine > Intertidal zone >...
TCGACGTAGTGGTCGCAGGCGTACAGGTCGCCGTTGTGCTCCAGGGCCAGGCCCGCGCCGCAGGTCTCGTCGAAGACGCACATGCCGGACGAAGCCAGCCCCATCCAGTTGCGGGCGGCGGCTTCAAAAGTCTGCACGTACACTTTACCCACGTCGTGGCGCACCCACTCGTCAAAGATAGTGGTCAGAAAATACCCGAACTGCTCCGGCCCCACCGCCCGCTCCGAGACCCGGCTGCCCTCCTGGTACAGGGTCAGCCCCTGATCATCCACCCGCTCGACCACCGGGATAAACTGAATCCAGTCGGTGCCGGCCTCATCCCGCAAGAAGCGGTAGACTTCCAGGGGATAGTCGGCGTTGATGCGGTTGACGGTGGTCAGGATGTTGTAGTCCACGCCGTGCTTCTGCAGCAGCCTCAGCCCCCGCATCACCTTATCAAAGGTACCCTGGCCACCCTTATTCATCCGATAGAAGTCGTGCACTTCACGCGGACCGTCGAGGCTGAGGCCGATGAGAAAGTCGTTCTCCTTGAAGAACTGGCACCACTCGTCATCCAGCAAGGTGCCGTTGGTCTGCATGGTGTTCTCGAAGGTCATACCCGGCTTGCGGTACTTCTCCTGGAACTCTATCGCCTTGCGATAAAACTCCACCCCCATCAGGGTGGGTTCGCCCCCCTGCCAGGCCACCGTCACCTGGGGGGTGCGGTGGGCGGCGATGAGCTGCCGGATGTAGGTCTCCAGCATCTCGTCGGTCATGCGAAAGTGGCTGCCGGGGTAGAGCAGTTCCTTATCCAGGAAAAAACAGTACGAGCAGGCCAGGTTACAGATGGCGCCAGTAGGCTTGGCCAGCACATGGATACGGGGCGGGATCTTGTTAGTCATAAATCAGTCCTTTCATCTTTTTCTCACACAACCCATAGGTCCCCGTACGGGGAAGCCACAAAGTCACAAAGATTTATTCGGTTTGCTTGGTGTTCTTTGTGTCTTAGTGTGAGAATCAAGGATCTACTTCCTCACCAGACTGCGACATTCTTCACCTGCGCTGCGCTCTGGTTCTCAATGACATGTTTCTGATGGTGATAGATCATTCACCACGGTCTTCATTGTCACCCTCTTCATCGTCGACGCCTTGATCGTGGATCCTCAGAATGAAGAGGCTGACCACAAACACCCAGATTGGAAAACCTAAACGAAGCAGCCGCAAACTAGGGCCGCCCACCAATAGCACCAGCGCTATCAGAAAGGTGAGCCAGACCAGCCAGCGCGGCATGACCTCGGTTCGCGACCAGATTGTGCCCGACGAGAACATAAAGGCCCCTGCCATACGCAGCGTGACCACACTTCCCGTCACTTTGATCATCTCCCGGCCAAAGATATAGGCGTTGCTATTCGGCCATGTGTCTGGATTTGCGCTAAAGCTGGCCAGGACAGCGGCGATGACGGTCGTCCAGGCAAAGAGCCCAGCCAGGAAGAGCAGGCCGCTGCCAAAGAAGATGGTTGAAAAGAACTTATCTTCATATTCCCCTATCTGGTTACGGATGACGCCCATAAACCACAGAAAGGCAAGCCCGGCAAAGGGCACCAAGGCCACGGCAGAGAAACCCAACCGGCCTGCTCCGACAGCCAGCCGGTTTCATAGGGCGGAACTTCTAGAAGGAAGAGGTGTACTGCCACATTACTTGTGCCCAGCAAGAGTGAGAAAATGATCCCGGCCAACGCCGCAGGCAGCGGCGTTCTCAGGCTACTTCGTGTTAGAGGACGAGTTGGCTCAGATATAATTATGTGCTGTGGTTTCCTTTCCTTGATAATCCAAACACTCTTTACTGTCTCTCCTTATGCTTCCGGCATCCCTGTTGTGAGACCTCGGACCCGGGCGGCGAAGGTGTCGACCGCCTCCCGGTCGCCTTCGCTCAGATCAAGCCCCTCGAGGACGCGCACGAAGTGCCCCAGCGCCCTGATGACCGCCGGATCTCCGCCGCTGTACAGCACGATCTGAGCGGTGGCCATCTCAGCGAAGTCGCCAAACGCCGGGGCCCGCACCGCGACGCGCTGTACCCCTTCGGCGTCGGTCCGACCGACCGGACCCAACCGGACCTGTGCCAGCCGTGGGAAGCGGAAGGTCATCTCTTCGATGACCCGCACCGCGGTGTTGGGATCGTTGATGCCGGGGGAGAGGGCCATGATGGCCATGTCGACCATCATGACCAGTCCATACCCGACGGCTCGATCCAGCTTCCCGCACCTTCCTGGAAGCTTCGAGCTTCCAGGAAGGTGAAAGTTAGTCAGACGCGTCAAACACCACCTGGTCGTACCACCACAGCCGCTCGAAGAAGGCGCGGTGCTGGCGTTGGACCGTTTGAGTCGCCGCTTGTCGCACGATCTGGGCAATGGTCCGCCTCCCGTCGATGGCTTTGAACAGTCGTTTCTCCTGGGCGTTGATGGGAAGATACAGGTCCGGATAGGTATGGCTCTGATTGATGAGCACGGCGGCGGCTCCTGGGGGAAGCCGTTCCTCAATGATGAGCGTTCGGGGCAACCGGATAGGTACGTGGGTGAGCCAGCGGTCGTCGTCAAAGCAGATCGGTTGGCTGGCGCCGGGCCGGTCGGTGCGGTAGGCAACCAGGCTGTGCCGAACCATAGTCCCCCGGAACAGCTCGACCGCGGCGTAGCCCTCCTGGGCGGATAGCTGCGCCAGCCGGGATGCGTGCGGGGTGCTGGCCAGCGCCCCGCATTGGGCCAGGTAGGGCGCCTGACGGATCCAGCGCCCGAAGGTCAGACCACCCCGTTTCAGGTACTCGAACAACTGCGGCACGCTGTAGGCCCGGTCCTGGGGATGAAGCAGCGCGTCAGCCAGCGCCGCCCTGCGCCGAAAGTCCGGCGCCTCGCGCAGCAGGTGCTCCAGCGGATGACCAGCCGGCAGCTCCATCAGGGCCGCGGCCAGATCCGTGATCTCCTGGTCGGAGGTGCCAATCCCCAGCCGGCGACAGTACTCCTGGAGCATGTAAATGCCGGTCCGGCCGTAAGGGGCGTAGACCATGAGGTGCATGGCCCCATCCGGCTTCATGGCGGAGCGCAAAGCACGCAGGCCGGCATCCGGGTCGGGCAGATGGTGCAATACTCCAGTGCAGACGATTTTGTCGTAGCTGCGACCCAATTCGTCAACCCGCTCGATGGGAAGCTGGTGCACCTCAAGATTGGCCAGGTTGTATTGACGTTTAAGCGCCTGGGTATGCTGGATGCTGGTAGCGCTGACGTCGATCCCGGTCACACGCGCCTCCGGCTGGCGCAGCGCGTGCTTGGCCGCCTGGGCGGTTCCGCACCCAGCGATGAGTACCTCCTGGTCCTCCCGGTACGCGGTCGTAGGCCACATCAGGTGGTAATCTGCCCGGCGCCGGGCCGGGTCCAGCCAGAGCTGGCGGTACCGATCCAAGTCGGCCACCGGAGGCGGATAGGGATGCTGGTCATAGAAGCGCCGCACCTGGTCCGCAGCATCTACCACATTCATACCCTTTGTCTTGTTGCTATTCGCCACATCATTGCCGGCGGTATCGACCGCCTCTCTTATGAACATCATGCCGTTTGTTGTTCCCTATCTAAGTCGATCTAAAACTCCAGACACTGCCGACGATACCCTGAATGACCAGCAGCGCTGCTACAATCGACCCAAACTTGACCACCCACCACCGAATTGAAGGTCAGCGCAACCGATGGCTAAATGGTGGCAGATCGGCGCCCTCCGGACGATGAGGGAGGGCGCCGATCACACGAGACTACTCATCCTCACTGGCGAAGGCTTCGCGCAGTTTCTCTTCATCCTCTTTGGAGAGGTTGGTCGAAATGACCTCGAAATCATACTGCTTCATGGCGCCCCACCCGAGGATGTGGCATCATTCGCCATCAAAATGTTGCTGCTGCTGATGTCTTTGTGCATCACTTGTTGGGCGTGAATGCCGCTCAGTATCCCGGAAACATCCACCGCAATCCGCAATTTCTCGAGCAAATCAAGCGACGCCGTCCTGATGAGTTCCACCAAAGATTGCCCCTGAATGTATTCCAGCAGCACCGGCTGGCTTTCAGTGCCCTCCTTGGCCAGAGCCGGACGCACCCCAGGCAGATCAGCCAGTTGCCTGGTGATGGCATACTCATTGTGCAGTTGGTCGAGGTGCGTGCGGGTTGGGGGTTGGTGGACGGCCTCTTTGAGCAGGACCGGCCCCTCGTAGCCTGGCCTGGCCTGCAAATGCAACAAGAAATTGCGGCGATGGAGGGGATGTGTTTCCATTCCCGCGTGAGCCTCCCTCAATAGTGACTGATAAGTGTCCAAGACTTGAGTTTGTCCCGCATGCGCCGGACAAAGAAGAGTGGATCGGATTATACCACAGTTCCTAAATAGGACAAAGGTTCTCTATAATAAGGGTGGCTCGCCGGTCCGCGGCCATCCGGCTTATGGGAGCTAGGCTGACAGACGTGAATCGTCGTGCAAAACCCAGGTTTATTTGGATTTTGGGTTCATACTTGGATAGAGGGTTGGGCAGCGCCAGGCTGGCAGTGGGGACTGAGGTCAAGGGCGAGCGCAACGCGGGAGTAAAGCGACAACCCCTTGACCGAATGACCAGGCCAGAAGCTAAACGAGCCAGGGCCGCAATTTGCGGGCCTGTCAATTGCGCTTGGGCGCGTGGTTGAGTTGAGAAGCTAGCAGGCTTGCACCCGCCGTCGTTTTGAAGTACAATCGAGTTCTAATTTGGCGGTCAGCACAAGACCGTTTTTGTTTATTGTCTGGTAGTATTTGTGGTACAATACAATTCTAATCACGAGCGAGTGGATAACAACCTGGGTAATATCTCAGAGAGTGACGCGAGAAAGGATTTAGTGGAAAGGAATTAGGAATGAGAAAGTACATCGTGATGGTGGCTGCCATCGGGATTATACCCCTGCTGGCAGCCTGTGGGGCAACGACCCCACCACCAACAGAAGAGGCGACGGACACGCCTGTGGCAGTAGTTGCTTCACCCACAGTCTCAAGCGCGGTGACGCAGACTCCCACCTCTATCTCCGAGGAGGCTACAGAGGCTGCTTCCGAGCTAGAGTCTGTGTTCCCTACACCGCATCCTAACCCCGAATGCGTGGTAGAACCTATCCCTGAAGATCCAAACATCCCGCCGGTGACCGCTGATGAGTGGTCAAAGGGGCCGGACGATGCGCTGGTAACCTTGATAGAGTACGGCGACTTCCAGTGACCAGGCTGTGCAGGGGTTTCTCCCCTGGTCAAGCGTCTGGAAGACGCTTACGATGGTCAACTAAGAATTGTTTATCGCCACTTCCCATTGATCTCTATTCACGACAAGGCTGCGATCACCGCCGAAGCATCCGAAGCAGCCGGTGCCCAGGGCGCATTTTGGGAAATGCACGATCTGCTCTACGACCGACAACAGGAATGGGCTTCGAAGTCCCTGGAAGAGATGCCTGACGTGCTGTCCGGCTACGCTGAGGAGTTGGGCTTGGATGTGGAGGCTTTTGACGAAGCGCTGGCCGATGGCACCTATACCGATAAAGTGATGGACGCCTATGATTCCGCGGGTGCCGCAGGGCTATCCGGGACCCCTAGCTTTATGGCTTCTGGTGTTCACTATCCATCCCAGCAATGGGGTCTCTCTTACCAGGGCTTGGCTGCCTTCGTACAGTTGGTAGTTATGAAGGAACTGCAATTCGATGCACCACCGCCAACGGTCATCCAAGAGGGCAAGCAGTACCAGGCCACCATCGAAACTGAAAAAGGGGATGTCGTGGTCGATCTCTTTGCCGACCAGACCCCGGTCACGGTCAACAGCTTTGTGTACCTGGCAGAGCAAGGCTGGTACGATGACACTATATTCCACCGAGTCATCCCGGGCTTCATGGCACAAGCTGGCGATCCCAGTGCTACCGGCATCGGTTGGCCTGGCTACCGCTGCTCAGACGAACTAGATCCCGAACTCACCTTTGATGGGGCAGGGGTGCTGGGCATGGCCAATAACGGCCCCGATACCAATGGCAGTCAATTCTTCATCACCCTTGAGGCCCAGTCGCACCTTGACGGGAAGCACACTGTGTTTGGCCGTGTCCTCGAAGGCATGGACGTGGTCGAGGCGCTGGCCGCTCGCGACCCACAGGCGGTCGCTCCTGATGCGCCGGGCGAGCGTATTTTGAGCGTCACGATTGAGGAGAAATAACATCCAGGATTCTGGCTATCCTGCATCACGCTCGGTTGATGTCTGGCATAGTCTCGGATAGAGAAAAAAGACTGCCGGGGTCTCCAAGCGGCCGTCAGGGAATAGCTTTCCCACGTGGCATTCCATTTCCAACGGGAAGTCCAGATGACATGCAGTAGGCTATTTCCACACCGGCCCTAAGATCCCGGCAGTCTGGCACTTTTTTCCTTATTTGGATCAAAAGTTTACATAACGAACAGGGAGCGTGCAACCCTATGAAGAATTTGCTCATCACGGGTGGAGCGGGTTTCATTGGCTCCAACTTCGCGCACCACGTCTTGGAGACCTATCCTGAATATCGGGTGGTCGTCCTCGACAAACTGACTTATGCTGGCAACCTAGACAACCTCCAAGACATTTGCAAAGACCCGCGCTACACCTTTGTGCAGGCCGACATCTGTGACGTAAGGGCAGTGAATCAGGTAATGCGCGATCATGAAATTGACACAATCGTCAACTTCGCTGCCGATACTCATGTAGACCGCTCACTCATGGATCCAGGTACCTTCATCCTGGCTGACGTCTACGGCACCTACGTATTGCTGGAAGCAGCGAAGGAGTTTGGGATAGAACGATACCACCAGATCAGCACCGACGAAGTATATGGTGAGGTCTTGGAGGGTCGCTCGACTGAGGAGGACCGTCTGCACACGCGCAGTCCCTACTCAGCCAGCAAAGCTGGCGGTGACCTGATGTGTCTGGCCTACTTCACCAGCTTTGGTGTGCCCATCACCATTACACGGGGCAGCAATAACATTGGTCCTTACCAATATCCGGAAAAGGTCGTGCCTCTCTTTATCACCAATGCTATCGACGGTATCCCGCTGCCGCTCTATGGTGACGGTTCGCAAATGCGTGATTATCAGTACGTGCGCGACCATTGTGAGGGAATCGACGTGGTATTGCACCGCGGTCAGCCCGGCGAGATTTACAACCTGGGGACGGGGGTTGAAACGCGTAACATTGACATGGCGCATCTCATCCTCAAGTTGCTGAACAAGCCGGAGAGTCTGATCCAGGCTATCACCGACCGCCCTGGACACGACCGTCGCTATGCACTGGACTGCACCAAAATCCAGGCCTTAGGTTGGCAGAGCCGCCACAGCTTTGAAGAAGCCATCGAGGCAACTGTGCGTTGGTACGTCGGTAATGAGTGGTGGTGGCGCAAGATCAAAAGCGGAGCACACTACGAGGAGTATTACGAGCGCCAGTACGCGGGGCGAGAGATTGACGTGGAGTTGGGCTAAGTCTGGAGAAGTTCAAACAAAGTGCCCCGACATCTGAGTCTGGCTGAAGGTATGTGCCTTCTATAGCCAGCTTCTGGAAATGCGGGGCACCTGGGTAGTCGGATTACTGGTTCTTGGGATATATCGACTAGTGCCCCATCAAAGTGGTTTTGATAGACTATATAAAGCCCACATAGGCACGTTTTGGTATATTCCCCAGAGGGGACCTGCGGGCAAAATTACCGTGAAAGGGTACTAGAAACGATCGCCTCAAGCGTAATGAATAAGAGACAGCATATCGTAGCCTTCCAACTTATCCCGGCCGTGTAGGAAGTCCAACTCCACCAGGAAGGCGACCCCCACGATTCTGCCGCCCAACCGCTCGACCAGGTTGATAGCTGCTCGTGCCGATCCCCCGGTGGCTAACAGATCGTCGACGACCAGTATGCGCTGTCCCGGCTCAATGCCGTCCCTGTGCATCTCCAACGTGTTGGTGCCATACTCCAGTTCGTAGCTTTCGCTAATGGTTTCGGCTGGCAGCTTGCCGGGCTTTCGAATTGGGACAAAGCCGGCGCCTAACTTGTACGCTAACGGAGCGCCAAAAATATATCCACGTGCCTCAATGGCCACGATACCGTCTATATCGATATCGGCGTACCGATCGGCCATTCGATCAATTGCCTCGCGAAAGGCCTCCTTATTTCTGGTGAGGGTGGTGATATCTTTGAAGAGGATGCCGTCGATCGGGAAATCAGGTACGTCACGGATGAGGCTTGCGAGATCCATAGCTAGTCTCCTCTCATGGGGGGCAGATCCTGAACAAGTGGGATCACGATTTTTGGCTCTTCCGAAACGAGCCAATTCTAGCAGATGGAGGTTGATTCGGCAAGTGCTCTTGGAGCACAATTTGTGGTATAATTCAGTAAGCGGACAAAAACACCGTGAAAGTCGTTTTGCGATAGCACTATAGGCAGCGGAAACAACAAGAAATGGTCAATCGTCGCCACATAAGCTATGTCGCCGGGTTGCTCTCCCTCCTGCTTGCTGGGGGCTGTAGCGCGCCGCAACTGCCTGTTCTCTTTTCGCCCACTGTCGTGCCTACAGCGACACCTGAGGCCAGCCTCACCCCGGAGATCAGCGCAACCCCATCCCAATCTGTAGCCACGTCAGAAGCACAGCCAGAGGAGGTATCCACTCCAGAATCGCAGCTACCCATACAACTTACCCTATGGACGGTCAAGGCTGTTTCTCCTCAGGCAGAAGATGATCCAGGTGAGGTGTTTGGGGAGGGTCTCGAAGCATTCGAGAACACCTTCCCTGATGTCCAAGTCTCAGTTGTGCTCAAGAACGATTCGGGCAAAGGCAGTGTGCCTGATTACCTGCGGACATCCAGCCAGGCCGCTCCCAGCGTTTTGCCCGATTTGGTCGTGCTAGATATGGGGGACCTGGCGCAGCTAGCACGCACCGGGCTTGTCATCCCTCTCGATGAACTGGCCTCACCCTCTTTGATTGATGACTTGCTGCCAGGCGCCCGTGCTGCTGGCACCGTGGATGGCCAACTGATGGGTATTCCTTTTGAGATGGATGTGGAGCATCTGATTTACAACACCAACAAGCTCACCTCAACTCCGATTGTCTGGACCGATGTTATCAGCGCCAATACCTCGTATGTCTTCCCCGCTAGAGGTAGAAATGGATTGGTCAATGATGCTTTTCTCATACAATACTTGGCCCTGGGCGGGCGTTTACAGGACGATGAGGGACGACCCATTCTTGACGAACAGGCTCTGCGGGCTGCACTCGAGTATTATCGCCGGGGACTTGAAGAAGGTGTTATTCCGCCCGAGGTGCTGACGATTAGCACTCCTGATGAGATTTGGCCTGACTATGTCGCCGCCCAGGTGGGGATGGCTCACGCCAACGGTCGACGCTTTCTTAGTGACAAAAGTGTGTTGCGCACCACTGATTTTGCCAATATCCCTACTCAGAACGGTACTCCCCTCACTATTGGCCGTGGTCGTGCCCTGGCTATCGTGACCCACGATCCTGACCGGCAAGCTATGGCCTCACAGCTTATTGAGTGGCTTATGGCACCCGATAACAACGTGGCGTGGAGCCAGGCGACCTCGTATCTCCCAACGCGTTATGCAGCTTTTGAACTGATCGGAGATGAAGATCCTTACTGGCCTTTTCTACAGTATCAGTTGGAAGTCGCTGTGCCTCCACCGTCCTTCCCAGAGTATGATCAGCTCGGACGCGTGCTCCAGCAGGCTGTGATTGAAGTGTTGAGTGAGGAAGCCACGCCCGAGGAGGCAGCCGATGCTGCGCTGGACGCTATTACGCCATAAGCACTGATTTCAAAATTGCCCAGTCAGGCTTTCACCGTCCATTCTGCATAAATAACGGAAGTAGCGATGCACACATTACCTGAGAACTCCCTGGCGACCAGAGAACACGCGTGGCGGATCATGCGCGCTGCCCTGACGGCGGTTGAGCCGGGCTCTGCAGTGCGACGAAACTTGCGCTTGACCGCCAGTCGTCTAACAATTGGAGATGCACAGGGCGCCGAGCGGACCTACGACCTGGACGATTTTGACCGAGTTTTGGTGGTAGGTGCGGGCAAAGCCGGCGCACCCATGGCGGCTGCCGTGACCGAGGTGTTGGGGGAGCGAGTGTCAGATGGAGTGGTGGTGGTCAAACATAAGCACGTTCTGAATGACCCAACTGCGACCGGCCCCATCGCGATTGTCGAAGCCGGCCATCCTGTACCTGATGAGGCTGGCCTGCAAGGTGCCGGACGGATCGTCGACCTGCTGTGCGACACCACCGAGCGTGACCTTGTGCTATGTCTTATTTCGGGTGGTGGTTCAGCTTTGATGACATCACCGGTGCCCAGTATCTCGCTTGCTGACCTTCAGGCACTCACCCAAGTCCTGCTTGGCTGTGGGGCAACCATCAACGAGATCAACACCATTCGCAAGCATATCTCTCAGCTCAAAGGAGGGCAGCTAGCACACTTGGCATCGCCGGCCCCTGTTGTCAGTCTGATACTCTCAGACGTGGTGGGTGATCCGCTGGAAGTAATCGCCTCTGGCCCGACCGTGCCCGACCCCACCGCATTTGGCGATGCCTGGTCAATCTTGGAGCGCTATGGGGTCTTGGACGACGTACCAGCCCCCGTCACCAAACACTTGAGGGCTGGACTTATGGGGGACATCCCCGACACGCCAAAACCAGGTGATCCAACCTTCGAACATGTCCAAAATGTCGTTGTTGGCAGTAACCGGCTGGCAGCCCAGGCCGCCGCGGAGGAAGCACAGCGGCTGGGCTTTGATACTATGCTTTTGACTACCTATCTTGAGGGTGAAGCACGCGAAGTGGCAAGGGCAATCGCGGGCTTGGCTAAGGGGCTGGTTCGAGGCGAGACGGCGCATCCAAGCGGCAGGCCGCTATCGCAACCTGCCTGTCTGGTGCTAGGTGGCGAAACCACGGTAACGCTTCGCGGTGAGGGCAAGGGGGGGCGAAATCAAGAGATGGCATTAGCGGCGGGTTTGTCGTTGGCCAGTTGGGAGGGCGTGCTCATAGCTTTTCTGGCTACCGATGGCACTGATGGTCCTACCGACGCCGCAGGTGCTTTTGCGGATGGAAGGACCCTCGCCCGCGCCACCCACCTGGGCCTGAATGCCGAACAGCATCTGGCTCGCAATGACGCCTACCGCCTATTCCAAGAGTTGGGAGACTTGATAGTGACTGGCCCTACCAATACCAATGTCAACGATCTGGTTATCATCCTTACCAGTGGCTAGAAGCAGAAATTTGAGGCGGCAGACTGGAGACTCGAAGACTGGACATCAGGAGTCCGACACGGGTCCCGGGAAAGGCGATTCTACGAGTTGAAGGTTGACAAGGATCTGCTATGTCGGGTCCCGCAACCAGTTGCGTTTATGTGTGAACCTATGATGTGCCACGAAGCACAGCGCCAGCTCAAGAGCATCGGCTCAGCTGATCTAGTGGTTGGTATCCCCTCCTACTGCAACGCTACAACCGTCGGCATGGTAGTCCAGACAATTCTGGACGGGGTAACCGCAGATCTGGATGCCCTACGCGTTGTTCTCGTCAACGCGGATGCTGGAACCAGTTGTGATACGCGCCGGGCTTTAGCCGACGCCGTGGCCGGTGTCTCCATCCCGGTCGTCATCGGCGGTTACACGGGCCGGCTGGGTCGAGGAAGTGCTATGCGAGCCATTATGCAGGCAGCACTTGAGCTGAATGCTCGCGCTGTCGTGGCGCTAGATGCACACACCACGAGCATTACCCCCGGCTGGATCGCCGCTCTGGCTCAGCCTATCCTCGAAGGGCAGGTTGATCTGGTGATGCCTCGCTATCAGTGGCCATTGCCCGACGGTGGTCTGAGTGATCTTATCTTCTACCCACTGACCCGCGCGCTGTGGGGATGCAGTCTGCGCCAGCCAGGCGCTGGCGACTGTGCGCTGTCTGGGCCGCTGGCCCAGGCCCTCGTCGAGTACGATGTTTGGGAGACCGAGGCTGCTGCTGCTGGTTTTGAGGTGTGGCTCAGCAGTGTGGCGCTAACTGAAGGTCCTGATGAGACTCCTGGAAAGCGGTGGCGTGTAGGACAAGTAGACCTGGGCGAAAAATGCTACGCGCAGCGAACGACCCCCAATCATTTTCCGGTAGTCTTCCGGCAGGCGGTTGGTACGCTGTTGAGACAGATTCACCAGCGGCGAGCTATCTGGCAATCTATGCCACCCATCCGGCCGACACCGACCTTTCCAGGTCCACCTGCGTCACCTGCAGAGCCGGTCCCCATCCAAGACGTGACGCCTCTCATCGATGCGCTCATACTGGGTTGGACGGAATATCGAGGCTTATGGCAGCGAATTCTCACACCCACTAACCTGTCCATGATTGAAACAGTGGCACTTCAGCCGGCCGAAAGCCTTGCGTTTCCGCCTGAACTCTGGGCGCACGTGATGTTTGATTTCGCCGTAGTTTACAACAAAGGCGAGCAAGACCCAGATCGCATCGTTGATTCGTTATTGCCTCTCTATCAAGGCAGATTGGCTAGCTTGTGGCATGACGTGGCTGGCTTAACGCCCATAGGTCGGGAAGGGACGGTGTCTGCTCAGGCCTTTGTATTCGAGACAAGCCGAGACTATCTGCTTGAACGATGGGAAAACTATCTTCCTTGGAAAGATGGCGGTGAACTGCGCTCGGGATCAACAACCAATAGCCTATAGCGGCAAGGGGCTGTGGTCATTTGCCGATTGCCTTCTTCTTATCCTTGAATAGGAGCTTGATGGAATGACGATCAGATTTGGCACCGACGGCTGGCGTGCCGTCATAAGCGATACTTTCACCTTCGCCAACCTGCAACTCGTGGCCCAAGCCATCGCCGACTACGTGCTGGATGAGACGGATGCAGGCCAGCCTGAGGTGGTTGTTGGCTTTGACACCCGCTTCTTGTCTGATCGTTATGCAACCGAAGTGGCACGGGTCCTGGCCGGTAATGGCATCATCGCGTGGCTGACTCGAGCTGACGCTCCCACGCCAGCTATCTCCTATAACGTCGTCAAAAAACAGGCAGCAGCGGGCGTGATGATAACCGCGAGTCACAACGCGCCACGCTACAACGGCGTCAAGCTCAAATCTGTTTATGGCGGAGCGGCCTCAGCACAACAGGGGCGCATGGTCGAGCGTTTCCTTGAGCGGAATCAGGAGCAAGCCCGCGGGCCGAACATGATTGACTACCAGCAGGCTCTCGACCGAGAACTCATTCGTCGCTTCGACCCAGCCTGGAGCTATTATGAGCACCTGGGAAAGCTACTTGATGTGGACGTGATCTCAAGCGGTGAGTTACGAGTGGTCGCCGATCCAATGTATGGCTCTGGACGCGCTTGCTTTGGCGAGTTCTTGTCGCGCACCCGCACTCATATTCGTGAAATCCGGGGCGAGATGAACCCCGGTTTTGGCGGCATTCACCCCGAGCCGATTGCCCGTTATCTGACGGCCCTGGTCGCAGCTGTCCAATCTGACCAAGCCGATGTGGGTTTGGCTACGG
>Ga0209536_100010631_pt1 | contig 13549 bp, 8 predicted proteins | sample DeeMarSeWOR28_12_FD_187461 | JGI IMG/M metagenome (GOLD analysis project Ga0209536, IMG submission 187461) | Marine sediment microbial communities from White Oak River estuary, North Carolina - WOR-2-8_12 (SPAdes) (version 2) | ecosystem: Environmental > Aquatic > Marine > Intertidal zone >...
GAAATTCCACAGGCTGTATCTGCGGTCGTCTGCGGTTAATACTCGATCTGACAAAGAATTTATGACCCATAAACTGGATCCGCGAATACAATCTGGACTGACGACACTGACGCTGGTTATTCTTTTTGTCATGCTCTACCCTGCAATTGGGGGCGCGCAGACCAAAGCAACCTTCACTCCTAGAATCACAGTGAGTGAGACTTATGACGACAACCTCGACCTGGCACCGGACAACGAGGAATCTGACTGGATCACAGTGGCGTCGCCGGGATTCTCGCTTCTGCTGCAGTCAGAAAAAACCGATTTGAATCTGGATATGGAAGCAGGGCTTTCCTACTATTTGCAGGATTCTACAAGAGACACTATTCGTTATAGGGGACGACTATTTTGGGACCAACAACTGTCTGAGTATCTGAGCCTGCGTCTTAGCGACACCCTTACACGAAGTGAAGACCCGGTCAGGGAGGATCAGGGACGGATTATAGACATCTCCAACAACCGTGACGTTGAATACCGCAACACCGGAGAGGCGAGTCTCTCCTGGCAATTCGGCCCACAAGACACTCTGTTGCTCGGATACCGCAATCACCTATTAGATAGCCGTTCCAATGACACAGAGGACAGCCGCAGCAACGAGGGTTTTTTTGATTTGAATACATGGTTTGTTCCCAAATTTGGTATGGAGTTAACTGGAGGAATAATTCGTTCTGAATTCCAACAGCCCAGTGGATTTGCCGGCATTCCAACGGAAGACTTTTACAACTATCAAGCTGGGCTGACAATGAATTACCGCTGGCGGCCGCAACACATAGCTTACGCCCGTTACAGTATTGTATATCAGGATTTTGATGAAGAGCTTATTGAGGATGATTATGTAGTCCACCAACCCACCTTGGGTCTTAAACTCGATCTTGGTCCCAATACCGACTTTGGAGTAGAATTTGGTTACTTCCGTCAGGAATTCAAAGATAGAGGCGGAGAGGATGGTTTCGTCTTAAATGCTAGTTTCAACACAAGTGGAGAAAGAGCCTCATTCGGCATCCAAACCAACAGCGGCTACGAGCTGGTTTACGGCACCTCCCAAAACCGCGGCTTTTCGAAATTCAGCGATAATTCAGCCCGTGTTGATTATGAGCTAAGCGAAAATTCAGATATCTTTGCTAGTGCACGCTACCGCTGGGATAATTTCACCGAGGCAAACCAAACGGACCACACATATGAAGGCAGAGCCGGTTTGAATTATGCTTTTACGGATTGGTTCGTTCTCGCACTAGAGGGAGGTCACCTAAGACGTGACTCTAACGACGAAGCTGAGGAGTTCACTGACAACCGGGTCACCCTGCGGATCACCACTTCGTATCCGATTCCCCTTTTTGGGGAGTAGTTAATTAGTTGATTAGAGGATTAGGGAATTAGATTGGAACACTTCTCAGGACAAGCACACAACGTGAATAACAACATATGATGTCAAGACAGGACATAACTCAAGAACTTTGAACGAACTACTTATTTGACCAATTGACCAATTGACCAATCGACTAATACACTAATTTTCTAATTAACTACAACTCCGAACAATGTGAGGAATGAACAGTGATCCCCCAAAATGGCATAAGCCTTCAATACATTAAGGCGGCTTTGTGGCGCCGGCTCTGGTATGTCGTCATTCCATTCTTCGTTATTTACATCTCCTCAGTGGTCTATTGTATCTGGGCACCCAAGACCTACAAATCGATCAGCCTCATCCTTGTCCAGCCCCAAGAAGTTCCCAAGGAATATGTGAGATCTACTGTTACTTCTAATGTGAAGGCCAGGTTGAACACCATTACCGAGCAGATCATGAGCCGTTCAAGACTAGAGAACATCATCAAAAAGTACGATCTCTATCCGGAAGCTCGTAATCCAGTCACTATGCATAGAGCACTGGAGAAGATGCGCAAGCAAATAAAAATAAGTATCGGCAAAGGTTCAGGCCTAGACGGCGGTTTTGACTCACCGCCAGCCTTCAGTGTTTCATTCGAAGGAAGTGATCCTGTAAAGGTACGAGATGTTACGGCCACTCTGGCTGACATGTATGTTCTTCAAAACGTCACAATTCGGGAAGTGCAAGCGAAAGGTACATCCGCTTTCCTTGAGAAAGAACTGCAAAGGATGCTAGATCTATTACGTCAGAAAGAAGAACTGGTCCGGAAGTTCAGGGAAGAACACATAGGTCTGCTTCCGGAGCAGAAGGAAGACAACTATCGCATCCTGGCCCAGTTGCAGCAGCATTTGGATTCAGCCAACGCCAGCCTTCAGCATGCCCAGGATCGTAAGGTGCTTTTACAGGCTCAGCTCGACGGACTTGAAACAATGGAGGCAGGCACCCCGGACACGTTAAACCCACAGATGAGGCCTCCCAACTACCACACATCACTCAGTCTTGATGAACTGCGCCGAGAACTCCAGACTCTCAAGACACGCTACAGCGATAGGCACCCCGATGTAATCAGACTGGCTGCCACCATAGCCAAACGGGAAGAGGCACTGGAGGGCGCTACTCATGAAGCCAATTCGGGTGAACAAAGTGTCTCTGTTAGCCCTTATGGATCTAGTAGGCTCGTGCGGGAGCAGAGTAGAAACCTGCTCTCCCAACTGCAGTTGCTTGACAGTGAAATCCTCATGTTCAAAAAAGACATTGAGCAGACGAGCGAACAGATCGCTGAATACCGCGGTCGAATTGAAAGAGGACCCGAGATAGAACAAATTTTTGTGGATTTGCAACGTGACTATGAACAGGCTAGCAATAATTACCAGTCTCTCCTTCAGAAAAAGCTTGAGGCCGATCTGGCCAGGAACCTCGAGCAAACCCAAAAAGGTGAGCAGTTTAGGATTCAGGATCGAGCCAACTTGCCCCTAAAACCTTATAGACCAAATATGATCCAAGTGTTGGCCCTTGGTTTTGTGGTGGCCCTGATCAGTGGCTTCGGCCTGGCTTACGGGCTAGAATATCTGGATCCAACTTTTCGGTGTAGCAGGGAATTAGAAAGCTTTTTGGAGCTTCCGGTGCTTGTATCCGTTCCGGTTATTCAGACGCACAAGGAACGTCGTTTGCAAAGGTTTCAAATTGCCGGCACTGTGTGCGTCTTGTTCCTTATGGGTTCAGCCTTGCTTTTTGCCATGTTCGTCCTATGGAGAAAAAACCCAGGTCTTTTGCCTATTTAAGATCTGCTTTGTTCGCATTGTTCTATCTTTCGTTATTAGCGAACTCGTTCTAATCGCAGGAGAGGTGCTCAAGATATTCAAGTCGTTTGATCATCCAGCTATGCTGGATTCGTTCAAAGCCTAAAACCAAGTAAATTGATTTTACAATTCGAACGATTTTTGCGAGGGCTGCGATGGAACGACGTAATCTTGTGTGGTTGCTTCCTGGTTACTGGAGTAGAAAATGGGTAAGTTTTTTGACGCTTTAAGAAAATCAGAGAAATTAGGAGTGCAACCTTCCGCCAAACCGCTTCCGAAGAGGCTGGTCGAGACTAGGAGAGAAGAGATCGACGCCTTGAAGCTTGAGAGGAAACGGCTGGACCCCGCAGTGTCGAATCGGCACCAGTTCAGTGACAGAATGGACCCTCGACTTGTTTGTGCACTGGAACCCGATTCACCTGAGGCAGAATGTTTTAGGATCCTTAGGTCGAAATTGATTCTCGGTAGCTTGGGAAAGCCACGCAATGCCTTGATGGTCACCGGCGCATTACCTGAGGATGGGAAGAGTATAGTGGCTGCCAATCTGGCGGTGAGCATAGCCAGAGGAGTCGAAGACTATGTTATGTTGGTGGACTGTGATCTGCGTCTTCCCTCTCTACACCAGATTTTTGGTTTACAAGCTAAACATGGTCTCCGCGAGTATCTCGAGGACGGTACTTCTATAGCCCCTTACTTGTTGAAAACACCGGTGAGAAAACTGACTCTGCTCCCAGCAGGTGAGCCTATAGCTAGTCCTTCCGAGCTGCTCGGCAGTGAAAAAATGCGACAACTCATCCAGGATCTTAAATCTCGCTATCAGGATCGATACATTATCTTCGATACCCCGCCGTCGCAGTTCATGGCTGATACTGCACCCCTTTCTAACATGGTGGACAATGTGCTTGTAGTAGTACGCTCAGGTAAGACCCCTAAGGACGCCATCCTCCAGACTTTAGCAAATATCGGACGCGAAAAGATCTTTGGACTGGTTTTCAATGCTAGCGATGAGTTTGCGAGAGATCGTCAGTACTATTACAAACGCTATCAGATAGGGAAGTAGTAGCGGGCACCCGCCTTCTCTCAAGGCTACGGCGCGGCAGGGAGGGCAGAGATCAAAGGACAGAAGGTAGTAATTAACTCATAGCTTACAGCTCAACGTGAATAACAAGTGAAAGTAATTTTGCACTCAACTTCTATTAATTTATGGCACTTTTTTTCTCAGTCATAGGAAAATGTTTTCATAGTTTGAAATAATTCCAGCGGAATATTAGTATATCAATTAAGTAATTCCAGATAAACTCGCATAACCTACTGAAAATTATAACAATAAAATTCTTACATTTTTCCCACATGGTGTAAGATTTTGGCATAAACCTTGTAAGCCTCCCACAGCAACGTTCAAGTCGTTCAACGCGTTCAATCGTTCGCCTCCAGCGAACTCGTTCAAATCGTCGGAACAGTAGAATAATCTTGACGCCTAGAACGAGCGAAGCTCGTCTTCACGATCAAACGTCTTGACAAATCATTGAGACAAGTCAACTGCACAAATCAAGACAACTTTGGAAGGTTTTTACAAAACCTTAGCGGGCGGAGCCTTTCCAAAGGCAGGAGTCAGAATTTAGGAGTCAGGAGCCAGGAGCCACAAATTAAATTTCGAATTGCGAAATGCGAATTTGCTTAAACTGTCAAGCTTTCTTGGCCTTCTGCCTACTTTTTGCAGTCTTACCAATGCTGGTCAAGATAGCTAAGAGCTCGCCTGACTCTGTTAGTAGCCAAGTGAGGCTTTCTGGATTGCCCATCTGTAATGCATCGAAGAGTTCAAGCCAGTATTGTGTTTCGCTGGCTTCTTTCTCAACTATGGTGATTTTGTGAATGAAGTCTTGACGGGATTGGGCTCGATTAGCTTCTCTATAATTGGCGCCAATCGAAGTTCCACATTTGAGGAACTGATAACCTAAAACATCCGTGATTTTATTCTTAGGCAGCTTAGCGACAAACTTGATAACCTTTAGCGCAAACTTTTTCGTCCTTTTCTCAAGCTCTTTCTTATCCATCGGTGCCCCTTTCTTTGGTTTGTAAGTTTTCAGTGCGCAGTACAGCATTCTAAATCACAAAATGATAAATTCGCAATAAGAACTGTCTCCTAGCTCCTAACTCCTTGAGGATTATACTGAACTGACATGATATTAAGAATTTTAAATAAAGACGTTCCTCTCCGTAATCTTCTCTTTGTGATAGGTGAAGGGATGCTGATCTACGCAGCAGTAATGACTGCGGCTTTTCTCCGTTTTGGCAGCGCCCATGAGTCTTTCCTTTGTTCTGCAATAATCAGCAAAGCATTGCTGATAGTAGTAGTTTGCCAAGTGTCACTCTACTTCAACGAACTTTACAACTTAGAGGTAACAGGCACCTACCAAGAGCTTGGCCTTCGCTTGACCAAAGCCATTGGGTTTGCCTCTATCAGTCTTGCGATAATTTACTACTGCTTGCCTTCTCTCTTGATGGGTAGGGGCATCTTCCTCATCAGCCTTATCTTTATAGTTCTATTTATCGTCTCCTGGCGATACTCCTATAACTTGATATTGAAGAAAAGGATGTTCACCGAAAGGATCGTCGTGCTTGGTTCAGGTGAGCTAGCAAAAAAAATACTTCGTGAAGTTAATGGATACCGAGATACCGGCTATCAAGTAGCGGGAGTGGTATGGACCAATCCTTCTTCGTCTCTCAAGCTCCCAGATGAGATTCCGATAATTACCTCGAACGCAAATCTGCCTGACTTTGTCGAGTCCAGCCGTACAAAAAAGATCGTCGTGGCAATGATCAACAAACGAGGCAGGCTTCCAGTGAACGAACTGCTTCGCTGCAAGATACAGGGGACAACAATCGTTGAGGGAGAATCCTTTTATGAAAAACTGACAGGAAAAATTTTGGCAGAAAACATTAATCCGAGCTGGTTTATCTTTTCTGATGGCTTTCAGAAATCTCAGCTGACCCGACTTATAAAAAGAATTACAGGCTTGCTCTTCTCTGGCCTAGGTCTTCTTCTGACTTTGCCGTTAACGCTTATCATCTCAGTAGCTATCAAAATGGACTCCAAAGGCCCCGTCATTTATAAGCAGAAACGGGTTGCTGAGGGAGGACGCATTTTCGAACTTTGTAAATTCAGATCAATGATCGACAACGCCGAAACCGAATGTGGACCCACCTGGGCCCAAAATGACGACTGTCGAATAACTCGAGTGGGGAAAATTCTTCGGAAGTATCGATTAGACGAAATTCCTCAAATGTGGAATGTGCTCAAAGGTGATATGAGTTTTGTTGGTCCCCGTCCTGAGCGGCCCGAATTTGTAAAACAATTGGAGCAGATCGTCCCATATTATTCCGAACGGCACACTGTCAAACCGGGCATCACGGGCTGGGCCCAGATTTCCTATGGTTATGGCGCCTCCGTCGAGGATGCATTGGAGAAGTTGAAGTATGACCTTTTCTATATTAAGAACTTGTCCATATTAATGGATTTCATGATCATACTGCGAACTGTTAAAATCGTGCTGCTCTCGAGCGGTGCAAGATAACAAAGGGGGGCCCGAGGTTGCAATGGAATACTCGATCGGACCAAATGGTGAAAAATTCCCACTACCAACTCCTCCCCAATACGAGTCAGAATATGAGCGACTACAACATGTCGTTGAGGAACACCGAAAGCTCGGACGAGAAATCGTTGTGGTCATGGGAGTAGGATTTGTCGGCGCAGTAATGGCAGGCGTAGTCGCAAGCTCAACTCGTGACGGAACGGGTAACCCAGCAAAGTTAGCTATCGGCATGCAGCGACCCAGCGTGCGAAGCTACTGGAAAATACCCTATTTAAACCGCGGCATCTGTCCGGTGAAAGCAGAAGATCCTACAGTCCAACCCCTAATCAGACGCTGTGTTAATGAGACAAAAACTCTCATCGCTACCTTTACCTATGACGCCCTCCGGTTGGCAGACGTTGTAATCGTGGACGTGCAATGCGACTTCATCAAAGAGGAGTTGGGCAATGTCAAAAGCGGTAACGCAGACATATCTGCCCTAGAAAAAAGCTTTAAAATAATTGGTTCCAGAATTCCTCCGGAGTGTCTTGTCCTCATTGAAACTACTGTACCTCCCGGCACCACAGAATACGTGGCCTACCCTATCATAAAAAAGGCCTTTGAGGATCGGGGAATTGACTCTGAACCCTTACTGGCCCATAGCTTTGAAAGGGTTATGCCAGGTCGAGAATACGTCTCTTCTATAAGTGATATCTGGCGTGTCTGCAGCGGCATTAACCAGAACGCCAGAGAGCGTGTGACCAGGTTTTTGGCCGAAATCATAAACGTTGAAGACTATCCTCTGACTGTCCTTGACCGGCCCATTGAAAGTGAAACATGCAAGATTGTGGAAAATAGCTACCGCGCCACCATTCTTGCTTTCCTCGATGAATGGAGCCTCTTTTCTGAACGCAATGGCGTAGATCTGATAAAAGTTATCGAGGCAGTCAAACAAAGACCCACTCACAGCAACATTATCTTTCCAGGGCCCGGCATCGGAGGTTACTGTCTTCCCAAGGATGGTGGCCTAGGGGTTTGGGCCTACAAGCGATTGATGGGCTTTGACGACGAGATCTTCAAGATTACCCCACTCGCTATCAACATCAACGATACGCGTGCACTCCACGCCGCCCAGTTGGTGAGGGACGCCCTGCGCAATATGGGTAAGATTGTGGCAGCCTCGCAAATATCGGTTCTCGGTGCTTCTTACCGAGAAGATGTTGGTGACACCCGTTACAGCGGCTCTGAAGTGCTAGTGCGTAAGCTTACTGAGATGGGCGGTGAGCTAAGGGTTCATGATCCCTACGTCGAACACTGGTGGGAATTCAAAAAGCAGGATTCATATCCTACTGCCGGGTACAGCTTGGCCAGATTCTTCAGAAATCAGGAAAGACTTTCTTCCCTTGAGGTAGAAAGGGATCTCGCGTCTTCTCTAAAAGGCACTGATGCCATTGTCCTGGCAGTCCGTCACGAGCAATACAATGACCTTGACCCCGATACAGTCCTCAAGATTATTGGTAAACCGGCAGCTATCATTGACTGCTTTGGGATCTTAGATGACTCCAAAATTCGCCGCTATTTTGAACTCGGTTGTGAGGTGAAAGGACTGGGCCGCGGCCACATCAAACGCATCAAGGATGAGGTACGCACCAATCACATATTCAGGCGCCAGAATGATTTCTAAAATTAAGCTCTCAGGGACAGATAAATCGATTTATCCACCAGCCCCACTGAACTAATCAGACCCATATGATCAAATGGGTGTTTTTGACCGCTAGATCATCTCGAATGCCTTACCTGCTGTTCGAGATGGAACATCTTTCCCTCGTCCCTGGCCCTGTTAGATTGATCTGCACTTTTTAAACCCTAGACTGGAGAAGTAACTGATGTCAGTAACAATTGAGCAGCAAATCAGAGGCTTCATTGTTGAGAACTTCCTTTTCGGTGAACCGGATAATGGCTTACAGGATACCGACTCTCTTCTAGAGAAGGGCATCATCGACTCTACCGGTGTGCTGGAACTCGTAGCCTACCTTGAAGAGACCTACGAAATCCAGGTGGAGGACGAGGAACTCGTCCCGGAAAATCTGGACTCTGTTGCCAACGTAACCAGTTACATTCTCAGCAAGCAAGCTGGAGCTGAGTCGTAGCTCATAGGTGGTTGCAAGGTAAAGCTTAGTAACCAAGAGATAATAAACAAAACCACCTCTTTTCATCCCTGGCTCCTAGCTACTGGCTACTGATTCCTAATCTAGTGCCAGATTCTTTGAAAACTCAATGACCTTCAACAAAAACATCCCTAAAATCGATCCCGAGAACGAAACAAAAAATATCTGCCACTTTATTCGGGAGATGACTTTTAAGAAATTTAAGCGAAAAGGCGCGGTGGTTGGTTTGAGTGGGGGCATTGATTCGGCTGTCGTTGCTGAATTATGTGTGCACGCTTTGGGAAGTGAAAGAGTGCTTGGAGTTTTGCTTCCCGAACAAGAATCCAATCCGATAAGCGCGGAATACGGAAAAAAGCACGCCGAAAAAATGGGCATTAAAACAATCAAAGTGGATATAACGGAAAACCTAAAATGTTTAGGAGTCTACGAGGCCAGAAATAATGTCATTAAAAGAATGTTCCCAGAATTTAATCCCTCCTGCAGATTCCATATTACTCTACCCCAGAACCTTCTGGAAAAAGACCGTCTCAATTACCACTCTATTACAATTGAAGATAGCAATGGGGCAAGACAAACGAAAAGAATCTCGGCAAATGATTGGCTGGAGATTGCTGCCTGCCAGAACATGAAACAAAGAACCAGGATGATTCAACTTTATCATTACGCCGAGAAAGACAATTTTCTTGTTGCGGGAACAACGAACAAGACTGAGGTGATACAAGGCTTCTTTGTGAAGTTTGGAGACGGTGGTGTGGATATTGAGCCCTTAGCTCATCTTTATAAAACCCAGGTCTATGAAATGGCTCGACATCTAGGAGTTATCCGGGAGATCATCGATCGTCCCCCCAGCCCGGACACATATAGCCTGCCGGTCACTGACAAAGAATTCTATTTTTGCCTAGACTACGAACTTCTGGACCTCCTTCTATACGCCTATGAAAACGATGTGCCTTTCGAACAAGTTTCGGAGGCTCTTGATATAGATGAGAAACAAATTCAAAGGGTTTTCAGAGATTTCACGGCCAAAGAACGAGCCACCTGGCACCTTAGAGAAGTGCCACCGAGTTTAGAGTAAGTCAGAATCCAGGAAATACTAGGCACTGAGCACCCCTTCGACAAGTTCAGGGCAAGTAGACTGAATCCAGAATTCAGTAGGAATATGGAATTTGTTAGACAGGATCTACAGGATATGGAAATCCTGTTGATCCTGTCTGGAAAAAACTCTGAGCAAAAATCATGTGCGGAATAGCTGGAATAGTTGATTTTAATGGTCCTGCACCTTCTGAAGGGCTTCTTCGGAAGATGCTGGGATTGATTAGGCATCGTGGGCCGGATGCGTTCGGCATCTACATGGACAACTTTGCCGGGTTGGCTCATGCGAGATTGAGCATCATCGACCTGAGCGGCGGAGATCAGCCAATTCATAACGAGGACCGATCTGTCTGGATCGTCTACAATGGTGAAGTTTTCAACTACCCTGAACTCCGGCTGAAGTTGGAAAACCTTGGCCATCGCTTTTACACCCAGACGGACACTGAAATACTGGTTCACCTATACGAAGATGAAGGCGTGGGGTTATTCAATGAGCTCAATGGCCAGTTTGCTCTTGCTATCTGGGACCAGCGCAAAAAACAGTTGATTTTGGGTCGCGATCGTGTGGGTATTCGCCCGCTCTTTTACCACCATAATGAAGGCCGCCTGATTTTTGGATCGGAAATAAAGGCAATCTTCGCTGATTCACATGTCCCTCGCACCATCGATTATCAAGCACTGTCAGACATCTTCACTTGCTGGAGCACTCTTGGATCCCTAACTCCGTTTCAGAATATCAACCAGCTCCTGCCCGGTCATTATGGACTGTTTTCCAAAGAGGGTATGACAATTCGGCCTTACTGGCAATTGCCCGCTCCAGCCCTTAATGGAGAGAATCGTCCCCTGGATTACTGGACCCAGGAATTGCAAGACCTGCTTTACGATGCCACACGTATCAGATTGCGCGCGGACGTTCCGGTGGGATCTTACCTGAGCGGTGGCGTGGACAGCACCTATGTCAGCTCACTGGTGAAGCGTTCGTTCAATAATCATCTATGTACTTTCTCGGTGAGATTTGCCAATGGCCGTTTTGATGAAACACCATTTCAGGAAAGGGCTATACAGGATTTAGGAACCGACCACCAGTCCGTGCGATGTACAGATGAGGACATCGGCAAAGACTTCCCACAGGTTACATGGCACACAGAATCCCCGATTCTTCGTACCGCTCCAGCGCCTTTGTTTCGACTTTCCAAACTGGTGCGAGACAGTAATTACAAGGTGGTCCTAACGGGTGAAGGAGCAGACGAGATCTTTGCCGGCTACAATATCTTTAGGGAAGACCGGGTGCGGCGTTTCTGGGCCAGACGGCCCAGATCAAAGCTTCGACCACGGCTACTTGAGAAACTCTATCCCTACATCTTCGCCGGGGGTGATGGCCGAGCTCGTTCCTACCTGGAAGGCTTCTTTTCCAAGAATTTGTCTCAAGTGGACTTGCCGTGGTATTCACACATGCTCAGATGGGAAAATACTGCGCAGCTGAAAAAGTTTTTCTCTAATGACTTGAAAGAGAAAACAGAAAAGGTAGAAGAGTTTGCTGAACGCTACATTGCAACTCTGCCACCTGATTTTATGGAATGGGACCCGCTCTCCAGAGCTCAACATACGGAGATGAAGATATTCCTTTCTAACTATCTTCTCTGCTCGCAGGGCGACCGCATGGCCATGGCCCACGCTGTAGAGGGACGATTTCCTTTCCTGGATCATCGGGTGATGGAGTTCGCCTTCAGGGTTCCGCCTTCTTACCGATTGAATGGACTCAAGGAGAAGTATATTCTAAAGCAAGTGGCGCAGGACTTCCTACCTCACGAGATCATTGAGAGGCCGAAGCAGCCGTATCGCGCCCCCATAAGTCAATGTTTCTTAGGCAATTCACCGCATGAATATGTGGAAGAGTTACTTTCTGAGAGCTCAATCCGAAAAGCAGGATACTTCGACCCCGGTCGAGTGAGAAAACTTATTGAGAAGTGCCGAAGACAGGATGGAAACCTCACCAGCGAACGCGAAAACATGGCCCTGGTAGGCATTCTTTCGACCCAACTAGTTGATCATTTGTTTATAGAGAATTTCCCGCCACATCCAATCAATCAGCCAAAAGAGATTAAGATTTTCAGGGCATGAGGGAAAGGTCAGACAGGATCTACAGGATCTACAAGATTATTAGATGGCAACTGGACAACGGTCACTCTCCAGCAGAGATGAACTCACTCATCTCTGCTGGCGGAGAGATCGTCCACTAACGGCCAGCAACTTTAACACTTCTTAAACATCCTGAAAATCCTGTTAATCCTTTCTAGCAAAAGCGAAAAGCAGTTCGCAAGGAATCAACATGTTACTACAGCATTTTCTCGAAAATTCAGCTAAAAGACTGCCTGATAAAGTGGCATTGATTTGTGGTGATGCGCGGTTGACTTATCGGGAGATTGATGAGCAGGCGAATCGCTTGGCGGGTTTTCTTCGAGAGTTCGGGGTGGAACGTCAAGATAGGGTGGCCATCCTGCTTGACAATTCAGTAGAATCAGTAATTTCTCTTTTCGGAATTCTCAAGGCCGACGCCATTTTTCTTATGCTCAGTCCTACCATGAAAGCTCACAAACTCTCCTACATTTTGAATGACTGTCAGGTGAAAGCACTCATCACCCATATAAGCAAGAATCATGTCGTCACAGAAGCAATCACTCAGGCTCAATTCCTGAACGACGTTATCTGGGTCGGCAAGCCCGAAGACATTCCTAACGTTCTTTCCGATTCTCAGAAAAGTCACTCTTTCCTTGACGTAATGTCCCTTGCGCCTTACGCCTTGCGCCCTGCGCCTTCTGTTAATATTGACCTTGACCTCGCAACCATCATTTACACCTCTGGGTCCACCGGTGATCCCAAAGGAGTCATGCTCACCCACTTGAACATGGTCTCCGCTGCAACCTCCATCACCACTTATCTGGAGAACCGGGAGAACGATATCATCATCAACATGTTGCCCCTCTCCTTTGACTACGGTTTGTACCAGGTGCTCATGGCCTTCAAGTTTGGGGGCACGGTGGTCCTGGAAAGATCTTTTACTTATCCCTACCAGGTCATCAAAAAAATGGTCCAGGAAAAGGTGACCGGATTTCCTGGCGTGCCCACTATTTACGCCATCCTACTGGGGCTCAAGGATTTGGAGAAATTTGATTTTTCAAGCCTCCGCTACATTACCAATACCGCGGCTGCCCTACCGCCAGCCTATATTGAGCAGCTCAGGAAGATCTTCCCCCATGTGAGGATCTACTCCATGTTTGGCCTTACAGAGTGCAAGCGGGTCTCCTACCTTCCTCCAGAGGAGATTGATAAAAGACCTTCATCTGTAGGGCGGGGTATGCCCAATGAAGAGGTCTGGGTTGTGGACGAAGTCGGGAACCAAGTAGGGCCCGGTGTTGTGGGCGAACTTGTGGTGCGAGGATCTAATGTCATGCGCGGATACTGGGGACTCCCAGAAGAGACGGCTCGCGCTCTGAA
>Ga0209536_100010632_pt1 | contig 13548 bp, 11 predicted proteins | sample DeeMarSeWOR28_12_FD_187461 | JGI IMG/M metagenome (GOLD analysis project Ga0209536, IMG submission 187461) | Marine sediment microbial communities from White Oak River estuary, North Carolina - WOR-2-8_12 (SPAdes) (version 2) | ecosystem: Environmental > Aquatic > Marine > Intertidal zone >...
TGAAGATAGTTGATGGGTTTTGGCCTCTCTGATCAGGTTTCGAACCGCTGGCGTTGCGATGAGGATCTCCAGTGCCGGACATCGGCCCGTCTTGTCGGCTCTTTTAAACAATACCTGAGCAATGACGGCTCTGAGGCCATCTGACAGGGTAGAACGGATCTGAGGCTGCTCACTGGCGGGAAAGACTTCAATAACACGATCAACTGTTTTGGCGGCGCTGGATGGCTCCAAGCCTGTGGTCGCTACGATCATGGCCGGGTCGCAGCCGTGGGTTGATGCGGTCAAGACTCGCCCTGACATCACGCTGGTTGAGGTCACCCTGGACAACCGCCAGGAATTGCCGGAACTGGTCTGGCGCTGGCTGCAGTTTCCGAACGGGCACTGGATTTTGCTGCGGGTGTTCCCGATCGTGGCTGGTACTTTGATCTGGTTCGCATGGCTGAACACCTGATCAAGGATTCGACGCCAGCCACTCCCGCCTTATCCTTGGTCTACGCCCTTGACCTTCAGATGGATCGCATCCTGGCTGAAGGTTTGGAAAATCGCTTCAGACGGCACGGATACATGGCACGCCTCGTCCAAGATTGGGTATCCGGCAGCAGGCTTGCTCTCTACGCACAAGAAGGCTGCCGCTCCCAGACTGTGACCACGGTTAGCAATACCCTGGGATTGGATATCGCCGATCTCAACAACCACCTCCTGGAAAGAAAGATGCGTATCGCCAACGGGTACGGAAAGCTGAAGGGGAAAACCTTCCGCATCGCCCATATGGGTGATACGGAGATCAATCAGATTACCGCACTTCTGGAGGCCATAGACAATTATATTGCTGCCCACAGCTGACTTCAAAATCTCGAGGAATTTCTAATGCCGCAAATTGTAGAATTAACACTGGACAATCCAGCTTATGGTGGCGATACCATCGGCCGCCTGCCCGATGGGCGTGCGGTTTTCATCCCTTTCGGAATTCCAGGGGAATTGGTGCGCATCGAGATCGTTGTGGATAAAAAGAAATTCGCTCGCGGTAAGCTAGTAGAAGTCTTGGAGCCTTCTCCCCTGCGGATTTCACCCCGTTGTTGCCATTTTACGAATTGCGGTGGCTGTCATTACCAGCATATATCCTTCCAGGAGCAATTGTCGATCAAGCACAAGATACTCAAGGACCAGTTAGAACGCATGGGGCGCCTGGTTTCACCGCTGGTTGAACCTGTGGCTCCCCCTCCAAAGGTATTCAACTATCGCAATCAGGTCAAGTTTCACCTTTCTCACAACGGTAAACCTGGGTTTGTTCGTGCCAATAAAAGGGGGGTGCTCGAAATTTCAGAATGCCACCTACCAGAATTGCCATTGGCTGAAACCTGGCCGCTACTAGAGATCGACCCGGAGTCTGGGATATCCCACCTCGGTTTACGACTCGGTATCGAAGGCGATGTTCTGGTCACACTTGAATCACAACAGCCTTTCGGTGGAGAATTCGATATCCAAGACCTGCCAGTATCTGTGGTTCATATCAGCCCGGGTTATGAAGAGGTTCTTGCGGGCAGTGAATATGTCCAGATACAGGTAAAAGACCGGCGATTCCGGGTTTCCGCTACTTCCTTCTTCCAAGTCAACACCCCGCTTGCTGAACAACTCATAGATATGATCGAGTTATTGCTGCCAGACCAGATCGGCCAGGTACTCGAGCTGTACGCCGGAGTAGGCTTATTCAGCTCTTTCCTCGCCTCCAGGACTGATAAACTCATCTCGATCGAATCTTCAGAAAGTGCAACGGAAGATTTTGTTCATAATCTCGATGAATTTGACAATGTCGACCTTTACCAGGGTCCTGTTGAAGATATCCTGCCTGCTTTATCACTTCAACCGGATATTGTTCTCGCCGATCCCCCACGCACTGGCTTGCACAAGAATGTAATTGCCAGTATCGCTACCATGCAGCCGCAAATATTTATATACATATCTTGCGATCCCGCAACCCTGGCCCGTGATTGCAGTCTGCTGAGCGAGGCTGGTTTCATCCCACAGAAGTTCATCCCCCTGGATTTCTTCCCCCAAACTTACCATTTTGAAACCCTAAGTATTTGGACCAGGTGATCATCGGCCCTTGACAAAAGAACGTTTGTTCTGGTATAAATAGAACAATAGTTCTTATTTTTGTATTTCAAGGAGGTCCCTGTGGTCACAAATTTTGCTGATTTGCCTGCTATTTGGGATGGCTCAACGCCAGTACAGGTCCCTATCAGTACACATGTCAAGAACCCTTCACGCGTAAGTGCGCCAACCCTTACTTCAATCTTGCATGAATTTGGCCCCTTCCCTGCTTATTCCATGGTGATCGGCCAGTGCGTAGATGGGTTACCATTCATGCTTGGCTTGGATAACCCTCGCCCGGGAGCATTGCTCATTGTTGGCGAGCATAGTCCGGCAAAAGAAGCCATACTTTCAACGATGAGCCGCTCTGCCTGCCGGATCAATCACCCCGAAGAAGTTTGTTGGTCGGTGATTTCTAGCTCCCCTCATCGATACAGGAAGTTGGTAGACAGCCCTCACTGCCAGGCAGTCATTAGCCCCTACGAGCGCGCCGCAGGCAGCCTGGTTGTCGAGCTGGCATCCATTATCGAACAACGCCGATTTGGACGGGAGGGCGGGGGGACGCATGTGCTCATGATTGATAATTTTCAGAGTTTTATACCCATGCTTTCGGACTACAGCGTTTATTTAAACCTGAAAACGTTGATCACAAAAGGCCCATCGGTAGGAATCTGGCCTCTGATATCTGCCAAGCCAGATGATGCTTATTCTGAACAGGGACATCTACTTCGCTCGTTCGGCACCTTCATCTTTGAAAAAAATGAACAATCTGCTAGAGGGATGAGGAGCTCTTTATCTATCTTCGAGTCGGATTTCAACGTCATTGTCGGTGGCAGATTGATCCCCATCCGCAGTCTGGCAAGTTGAGCAAGAATTGGAGGGTATACACGATGAATGTTGGTATGTTGTGGTTCGACAACGATTCAAACACGGATTTGCCCACGAAGATTGCCCGGGCTGCGAATTATTATGCTGGCAAGTATGGCGATCATCCCAACCTTTGTTTCGTTCACCCTTGCATGGAAAAGAAAGATCAGGAAACCACCAAAGATGGTCAGGAGTTAAGTTCAGGAGGCATTGAATTGCGGTTTACGAAAACTGTTCTCCCCCACCATTTCTGGATCGGCATTCATACTCAAAACGGAGAACCTATCACCTGATCTCTGCGATCAAAAGGTCAATGCTGAGATCAATACCAATTTTTCCGGTTTTTAATCCGGATTCGATCTCCAGCAGGCGGTGAAAGATGCTGTCAAGTTGCTGCTGCGAAAATTGGCGTGCCTGGCGGGAGAGCTTCTGCCCAACAAACGGGTGAACTTTCAGGAGATTCGTGATCTCGGTTTCGCCACCCTGGTGATCTATTATTTCACGCGATTGGACGAGTAACCTAAATTGGCGTACGATCATGCGAAAAATACTCTGAACGTCGTTATCCATCATTAAACGGTGGAATTCGGTCACCGCTTTTTTCTGGTCGCGATTTCCCAGGGCATCGACAAAGTCAAAAATACCTCCCTCTGGCAGCGCGGTAGTCAATTCGACAACATCTCTCTCGGTAATCGCTCTCTGATAATTTACATAAGTTAATAGCTTTCGCAGTTCCTGTTCTGCTAAATGCACATCATTCCCAATTAGCTCTACTAATCTGTGCGCGGCAATGGGTTCAATTTCTCCTTCCAGTTTTCTTGCGCGTTCTACAAGCCAAACTTGCAGATTGGGGATTGGATATTCCCTGCTAAACGCCCTTCCTTCCATGGATACTGCCCATCTCTGCAGCCAGTGTATTTTTCCTTTTCTTCTATCTTGAGGTGATTGCAGAGGTCGGTGTTCAGCTAATACGATTGCGCTTGACTCCGGTAGGTTTTCCAGCAGTGAGAGTGCTTTTTCACGAATCCCCTCACTTTTCATGAACGCCACGGGGTGATTGAGAACGGTCAAACGCCGTTCTGCAATAAATGGCATTGTTCGACTCGCAGTCTCAATCTGCTCAATTGAAGCACTGCGCCCATCGAGCTCCAGGAAATTCAGGTCGATGGTGGAAGGATCGCCAATTCGAGATTTTAAGTCGGACACCGCCCGATCGATCGAGATGACATCCTCACCAAAAAACAGGTAGACGGACGGCTTACGTTGTTCCATGCCTAGTATCGGGTGTTTATGCGGTGCGCTTTCATCCTGCCTTTGCGCGCTGCTGCGATCTCGACCACTTGCAAGCCGCCTGGTTCAGCGGAGGTTGTCACCCGCTCTTGGATTGCCATCCCCAGAGGCTGGGAGAAGATCAGCACCAGGGTTGCCAGGAACATGGCAAAAGGCAGTCGCTCCAATTTGTCACGTCGCCGTCCCCCAGCTCCAAGCATCGCGATACCAGCAACCAGACCGGTTAAGACGCCAGATGTCACAAAATTAGTACCGCAGTTGCGGTGCACTGCCAGGTGCTTTTCTCCATCCTTCAGCCTTGCCAAACCCTCCTCAACCGCCTCGTATACCTCCTCAATCCTGACATCTCCGATAATCCAGAAACCCCCGGTGTCTGAATGCCCGGCAAGGCTACGTCTTGGATACCTCTGGGAGAGGATGTGCAGTGTGGCATGCTCCAACCCATGATTACGCTGAATGCGGGAGATGAAAGGCAGACCCCGTTTTTGATTTACCTGTATTGCCCTATCTTTTTCCATAGGATGCTCCCTGGTTAATTATTTGCTTGAATATTATAACCGCCATAAAGACCTGTACGCCCGATAATACAACCCTGCTCCATAAAATTGGAACCGCTCCACGGCCCCTTTGGTGGGTCAGTTAACCTGAGATATCTGTACTTGAGCCTTTGAACAGCGGATTGATGCTTTATATACTTTTCGAAGTGCAACCTATTGATTCGCGGACTTCAGAGACCGATCAACTCTTCCCCCTCTGGTAAGCATCGTAGGTTTCAAGCAGAGTAATTTGAATCTGGTCTGTGAAGCGGTAAACCTTGCGGAAAATCCCGCTCCATGCTTTGGGGGTTTGGATGGATGATTCTTCATACACGTTGAGCATCGCATCAAGCAGTGTGTTCCTGAAGAACAGGAATGCCCGAGATGCCTCGGCGGCTGTAAGCCCCCTACGCCAGCCTCGCGATGCGTATTCAAATCCAAGGGAGCGAGCTTCAGGCTCATCATGCTCGCCATTCTTTGCCAGGGATTCAAGCAAACCCTGCAACAACGCTCTCCCGCTGTGACGGTACTGTAGGCGCGCTTCTTCATCCAGCTTCTGGTACCAGCCTTCATTTTCCAAGGTGCCCTCGCTAACCTTCACCCGTATATTCTTCAGGGCTTCCTGGACCACCATATGCCCTTCGTCGAACCCTTCGTCCCTGTGAGCCAGGATCCACAGGTCAACATCTGCGCTCCGGAATCTCCGATGTCCTCCCTGGGTGCGATGGGCGGGAAGATACCCTTGATCCGACCAGCTGCGGACCGTGGAAGGGTGAACGCCCAACCTCCCTGCAACCTCGCTCAGACTGAGCCATTCATCTACCATAGGTGTGTCCCTCATCGTTTAGCGGAAATCCAATCATCAGGTCAAACATCGCTGGCTAATGCCGCTCTTTCAATTACCGAAGAAGCCGCTGCTTGCTCGCGGAATGCGGCAACATTGATCCTGTGCAATATGATTAATGAAATTAAAAGCAGCAAAGCAAGAATTGTAAATACCGATACATAGGCAAGCACAGGGTCCTGGAGCACCTGGGTCAGGATATCACGTACCACCCCGCTCAGCAGGGCTCCAATCAGGCGCGAAGCCGCATTCGCCATTCCCCAAGCGCCGATGAAAAGTCCAACTTTTGCGGCAGTCGTCATGTCCAGCATCAAGGACAGGTTGGACACCGTAGAAAATCCTGTACCAGCACCTAACAGGATTACTCCGCTGTAAAAGACCGCTGTATTAATCAGGATACCGCTTGCTGCAATCAATATGAAGCCCACCAGTGCGATGCTTCCCCCAAAGTATGCAATGGCCCGTTTGCTGATTCTCCGCTCCAATGCTCCCGCGATCAGCAGTGCTAGCAAAGTAAATACCCCCCAGATGGACGTGATGCGCGTTGTATCTCGCACTGGCATCCCAAACGCTTCGCCACCGTATGGCTCCAAGAGAATATCCTGGCCAAGCAGGGCGATCAAGAGGATGATCAGGTAAACAAAAAAGATAGTCGCCTGTTTGTTTTCCAATATAGAGGCTGCCAAGACACGCCACGAGTAGCGCTCCTGCTGCTCTTTTCGAGCAGTAAATGTCCGCTCTTCTAGCTTTATCAGCCCCAACAAACCAATAACCAGCGCAAGCCCCCCCACGATCGAAAAAGCCCGGATCAATGCCTCCGGGGTATATGGATCAACCAGGCGGCTCACAAGCAAAGATGTGGAAATAATTCCGATGATCATCATGAAGAACATCACTGAAATCGTGCCGCCGCGCTCTTTTTCGCCAGACAGGTCTGTTGCCAGTGAAAAATAGGATACCGTGGCGAAGTTAAATCCCATCCCCCAGGCGCCAAAGGCAAACAGACCGAAGATTAACCCGATAAAAATATTCTCCACCAGCACAAATGCTGCCAGTGGAGCCAGCACTACACCCAGCACACAAAATATCAACCCTATGGCGATATAAGGTGTCCGCCGCCAGCCAAGCACGGGGTGGCGATCAGAGAAGGAGCCAATCAGCACTTGAATCGGGGAAAGCAGGTAAGGCAGCGAGGCAAGCACTGCCACCAGGGTTGCCGAGAAGGCCAATTCCTTGATCATCACCCTGTTTAAAGTACTGTTGATCGGTACCAGGGTCATTGCTACTGCAAGGTGAAGTAATCCCAGCTGGAAACGTTTTATGAACATTTATCGATTGACTTCTCTAAGATGGGGAATCCCCATAAATGCCTTTACTATGATCTACTAAATTTATCACCTGTATGTTACCCCCGTCAATGTAGCTTTTTATAGATTTGGAATTAGAATTTATGAAGATTTGTGGAAGATTTTCACATTTTTGTGCTGGGGCCACTCCTAATATTGTTTAAGCACTCTTCAAGATCATTTCCAAGGCCTGGCGTAAAGAATGTGCTTCTTTGACCTCCAGTGCTTTCGGCCAAGGCTCATCCTGGCGTAACCTGCCGGGAACAACTGCCTTTTTGAAACCGATATTGGCAGCTTCCTTCAACCGGGCCTGCATATGGCCCACGGAGCGCAATTCCCCGGACAAGCCAATCTCTCCAATCAGGACTGTATCTGCCCGAACTGGAAGATCTCGGGATGATGATGCGATGGAAGCTGCGATCGCAAGATCGGCAGCTGGTTCGCTCACTCGCAGTCCGCCTACGACATTAACGAACACATCCTGCTCCGCCAATCCAAGCCTAATCCGTCTTGTCAGTACTGCCGTGATCAGCAGGAGGCGATTAAAATCGACTCCATTGGGGGTCCGCCGGGGGTTGCCAAACGAAGTTGCACTGGTTAAGCCCTGGATCTCGACCAGCAGTGGTCGCGTTCCTTCCATGGTAACTGCGATCGCCGACCCGGGTGCGTTCACCAGCCGTCCCGCCAGGAAAGATTCGGAAGGATTGCTCACCTCGATCAGTCCACCTTCGCGCATCTCGAAAACCCCTACCTCCGATGTGGCTCCAAAGCGGTTCTTCACGGAGCGCAGCAATCGGTATGACTGGAAGCGCTCCCCCTCAAGATAGAGCACCGTATCGACAATATGTTCCAGCACTCTTGGTCCTGCCAGCGTGCCTTCCTTGGTGACATGCCCTATCAAAAAGACAGATATATTCGTTGATTTTGCTAATTCCCGTAGCCTGGAAGCGCTTTCCCGCAGCTGGGAGATGGAACCGGCAGACGAATCCAGTTCCGGAAGTGTTGTCGTCTGGATTGAATCCACAATTAGCAACCTGGGCTTGGTATTAGAGACGTGGGCGAGTATCCTCTCGAGGTCTGTCTCTGTCACCAGCAACAGATCGTCTGGCAGATCGACGCCTGCCTGGTTGTTACCCTGGAGTAAGCGTACAGCGCGCATTTTTATCTGGCCTTCAGATTCCTCCCCTGAAACATACAACACCGTACCCTTCTTTGCCATTTCCAGCGCAGTTTGCAGGAGCAGGGTGCTCTTTCCGATCCCCGGGTCACCACCCACCAGCACGATTGAGCCAGGCACCACCCCGCCCCCTAATACGCGGGCAAATTCGACTATGGGCAAATGTATCCTTTCCTCAGACCCTTCCCCAATTTCTGACAACCTGCGGGGTGTCGAGACACCAACCAGTCCTCGCACAGCTCGCTCCGTATTCGATTTTGTGGGCGAGATCACCTCTTCCACCATGCTGTTCCAGGAATTGCATTGTGGGCAACGTCCCATATCCCGGGCAGATCTACGCCCACATTGCTGGCACACAAATTGGGTTCTTGTTTTGGGCATAAACAAATTATAACTTAGCTGCTTTGGGCACAATGCCCTGCTGGATCAAACTCCTGAGTAAAAAAACAAAGGGCACGCATCTGGAATGCATGCCCTTTGCAGATTGTTACAGGTTTTTTCTATCCAGTAGCTAAAATTTCCTCTTCTTCTTCGACTGGTTTCCGATCATCCTTGTGAAGGGTGATTTCGTCATCCACCACATCAACCATGATCGTATCTCCATCTTCAAACTCACCAGCCAAAAGGGAGTCTGACAGGTTATCTTCAATATTTTGCTGAATAACACGACGTAGTGGTCTTGCTCCCATCTCTGGATCGTAACCCCTTTCAGCCAGCATATCGAGCGCTGCTGGAGTTATATTAATCACAATCGCATGCTCTTCCAGCCGCTGGCTTACCTTGTCGAGCTCGAGCTGCACGATTTCTTTGATGCTTTCCATGCTCAGTGCCCGGAAGACGATCACCGCGTCAACTCTGTTGATGAACTCCGGTCGGAAGACGCGTTTCAGCGAATCCAGCAACTTCTTGCGCATCTCCTGGTAAGCCAGTTTTTCTTCAAGCTCCTGGTCGCGTTTTATATCGAATCCGATCGATGTTTGGCGTTTGATCATGTCCGCGCCCACGTTCGAGGTCATCACCACCAGAGCATTACGGAAATCAACCATCCGACCGCGTGCATCGGATAGATGCCCTTCTTCCATGATCTGCAACAGCATATTATGTGCTTCTGGATGTGCTTTTTCGATCTCATCGAAGACCACGATCGAATAGGGTCTGCGGCGAAGTGCTTCTGTCAGCTGGCCAGCCTCTTCATAGCCTACATACCCCGGAGGCGCACCGACCAATCGGCTCACTGAATGGCGCTCCATGAACTCGGACATATCGAGCTGAATTAAGGCATCTTCACTTCCAAAGAGGAAGCGTGCCAGGGATTTGGTCAGTTCAGTTTTTCCAACACCAGTTGGTCCCAGGAATATAAATGATCCGATCGGGCGTCGTGGGTCCTTCAAGCCAGCTCTTGCCCTGCGCACTGCTTTCGAGATTGCTTCGATTGCCTCTTCCTGGCCAATGATGGATTGCCGCAATTCGTCTTCCATTTGCAGCAAGCGCACCGATTCTTCCTGTGCGATCTGCATCACCGGCACACCGGTCCACATGGAGACTACTTCTGCGATATCCTCCGCTGTTACGATTGGACTGTTGCTGCGGTCCCAGGCGGACTGCAACCGTTCCAGCTGGCTTTCATATGCTTCCTGCCGTTCCAGTATTTCTTGCGCTTCCTCATAGCGACCATCTTCGAGCGCAAGGGCATGATTCCTGCGGCTTTCTTTGATCTGTCCAATCAGTTCTTTGGCTGTTTTGGCCGCCGGGCTCTTGTACATGCGCACCCGAGAAGATGATTCATCGATCAAGTCAATCGCCTTGTCCGGCAGGAATCGGTCAGTGACATAGCGCGAAGAGAGTTGCGCCGCGGCATCCAGTGCATCATCGGATATCGATAAGCGGTGATGCTCCTCGTATGCTGTCCGAACTCCACGTAGAATCTCGATTGTCTCATCGACATCTGGTTCTTCTACCTGAATCGGTTGGAAGCGACGCTCCAGGGCTGCATCACTTTCGATATGCTTGCGATACTCGTCATGGGTCGTCGCGCCGATAACCTGTAGTTCTCCACGCGATAAGGCTGGCTTGAGGATGTTCGCTGCATCCACGGACGAGCCAGCAGCACCAGCACCCACAAGCATGTGCACCTCGTCAATGAACAGAATGGCTTCTGAGGCCTTTAATTCGTCAATCACTCTCTTCAGCCTTTCTTCGAATTGCCCTCGGTACATTGTGCCAGCCACTAAGGAGCCCACATCCAGCTGCAGTACGCGTTTATCCAACAGCGGTGCCGGCACATCGCCATCCAATATCCTCTGAGCTAAACCCTCAACAATAGCTGTCTTGCCGACACCCGGTTCTCCGATCAGGGCTGGGTTATTTTTCGTCCGCCGGGCTAAGATCTGGATCACCCTTTCGATCTCCATGACACGCCCGACCACCGGGTCGAGCTTGCCCTCTTCAGCTAGGGAGGTCAAGTCAACCGCCAGCTGATCAACCAGCGGGGTTTTCTGCTGCTTCTCTTGCTGGGATGATTTTCTCTCGCTCGATCCGCGCCTTGATGAGCTGCTCTCCTGGAGCACGCGCCGTGTCTGTCTCCTGATCTGCTCTGGGGTGACCCCCAGCTTCCGCAATACATCGTTGGCGACACCTTCACCATATCGAACCAGGCCAAGTAAGAGATGTTCTGTGCCTATATAATGGTGTCCCAGCCGGCGAGCTTCATCAACAGCATATTCCAGCACTTGCTGGGTGCCAGGAGACAAGTCAAGTTTTCCTCCGAGGGAGCTTCCCGTACCGGTTAGCCTCTCAACAATCTCCTGTACGCGGTCGGCTTCCAGTCCCAATTCCCTGAGCACCCTACCAGCCACGCCACCGTCTTCCCGAATCAGCCCAAGCAAAAGATGCTCCGTGCCGATGTAATTCTGCCGCATACGCTCAGCTTCCTGATGTGCTAAGCTGAGTACCCTTCTTGCTCTTTGAGTAAAGCGCTCCATACTTGACAAAGCGTACCTCCTACGTTCACACAAATACCCATGACCTTCACGCAGGTTGTAGATAAATGCAAATTGATTACGAGACTTTTTGTCCAATTGCATTTTACCAGAGATTGCCCCGCCGCCCTGCGTTTTGCGCCTGGAATCGAAGTAAGTTAATAAAACTCTTAGGTTATGCAGTTTAAACCCAGTTTATATTGTTTTGTGTCAATCAGGATTATATTTCCCACAGATTTCCTTGGCTATTTACACATCGGGCGCAATCCATCTTCCACCGAAGCACCAAATACTGGCCTGTTAAACCAAAACAGCGCACCAATTCGAGGCACGCTGTCGAATATCTTTTTACTCTTCGCTTTCGGATTCTTCTACAGGCTCTGGCTCGGCTTCAATAGCCTGCTCCTCACTTTCTGGTTCAATCTCAGGTTCAGGCTCGAGATCTTCAATGTCTTCTGCTTCCGCCTCGTGTTCTTCCACGTCAGCCATTGCTTCTTCAGCAGAATCTTCGACATCTACCGGAATTTGATCAGCATCATCGCTGGGCTCTTCATCTTCACCCGCATCAGGTGCAGATTCATCTTCCTCTGCAGGTTCTTCCTCGGCTTTCTCTTCCACTTCTTCGGGCTCGGCTAATGCAACTGCCTCTTCTGCAATTACTTCATCTGAAACGGCTCCATCGCCAGCAACATCTTCTTCTCCAGACAACTCTTCGCTGGTAGATACTTCATCACTTTGGCTCTCTTCAACAACTTCAGCCAAGGTCATCTTCCAATCAAAATCTGTATAGGCTGGTGAGTCGACTTTGCGTAAACTTAGCCCAATGCGGTGCCTTTCAGGTTCAATCTTGATCACGCGCAGGGAAACCACGTCACCTTCATGCAGAACTTCTTTCGGGTGAGCGACTCTTTGATCGCTGATCTCTGAAATGTGGATCAACCCTTCCAGGTCTTCATCCAGGCGTGCGAAAGCGCCAAACTTGGTCAAATGCGTGATCGTACCTTCGACCAGCTGCCCTTCCTTCAAGGTCTCAACCTTTTTAACCCAGGGATCTTCCTGAAGCTGGCGAATCGAGAGCCCAATACGCTTTCGCTCCCGATCTACCCCAATAACCTTGACCTTTACCTCCTGTCCCACTGACAGCACTTCGCGTGGATGCTCGATACGCTCCCATGAAATCTCTGATAGATGCACCAATCCATCTGCCCCGTCGATATTTACAAAGGCTCCGAAATCTGCCAAGCTGGTAACTCTTCCTGTACGCACGTCGCCCTCAGACAGCTCGTCCAGCAATCTTTCCTTGAGCGATTCGCGCGTTTCCTGCAGGGCAGCACGTTCCGAAAGGATCAGCCTTCGCCGCTCCCGGTCAACCTCAATCACGCTGACTGTAATATCCTCATCAACCATATCCCCCCAGCGCTGTTCGGGAGTATTTCCGCTTGAATCGATCCTCCGCAAAAGACTCACCTGCGAAGCAGGTACAAAACCTCTCAATTGGCCAACGGGTATGATCAACCCGCCTTTATTGAAGCCAACGATCTTTCCATCGTAGGTGTCACCTGATGCAAGCAGTGATTCTGCGAACAACCAGTCTTTCTCTTCAAGGGCGCGCACATAGGAAAGCACCACGTTGCCGCTCTGGTCTTCCGGGTTGACAACATAGACAGTAATTTCGTGGCCAACTTCCAGATCTTCTCTCGCTTCGGGATCGATTTGATCCACTTCTCGCGCTGGAATCACCCCTTCTGATTTCGTTCCAATGCTGACCAAGATCTCGGTTTCAGAAACTCTGGCGACAGTACCTTTGCGAATATCCCCCTGGCGTGGCATGTCTAAATCCAAGCCATCATCTTCGAGCAGATCTTCCATTGTCGAAGCTTGCTCTTCTTGGGCCTCAGGTTGTGTAATTTCCTCTTCTGGTTGCTGATTCTCGGTTGTAGCCTCCTGCCCATCACGGGCAAAATTTTGATCCATATGTTTAGATACTCCGGGTTATTAAGGTAGGCTACATTATAGTAGGATATAGATAACTTGGCAACCTTTGTGATAAGATTGGGACTCGGTTATAATCACAGGTAAGAGGAATAAATGCCCCCAATCTACCCATTTACAGCAATCGTAGGGCAGGAACGCATGAAACGCGCCCTGGTTTTAAACGCCGTCTCCCCCCGGATTGGCGGTGTGCTGATTCGCGGAGAGAGAGGGACCGCAAAATCCACGGCAGCACGGGCTTTAGCCGCGCTTTTACCTCATGTACACGTGGTGATTGACTGTCGCTTCGGGTGTGACCCTGACCGCCCGACGACCTGGTGCACCGAATGCCGGGAGAGAGTAAAAGCGGATGAATCGCTGCCCTTTGTTCTCCAACCAACCCCCTTTATTAACCTGCCCGTCTCGGCTACCGAAGACCGCGTGGTTG
>Ga0209536_100010633_pt1 | contig 13547 bp, 10 predicted proteins | sample DeeMarSeWOR28_12_FD_187461 | JGI IMG/M metagenome (GOLD analysis project Ga0209536, IMG submission 187461) | Marine sediment microbial communities from White Oak River estuary, North Carolina - WOR-2-8_12 (SPAdes) (version 2) | ecosystem: Environmental > Aquatic > Marine > Intertidal zone >...
TCGGTGACCGCGCCGATTTTCACGGCGAAGCTCGTCCGTTTTTCGATGTCCTCGTCGGTAACGACATGGATGTCCAGCAAGCCGCCGGTCCTGTGACCGGTCCTCAAGTAATTCATCTCATCTAGGCACTGGCTCCACCCCTGAAGCCACAGCATCAGTTCCTCTCGCTGCTGCTGCGTTCCGCGGAAGTGTACCAGCAGGTCTATGTCGCTGCACGGCCCCGCTGTGGCGTTCTTGGTGCTGCCGAACACGTAGATGGCCTGCACACCGAACCGATCGGGCTCGACCTGCGCCGCTATCGCTTCAGCCATCTCGAGCCGCCAGCGCCACGAGTCGTCGCGCGCCCGCTCATCGGTCGCCCGTGCGCTCACCACTTCACGCGGCTCCGCACTCGGGTCGCCCAGCACAGCCACCGCCTCGTCGCGGTCACCATTCATCAGTATCTGCAGCAATAGTCCATCAGCCACCTGCGGAACGTCGATCAGGCGGACGGTGTCGGCCAGATAGTCGTACTCAGGCAGTACGTCGCCGAGGATATTAGGCGACCCTCGGAGGAAGGACTCGTTGAAGACGACCCCCTGATCATCGGGGTAGAGGGGGAGGTATCGGATGTTGGCTTCGACCAGATCCTGAAAGAAGTGGGTCCCGAAGGACACGTCCGGCACGTAATCGCCCTTCTTGCGGGCGATCTCCACCAGCAGCGCGGTGTTGCTGATGTCGGAATACGTAACGCTCACACCGAGCTTGATATCTCCTCGGCTGCCCCAGCGGCCCGGACCCATGAGGATGAACTGCCGCTTCGGTAGGACAGTGTTGAGCTTGCCGACCACGCGACCTACCGCCAGGAGCGACTGCGTGTCACCGAGTTCCGCATAACGTTCCGGATCCACATACACGACGTGCGTTACATTCGCAATCGCTCCGTTGGCCACGTGACGGTTCGCGCTGAACACGATCCTTTCCTGCTGCAGGTCGGGTGGGATGCGCGCTGGTGCCGCATCACCAACGTAACTCTGCGCTCGGCACTGCAGCAGACAGAACTCCTGACCATTGAAGGCGAACTCGATGTCGACGGGAGTCCCGATTGTCTGCTCCAACAGCTTGAGCATCGCACTCAACTGCCTGAAGAAAGGCGTCTCCTTGACGATCCCGTCAAACGTCACGATCAGATCCTCGTCATCGAAGTCGACTGCCATCCCGATCAGTTGCCGGATCCGCTCCCCATCGTAGGCCGACAGGATCTTGGCTACTCCAACCATCTCTTTGCCATGCCGCTTCAACAAATCCGCAACGCCGACGGTCTCGAACGAGTTTGTTCTCAAGTTGATCACGTCCATGTGGGTCGGCGAGTACCGCACGATCTCGCTGACAGTGGCGTTCACTCTCAGCCCCGGCTGACCCGGTGCAACCAGAACAGGATAGTCATCTGCCACTCGGTCCACCGCCCGAGTGCCCAAACCGGGCACCAGTCGCGCCAGCCCATCCTCTTGCTTGATGCGCGCAGACCAACGGAACTCGTTGCGGCTGAAAGCGACTCCGGCAAACATTGGGAAGAAGTAGTCACCTATGCGGGTCCCAATCACCTCCTGGATCAGAATCGCCATCTCTTCCTGGAAATCCAACAGTCCGCGTTCCGCGCGGTATTCGATCGGGTCGGGACCCATTACCGAGGCGTAGACTTCGGCTATCGCGTCGGTCAATGCCACGAGACGCTCTTCTTTGGATCCCTGATTGGCCAGGAACAGACTCTTGTACTTGCCGGCGAACGACGCTCCCAGCCTGTCCTCCAACAAGCTCGAGCTCCTGACGATGAGCGGTTTGTCCCCAAACGCGTCCAAGGCCATCGCCAGCCCCTGCACCACCTCCGGGGGGAACGAGGAGTTCTTGAAGGTCTGAATGATCCGCGGGTACTCGACGCGTACTTGGTCGATCGGTTTGTATTTCTGCTCGGTCACCTCTCCGAGGTCGTTGAACCTCACGAACGCGAGCATCACCTCCGATGAGACATACCACGTCTGCGGCGTTCGTATGGGAAAACCATCCTCATCCGAAAGCTTCGACTTGTCCAGGATCTGCGATGCCAACATCAGCCCGGCCGCCTTACCACCGAGCTTGCCACAACAGTCCGGGGTCGAAACGACGAACGGCAGGATCGAGTTGAAGTCCTCCAGATCGATGAAGTCCTTGGCGATATTTATGAACGCCAACTGCTCTGAGAGGAATCGCCGGATGAGCGACACTTGCACGCTGCGCCGACTCGCCGGCGGCAGCTCGATGCCGTCTTGGGCCATGAGCTGATAGCGGCGGATCGCGTCCTTCACATCCGCCATCGGCAAGTTCTGGCTCGCCATATCGAGCAGGAAACTGAGACGGTCTTCTTGGACCCACCGCTGCAGACTAGCGAGCACCCTATCATCACCCAGGTATCGAGCCGCGATCTCGAACACACGCATTCCTGAGAGCCAGTCCGTGGGCCTGGCATGTCTCATCAATGGACGGTTTTCGTCCCGGCCTCGGTCTTCGGCCGAAGCCTCTGCCCCGGTAGCCTCCTCCACCAACTGCTCGGCCTCGGCAATCCCTTTCCACAACAGCTGGTTCAACATCTTCTGCGAAACGGTCAGGTACAATTCCTTGTCGGTGCGCTTCAGCAGCTTCACGATCACCCGCCACTCATTGCTCTTCTGGTCGGTGAGATCCACCCGAGCCGACCGGATCTCCTCGAACACCTGCTTCATGCGCTGAAATCCGACAAAGTGCCCCAGCCTGTCCGCTATGGTGGCCAGCAGTTGGCTCTCTTCGTCCAAGAAAGGCCCGTCGTCAGACAGCGGCATTTCTTCAGTGTAGACTACCGTTATCTCACCGGCGGGAACGTCTTCTACGGTGATCGCCGCGGTCTGTTTCCAAGGACTGTCGTCGAACCCGGGCGTCTGGTAGCTGTCCTCCCCCAGCACGATCCTGGCCTGGCACACATCCGGATACTGCCAACCTGCGGGGATTGCAGCGACGATGCCGTTGCAGACCTCTGCGATGCCGGCGTCAGGCCTGCGGAGCAGATCCTCCACCCGGTAGATGCAGTTCAGTTCCTTGGCTCTCTCCTTGAGAAACCAGATGGGGTCTGTTTGACTCTCACTCATGCCTGATCACCCCGTAACCGCGTCGCCCGTCAACTCTGATTTTCAGCGGCCTGTCGAGCCTCACGTGGCGCACGAATTCCGTCTCGCTGGTTGCGGGTCGAGAGTCCAACCAGCTCCAGTCGACGCCGTACTGACCGTCGTGCAGCACGGAGAAATAGAAGATCTTGAAGCTCGTTACGTTCTGAAAGAAGTGCGAACCCTGGCTGAGTGGGTGATTGACGTTGGGCAGCGTCGATTCCACGATGACCTTGGCACCCGAGATCTGACCGAAGTCGACCGGGATGCCCGCCAAGGGATCCGTAGTGCCCCACCGCCCGAAGCCAAGGAGCACGTAGGGTCGGTCATCAGCCGCCAAGGCACGATTCACTTGCTCGAGTTGCCCCGGTATACGCGGCGTCACCGTACCTGAAAAACGATCGGCCTTCACGTACACCACATCGCGGATCGTCTCTATGACGCCATTGCCCAGCACCGAGTCGGAGGCGGCGAGGACGCCCTCACCAACCAGATCTTCCGGATCTATCTCTACTTCATCACCCGACACCACCATCGGGCGGACCTGAAGCAGCCCGAAGCGCGCCAGCTGCCCCGCTTCTCCATTTAGCGTCAGAGCAAACTCGATTTCGACTTCGTTCCCCACCGCCGCTTCACATACCCGCAGCAGCAGCTTCACCAGATCATTGAGCGGTATGTGATCTGCCTTCAGGATCGGAGCGAAATCGATCAGGCGAGGACCGCGCTCGGCAGTTCCCATCACGATCGTATCCTCACGGCCCTTGTAGGTGGACGCGATGTGACGGAGCGTTCCGTCCCACTCCGCGTCGGTCAGGTCACAGCTTACGAGGTATTCCGTTTCTCTGATCGGGTCGTACTCAGGCGGCCTGCCCATGTTGACGGCCCAGAACTTCAGCTGGCTGCTGCTCAGCAGATCTCGAATGGAATTGTAGGGCCGGTTTGCCGTCGGATAGGCCGGTGAGTAAGCCCACGCAACGCCGTCGTCCACGATAGTCCTACCGAGACCCAGCGCCAGCTCGACGACCCCGTCCTCGGGCTCGGCATGCCCCGTTGGATAGAAGTTGTACGACCGGGCAACACCGGCAATGTGCGGGTAGAACCGATCACCGTGACGCGCCCCAACCACCTCCTGGATGATGACCGCCATCTTCTCGTCTGCCGGTGAGTTCCCGGTCGCCGCCATGTAGCGCTTGGCTGCACCGAAGAAAGTCGATGCATAGACATACTTGATGGCTTCAACCAACCTGGCGAACCGGACGTCGGGGTCGTGTTGATTGTTGGGGATCATCTTGGTGCCGTACACTCCGGCGAACGGCCGGAAGATCGCGTCCTCCAGCATGCTGGAGGATCGTATGGCGAGTGGCGTCTGGATCTTGGCGATCAGCGCGCGCAAGTCCCCGACGAGTTGCGCTGGCAGCTCGGTCTTCTGAAATGCGTGTGCCAGCAAATCGTCACGCGTGTCCGAAAACGCAGTCTCGTACAAATCGTTCTGCCGCAGGAATCGATCGAAGTGTTCCGTCCCGATTACCACCAACGTTGGGATGTTCACACTGACGACGGTGGCGAACTGGCGGCTCACATCCCGTTCCAGTAGCTCCCTCATCGTCACCAACCCCTGTGCCTTGCCACCGATCGAACCGGATCCTATCGCTGCAATGGTGCCCGCGCCCGGCTGAAAGCTTCGGTCGAACGACGTAACGACGCCCCGCGACGTGGCCGGCACCGTTGGTCGCACCTGGCGGGTCCCTTGGTCCTCTGGGGTCAGACCCAACCTCGTTCCCTGCAGGCCTGGGCGACGCGACTAATGGCAATACAGTAGGCCGCGTCACGCATGCGGAGCTCCCTCTTCCTCGACATCTCGCTCGCGGCAACGTACGCGGCAGTCATCTTCACATCCAACCGTCCCAGAACGTCATCCTTCTCCCAGAAGTAGTTCATGTTGCTCTGGACCTGCTCGAAGTATGAGCATGTGACCCCACCGGCACTCGCCAGGAAGTCGGGGATCACGAACACGTTTCGCTCGGCTAGTGCGGCGTCCGCTTGCGGGGTCGTTGGACCGTTGGCGCCCTCGGCGATCACTTTGACCGTGGGATGAATCCCCGCGACGTTGTCCTCCGTAATCTGATTCTCCAGAGCAGCCGGGATCAGCACATCGACATCTTGCGATATCCAAGCCTCGCCGGGAAGCACCTTGTAGCCCGCAGCGCGCGCCTTGTCCTTGTCGATGTCACCGAGGCGGTCCGTGATCTCCCGCAGTCCCTCGAACTCGATCCCGGTGCTCTTTTGGTAACAGTAGGAAGTCTGGTGCTTTTGATTCCAACAGGAGACGGCTACCACCCTACCACCGATCTGTTGGTAGAGCTGAATAGCGTGTTGAGCGACGTTGCCGAAACCCTGAACGCTCGCGGTGGTGTCTTCGGGGTGGAGTCCGAGATCCTTGAGCGCCTCCCGGAGAGTGAACACCAGACCGAAGCCGGTGGCTTCCTTGCGGCCAAGGGATCCACCCATGCCCACCGGTTTGCCCGTGATGAAGCCGGGCTGCCGAGCCCCCGTTATGGTCTCGAACTCATCGAGCATCCACAGCATGTGTTGCGCACTGGTCATCACGTCCGGGGCCGGCACGTCTACCACCGGGCCCAGGTCCTTGGAGAGCTGTCTCACCCATCCACGACAGATCAGCTCTTGTTCTCGTTCGCTCAGGCCGTGTGGGTCACAGACCACCCCGCCCTTGCTGCCGCCAAGTGGAATGTCGACGACAGCACACTTCCAAGTCATCCACATGGCCAGCGCCCTAACAGTGTCAATGGTCTCCTGCGGGTGAAAGCGAATGCCACCCTTGCCGGGGCCTCGCGCATCGTTGTGCTGCACCCGATATCCTTGGAACACCCTCACGCTGCCATCATCCATCCGCACCGGAATCCGGACGTGATATTCCCTCAAGGGATGCCGCAACAACTCGCGTGTGGCCCCGTCGAGCTCCAGTATCTCGGCTACTCTATCGAACTGCGTCTGTGCATTGAGAAAAGGGTTAAAGGCCTTGTTCGCCATCTCCGAATCCCTTTCGATAATCGATTCGTCTCAATTCCCACCGGGATTGACCACGGTGCACTCCAATGAGCCGGTTTGCGATAGACTGTGTTCACAACACCTGCGCAGAGACGCCGCCGTACGTCTCGCTGGGCGGGGCTGGAGAGTAGGATCGATCCGGCATCTCATGAACCTCTGCCTACGATACGGATTCACAGAGCCATCGACCGAGGCGGCACTGACTCAGCGGGTCCCGAAACTCGTCGGACCGCTCGGTGATCCACCGGCCTGAGGTGCACTGAGAGCGCACTCCAAAGCACAGGCAAAGGGCATCCGTCCCCTGCCCATACGATTGCCCAGTACAATATACAGGGTCGTTGGACTGGAAAATCCAGAGCCGATGCATGCCGAGAGTCTCATCGGTGCACAGCTTCGGAAGCGAACGCTCGCCTGGATCGCGCTGCTCAACCGAGTGCTTGGGGCCGTCGGCGTGCTCATCGGAGCTCTCTAAAGGGATATCCTCGAGTGTCCGCACAGAATCGGAAGCGCTGCCGAGTAGCATCAAATCAGTGGGCGCGCCCGCACCACAAGGAGAACGGCTCAGTGACTTCGTTCAGGCCGTCCTAGCCTCATAGTTCTGCGAGTATGCCTGGAACTCGGCTGCCGAGAACGGGAACCCGAGTTCGCTGCGGCACCCAGTCTCACAGAACTGAATCACCGTCCCGTCAATCTGCCGTGCGCGGTGCAGCAACCTCTTGCATGAGTGACAGCGCGGGCGGTACTCGAGGGGCCAGTGCAACGGCTCCGCGTGCATTTGAGCCGGGATCTCCATCGCACCAACGCGCCCGGCAAACGGGGATGGGGAGCACGACCCCCCGGTCGCTGGAATCGCGCCGGACGACAGCACGCCGGGACCATTGTCGTCTGGGTTCATGATCGACCTCCCGCGGTTACGACTGCAGCATATGGGTGAGGCGTCAGACATGTGTCAAGAGAGCAGTGATGCGGTTGCAGCTCCAATAGTTTCATAGGGCGAAGCTGACTTCGCGGCACGACGAATCGGACTGCCTCAAGCATCGATTTGCCGTGATGGTGCCGGTGCTGCGGTGCCGCCACCCTTGCCGACTCCAGTCCTGACAGCATATTAGCGCTGTCCCTCAGAGCGCATTTCACAATCCCCTCCGAACGGCTCACGCCGGTCATTTGATCGGTGACCGACCGCACGCGACTCGTAGAGAGGAGATCGAGATGATTTCTTCGGTCAGGGATGTCGAGTATTTCTCTATTGTCGTTGCCGACAAACCGGGCGAAGCCAGGAAGCTCCTCGAGTTCCTGAGCGAGAAGAGCGTGAACATGCTTGCCCTTACCGCGTTCCCACTGGGTGAAGGGGAGAGTCGCATCGATCTCTTCCCCGAGGACCCCGCACTGCTGCGGCAGGCGGCTGAAGACGCCGAGGTACCTTTGGCCGGACCCAAGCGGGCGTTCTTGATCCAGGGAGAGGACAAGATCGGGGCGTTGTACGATTTCCATCTAAAGCTGTCCAATGCCGGCATCAATGTCCGTGCTTGCAACGGTGTAGTAGACGGTACCGGCCGGTTCGGATACGTCATCTGGGTCGACCCCGCCGACTACGAGGAAGCTTCCAAGGTGTTGAGAAGCAGTGATTGGAGAACGATACAAGTGAGCCGCCGGAAGTAAGGGTTGTGCGAACCCTTCGACGTCGCGGTTTCTTACGAGCAACTCGACCGGAGCCAGGAGCAGTGTCATGAAGCAGACCCGGGCGGAGTGTGATCGGAGTCGGATCAAGCGGAGGGATTTCGTCAAATCAGGGGGTGCGGCAATAGCGGGAGGGGTGGTGTTGGGTCGAGCCCCGATCTCGGAAAACATGGCCCTCTCGGAATACGCCGGAGCATTGTCCCTCTTCCCCGTCCCACCGAGCCAAGACGGCCGCATTCGAAGTTACCGGACCCTCGGGCGCACCGGCTTCAGGGTGTCCGACATCAGCCTGGGCGGGAGCTTCCTAAGAGAGCCCAATGTGGTCCGGTATGCCTTCGACAAAGGGATCAATTACATCGACACGTCGGAGAACTATGAAAATGGAGGCGCCGATCGCGCCATCCGGGGGGCCCTCCAGCATTTCGAGCGGGATCAGATCTTCATCGCCACGAATGCCAGCATCAGACCCCGGGATGGCAAAGACGCGGTGCTCGCGAGGGCTCGCCGGAGCCTGGAGCGGCTGGGCACCGAGTACATCGATGCTTACCTGATGGGCAGTGTCAGCACGGTGGACTGGCTGAGTGCCCCGGGATACCACGCAGCCATGGATCAGCTCAAGGCGGAGGGGAGGGTGAGGTTCACCGGTGTCACGTACCACGGTTCCGAGGCGACCGATCAGACGGGCATGGCCGACGTCCTGTGTGCCGCAGCTGAAGACGGCCGGTTCGACGTGTTGCTCTTTGTATACAACTTCCTGAACCACTCCGAAGGCGACCGGATCATCGCGGCGTCCAAAGCCAACAACGTGGGGACGACCGCAATGAAGACCGCCCCCGGAAAACTCCGTGCTGAGCCGTTCGACCCCGACAACCTGAGCGAGGTCTACCAGCAGTACCTCGCTGCCATGTTGCGGGCCGGATCGAGCCGTGAGGCTGCACTGCGGGAACTACGGACCTATTCGGATGCGCAAAACGAATTCGTGGCGAGGACTCAAGTCTTCGCTGAGCGTTACGGGATCGAGAACGAGGAAGCGCTGCAGTTGGTGAGCATTCAATGGGTGCTGCAGAACCCGGATATGCACACGGCATGCATTTCTGCCTGGAACTTCGATTTCATCGACAAGGTAGTCGCCCTTTCCGGTACTCGGCTAACCGCGCCCGCCGAAGGATTGCTCGAGGAAGCCGGATCCGCGCTGGAAAACCAGTACTGCCGCCATGGGTGTGTGGAGTGCATGGACAGCTGTCCAATCCATGTCCCGGTCAGCAAGATCATGCGGTTCGCATACTACTTCGAGAGTCAGGGTCGGGAGCGGCATGCCATGTCCCAATATGCGGCCCTCGACAACTCTGGTGCGGCCCTTTGCAGAGATTGCGCGGGACTCTGTGCCGGTGCATGTCCACACGGCCTGAACATCCAGGCCAAAATGCTCCAAGTCCACGACCTTCTGACACTGGCTTAGCCAGGAGAGGTGAACGTGGGACGCAATAGAACGGACTGGATCGCGTTGCTGATACTTCTCACCACTTCGACCTTCACAAAGTCTTGCGCCGGAGGGCAATCTGGCTTTCCGCAAGTGGAGGGCTGGACACGTGCCGGCGAGATCAGAGCCTACAACGCTGACAACTTGTGGGAGTACATCAACGGTGCCGCCGTCCTCTTCGTGGAGTACGGGGTCCGAACGTGCCTGACGGCGGACCTGTCCGCGGCCGGTGTGTCGCTGACCGTGGATCTCTATGAAATGGCCTCCCCGTTGAACGCGGTAGGGGTGTTCCAGAGAGAGCGCGCCGGGAGGAGTGTGAATCTCACCGGCGCCACTCTGGCGGCCGTCTCGCCTCCTTACCTGGCTCTCATGGTGAAGGGGAGCACGTACGCCAAGGTAAACGTCTTCGAAGGCGAGCTCACCGAGTCCGAGGGCCGCGAGCTGTTGCAGGGATTGGCAACCTCCCTCCCCGGGGCACAAGTCATGCCGCAGGAGTTCTCGCTGTTACCGGAAGAAGGTAAGGTGGCGGGCTCGGAGGGATACCAGCCTGTGTCCCTCCTGAGTTTGGTGGAACTCACCGATTGCCTCTACGCCGACTATGAGGACAGTGCGGGCGATACCTGGCGAGGGTTCGTCGTGCTTCCCTCGGCCGCCTCAGACGTTTGGGAGGCGCTGGCCGACCAGTGGGAATCCCTCGAGCACAACGGGCACACAGTTCTCTTCCGGGAGGTCCCCTACGGCGGTTTGGTGGGTTTCACGCGCACGGACTCGGGCATGTTCGGTGTGTCGGGGGCGGCCGACGAGACTCAGCTGCGGGAGAGGTTGGAGGGGTTCGCGAGCCTCCGCTGAGGAAGACTCGACGCGAAGAACGAGCGAGCCCATGCTAACGGCCGCTGCGAAGTCGAGCGGGAGCGCGCCCGAGTAGAGCTCGTGTTGCGCTACGTGAGGATCGACTTCACAGCGACGAGTATCATTGCGGATCGGTGCGCCATGATCGGCATCCCTGTCTAGCGTTCTCTTTCGAGTATGATCTCGTAATACTTCGCGGCACCATAGCCACCGATCCCCGGGGCAAACACCTGGACCAATCGCCAGCCGTCACGCGCGTGCTGGCGGATTACATCCTGGTAGGTCTGCTTGGCCGCCTTGCGGGCAGCCACGATTCCCTCGCCCAATCGGACGAATCGGTATTCGTAGTTCTGTTTCACGATCCCTCGCGCTCTCTGTGGCCTCGGGTGGCGGGGTAACTAAGTTAGCGACTGCGACGACAACCTGCGCCCCAATATACGCTCCGGCCGCTGGTGGGAGCAGGAGGGCCCGCGACGATAGATTGTGCTCCATGGGTACCAGCGCGGTTCAGGAAGCTCCCAAGTCTCTTGCTGCCATACTTCGTCAGATTGGCCCGGGCCTGATCATCAGTGCCAACGTCGTTGGCAGTGGTGAGCTCATCGCGACCACTCTGCTCGGAGCAGAAGTCGGATTCATTCTGCTCTGGTTCATCGTCTTCAGTTGTTTCATCAAAGTGTTCATTCAGGTGGAGCTGGGACGCTATGCCATCTCCGAAGGCGTCTCCACACTGGACGCCCTGAATGCATTACCTGGTCCCCGCCTGATTGTCTCCTGGTGTGTGATTCTGTGGACCGCCATGTACGTAGGCACGCTATTCCAGCTTTCCGGTATGCTCGGCACTGTCGGCCAGGTATTCGACCTCCTATTCCGCACCGACCCGGCGGCCTGGACCCATACTCTGTGGGTAATACTCACCGCTGGCGCGATTGGCCTCCTGCTGTTCGTGGGTCGCTACAAGCTGATCGAGCGCTTCTCGATAGCGATGGTGGTGTTCTTTTCATTCACTACACTGGCAGCAGTATTTGCCCTACAGGCAACCGAGTGGAGCATCAGTGCCGAGCAGATCCGCAGCGGACTGGTGTTTGGGCTGCCTGCAGATACCGCAATCGCCTTCGTCGTATTCGGTATCACCGGCGTAGGCGCTTCTGAACTGATCTATTATCCGATCTGGTGCCTGGAGAAAGGCTATGCACGCTATGTCGGTCGACGGGATGACTCGCCCGAATGGGTCGAACGAGCCCGGTCGTGGATTCGGGTGATGAACGTGGATGCCTGGGTATCGATGGTGATCTACACGATCACTACCATTGCCTTCTACATCCTTGGTGCAGCGGTGCTGCATGGCAGTGGCGCCGATGTCACTGACTCAAACCTGATGGCGCAGCTGTCTACCATGTATACCGAAACCTTCGGTACCTTGGGCTTTTGGATCTTCTTGAGCGGTGCCTTCATGGTTCTGTTTTCAACCATGTTTGTGGCAACCGGCGCGAATGCACGCCTGTTTGCCGATGCTTCACGACTCTATCGCGTACTACGCTTCCGGACTGACGAACACCGTCAGAGTCTCGTCAAATTCACCTGCATCGGAATCGTTGTTTTCCTGAGCATCGTCTACCTGGGAACCGGACAACCAGTGACACTGGTCCTGATCGGTGGCTTTGCCCAGGCATTGATGCTGCCTTTTCTTGGCTTTGCTGCGCTGTACTTCCGTTATCGAGTAGTCCATCCCCAGTTGCGGCCCGGTAGGAGCTGGAGCGTGCTTGCGATCATCTCCTTCCTCTCGCTCGTGGTCATCGGAGCATATCAGTTCTTAGATCGTCTGTGATCGTGTAGACCCTGCTGTTGCGCCGACCCTTTCCCGGAGCGCGGCTGGGCGACTGTACATGAGAGCCAGTCGCGCAGCGCGCGCTCACCGTCTTCCTATTGTAGTCACATGGGGTTCTGTGTTTCCTGGGCATCCGCCAGTGCGATTCCGCAGTACTCCACACACTTCTTCACTTCGGCCACGGCATCGGAGCCCTCGGGAATCTCATACTCGAGTTCGATGTCCGCCGGGAACGTGTATTCATTTCTCTTCATTAGCTGCAGAATCAATCCCAGCGGCGTATCGCCCTCACCAAACGGCATATTCGGGCCGTTGTTCACCTTGCGATCTTTGATGTGCAGGCTGACAATGCGTCCGGCATCGCCATACTTTTCGATGATGGGGATAGGAGACTCGTTCGTTCCAGCCACATAATGCCCAATATCGAAATTGATGCCGAGGTATTCCCCATGAGACAGAGGCGCCTCCCAACTCGAGGCGTTGACCTGGGTATGGTTGTGGAAGCCGATCATGATCTCATGCTCGGCGGCAAATGGGGCTAGAAAGACCGCTTTCTCTTCCGAGATCTCTGTCGTGATGCCTCCAGCGCCGAGAGCCTTGGCGACACTGAAACAGTAATTCACCTCAGCTTCCGACATGCCCGGACCGATATCCCCGAACTTGACGATGTGGATGTTGACGCCGGCATCGTTGTATTTCTTACGTAGCACCTCGAACTGACCCATCGAGGCAGAGGCGCGCCATTCCCTCGTTGCCTCGGCCTGCGCTTCGCGTGCCGCTTGGAATTGGGCGCGCTGCTCGGCCGTGATCTCTTCCCCACGACGCGGCCATTGTGGTCGTTCAAGAGCCGGGGCACCCGCGAATTGCTCGACTGGCTCACCCATGAGCTCGATCGAGCTGATGCCGCACTGAACCAGGTAATTCAGTAGATCGTCCGCCGTACTGGGCATCGAACGAAAGCTGTAGGTGATTGTGCCTATCTGCACGCCACTGAACTTTGAGTTGGGCTTGACGTCCTGGAGATCGAAAACGGAGCGGGGCATCAGAGGCAATCCCGCGATGGCTGCCGTGTATCCGACAAAGTCGCGTCGGGTTATGTGGCTTTGGATCTGGTTTGGCTCTTTCATCAGTCGTCCCCCCTGAGATCTGATTCTCGTCGCGCTGTCCGTTCAGCGTGATCAGTTACGGCGACATGTCTGCTGATGTGGCGAGTGCCACCCCGTCATGGTCATATAATGTGTCGGCTGGATAACGATGAAGGTAGGCGTCGGCCCCACCCCACACTAGCCCATGCCTCGATACCGCCCGACCTACGCCGGCCGTGCTTTGCTCCGCTCCACGCTCCACGCTGCAATCTCAAGTCGCCGACCTGCAATCGCCACCTCCCCTTCCCCGCTGCCCCACGGGCTGTATCCTATTGTAAGGTCACTAGGAGGTGAACGATGCGTAGCGCGCTGCAATATCTGGCCGTGCCGGTCCTGCTGCTGGCAATTCACGCCAC
>Ga0209536_100010634_pt1 | contig 13547 bp, 10 predicted proteins | sample DeeMarSeWOR28_12_FD_187461 | JGI IMG/M metagenome (GOLD analysis project Ga0209536, IMG submission 187461) | Marine sediment microbial communities from White Oak River estuary, North Carolina - WOR-2-8_12 (SPAdes) (version 2) | ecosystem: Environmental > Aquatic > Marine > Intertidal zone >...
ATTTTAGAAGGTATAAATGACATTCGTCTTCAGGGTTCACCTGAACATTTGCTGCCCCTATGTCTGATTCTGAAAAGATCTGTTCAACCCGATATTAAGAATGCCATCATAAAATTATTGGATGAATTGAAAGACCAAAAGGCAACCCACCAGATGATTGAACTGATACGGTCTGAAAAGTCTGTTACGGTGAAACGGATCCTGGTGGCATCCTGCTGGAAATCAGGTCTGGATTATTCGGCCCTCCTGGAGCCTTTTTTTGAAATATTTGTTCAGGATGATTTTGAAACCGCTTTCGAAGCCTACACAATTATCGATTCCAATATATACAATTCTGAGGCTGGAATAATTAAGGGATGTAAACATTACCTTCAAAATGCCTGGTCAAACATTCCGGAAGATCGATTGCTCCTGGCACAGGATCTGATGATGGTGATGGATAGTTATATGTGACCATGCAAGCTGTTCGACCACTAATTGTTTTTGGCAGCTATGTATTTACTGACCAACATGGCGACAATAATGGCAATATAAAATTGTCCTGAAACGCTCATAAAAATAGCGAGCGATCGTGAAACAGGCTGGATCGGTAGTACATCACCATAGCCCAGTGTGGTCATGGTGACAAATGTAAAATAAATCAGTTCATCCAAAATAGAGTCTGATCCGATAGGGATATTCAAAGCTCCAGGAAAGGGAACAACAAGGATGGCCAAAATCAGAGCAAACAGAGATCCCAAAAGCAAATACCCTGAAATGGAACTTAAAATGACGATCAGATCGACCTTTTTGCTGCCTGCAACCTGGATGAGCAGGCGCACAACAATGATTCCAAAAAATATGATCATGGCCAGCTTTGAGGTCACAACCAGAACCACCATTGTGAAAATATCCGAGATCCAAACCAGGGCAAATGTAATGAGGGCAATGGGTAAGGCTTTTTCTCTGCCCTTTTCCAGCGTCAATATACTGACAAAAAAAATCAGGGAGAAATTAATGAGATAAAGATACCGAAGCCAGGATTCTGGAAAAAGGGGAACAATGAAAATAAACATAATCAGCAATCCCAGCAGTAAAGCGTGTGCAATTTCCTGTTTGATTTTCAGAAATTGTGATATCATGATTTTAAATTACCGGTAACAATATTATCATTAACTAGTTATGACTGGAAAAGTATTTCATAAATTGAGTTCGCTCATATACTGCTGGCTCTGAAACACTTCCATAATTCAACTTGCCTCTAAAATCAGAAATTCTGGAATATTTGTTCTGATCCATCCATGCATTCACCTCGCTGATTATGGCTCCTAAAAATTCAGCCCCATTTTTATAAAGGATGGAACATACCTGTACTGCGGTGGCTCCGGTCAGCAATAATTTTATGGCCGATTTTCCATCATGAACCCCGGTTGAAGCAGCCAGGTTGATCTCCGGAATGACATCCGACACCATGCCGATCCAACGGAGGGTTTGCCTTATTTCAGCAGGTGCACTAAATACCTCCGCCGGGACTAGTTTCATCTGTGAAACATCAATATCAGGTTCATAAAACCGGTTGAATAATACCACACCATTAATATTACGGTGGTACAATTTATTGATAAGATTCAGGAGATTTGAGAATTGCCTTCCCAGCTTAAATGCGATGGGAATGGAGATGCGGCTTCTCAATTCTTCAGCCAATTCAAAATATACCTTTTCATACTCCAAAGGGCCTGTATCTGCATTGGTAGGGAGATAAAAAACATTGATCTCGAGTGCGTCAGCCCCGGCATCTTGAATTTTTTTTGAGAAATCAATCCATTCATTAGCGGTGGTGCAATTGATGCTGGCAATGATGGGAATGGAGGTGGCTTTTTTGGCCTCTTCAATCAGATCGAGATAATTTCCCACCGAATGGTCTTTCGTATAGCTGCGTATATAATCTTCAGCTTCCGGGTAATCACTATAACCGCTATATTGGCCGGCTTCAAATTTTAGCTGTTCTTCAAAAAGGGATTTCAATACCACTGCTCCGGCTCCAAGTCGCTCCAGCTCCAAAATCTTTTCGACCGAATCAGTCAGTCCCGAACTACTGACAATGAACGGATTTTTCAATTGTAATCCAAGGTATTTGATTGATAGATCTGCCATTGTATTGGTTTTATTAAATGATGGAATACTTCAATGTATAAAATAAAGCAAATTAATGTTAGCGGTCAATAGGATCTGGGTCCAAATATAAGACTACCAATACGAATCATGGTGCTTCCTTCTTCAATAGCAATATTATAATCGCCCGACATCCCCATGCTAATCTCCTTGAATTCAGGATCCTGGACAAAATAATCTTGTTGAATTTTTCGAAAGACCCGGTATAAATGCCGGAACTCTTTTCGAACCTGAGCCGTATCGTCGGTAAATGTGGCCATACCCATAACCCCAACCATCTTGATATGTTTCAGTTCCATATATTCTTTCGACTGCAATAATTCCAGCAATTCAATTTCGTTGAAGCCAAATTTGGTCTCCTCTTCTGCTATATGAATCTGGAACAGGCCCTGGAGTATCCGGCCTGCTTTCTGAGCTTCTCTATCCATGGTTTGAATCACTTTCAGGCGATCCACAGCCTGGATGAGGTGTACAAAGGGGGCCATATATTTGACTTTATTGGTTTGCACATGCCCGACCATATGCCATTCGATGTCCTTTGGTAAATTTTCAAATTTTCGGGTGAGCTCCTGGACTTTATTTTCACCAAATATTTTATAACCGGCCGACCATGCTTCCATGATCCTCTCTTCGGGCATGGTTTTCGAAATGGGAATAAGTTTGACACCCTCAGGCAGGGATTCCTTCAATCTGGCGATATTTTCAGCAACCGATGACGCTATCATGATGAATTCAAAAATATAATCAATGGTCTGGATCCCTTTCAAAACGGGTGTATTCCATCCCGGATCAACGATCCAACCAGTTTATTCCAGACTATGAATGACCAGGCCACTTCTGAGTTTGGGCTCGAACCAGGTCGTTTTGGGTGGCATGATCTGGTTGGAATCGGCAATATTAATCAACTGTTTCAGCGTGACAGGAAACAATGCAAATGCCACTGCCATTTCACCGGAATCGACCCGTTTTTTAAGTTCACCCAAACCACGGATCCCACCCACAAAATCAATTCGTGTCGAACGCCTCAGGTCGGTAATTCCAAGAATGGGATCCAGGACTTGTTGGGTCAGAATGGTGACATCCAGTATGCCTATTGGATCGTCATCATTGCACGCACGCTCCCTGGCTGTTAATGAATACCACTCCCCGTCAAGATACATTGAAAAATTATGAAGCCTGATGGGTTTATACATTCTGGTTCCTTTCTTCTCAACCACAAATCGTTCCGAAATGGCCTCAAGAAAGCCTTCTTTTGACAGACCATTTAAATCTTTTATAACGCGATTGTAGTCGATAATTTTCAGCTGGTTATCGGGAAAATGTACAGCCAGAAAAAAATTGTATTCTTCATGGCCTGTATGATGTGAATTTTTTTCTTTCATTTCATTTCCAACCAGCGCCGCTGCGGCAGTACGGTGATGCCCATCAGCCACATAGGTAGCCGGCACCTGACCAAAAAGATCAATCAGGGCTTGAATGATATCATCGTCGTCGACCATCCAAAAGTGATGTCCAACCCCATCACTTGCCACGAAGTCGTAAATGGGAAGATGATCATTGACATATCGGGCAACGATGGCATCGATTTCCTTTTTTGAAGGATAGGTAAAAAATACCGGTTCAATATTGGCCCGGTTTATCCGGACATGCTTCATGCGGTCCTCTTCCTTGTCGGGCCGGGTTAATTCATGTTTTTTAATCACACCATTTAAATAATCATCAACAGAGGCGCATCCAACCAGTCCATACTGGGTCCGGCCATCCATAGTCTGAGCATAGATATATAAATGGTCTTTTTTATCCTGTATCAACCAGCCACTATCCCTGAATTTTTTATAATTCTCCCGGGCCTTTTCGTATACCTGAGGACTATGAACATCGATGGATTCATCCAGATCTATTTCAGGTTTAATTATGTGGAGTAAGGAATACGGATTTCCTGCAGCTTCTTCCCGGGCCTCATCAGAACTGAGTACGTCATAAGGACGGGATGCCACTTGAGCAGCCATATCTGCGGGTGGTCGAATCCCTTTAAAAGGTTTAATGATGGCCATTTTTATAACTTTTCAGAATTACAAAATACTTTTTTAACGTTTCGGTCATTCCTGAAACGATCACATACCATGCCTGGACAGGTAGATTTTTTATTTATTGACTTTAAAGGTAATATCGCCCGTTTCAAAAAATGCCACGATTTGCTTTGCAGCGGCTATTCCCGCATTGATGTTGGCTTCAGCTGTTTGGGCGCCCATCTTTTTGGGTGTGAAAAAATACCGGCCGGTATATTCTGCAGCCAAAATATCCTGGCAATCTGGTGCAATATCAGATGCATATTTAAAATCTTTTCGTGTGCCCAACATTTCAAGAAGTGAAGGTTCATGAATCACCTCCTTTCGTGCTGTATTTATCAATGTGGCGCCTTCGGGCATGACCCGAAGCAGATCGAAATTGATCGATTCCCTGGTATCATCATTCGCGGGTATATGCAGCGAAACATATTGAGATTGGCCATACAGGTCCCCGGCAGATTTTACGACCTGCACGCCTTCCTTTTCAATGACCTCATCGGGCAGGAAAGGATCGAACGCCAGTACATGCATACCAAAACCCTTGGCGATATTTGATACCAATCGACCCACATGACCAAATGCATGAATGCCAAGTGTTTTTCCCTTCAATTCTGAACCGGCAGTGCCATTAAAACTGTTGCGGGCCAGAAAGATCATCATACCAATGGCCAGTTCTGCTACGGCATTTGAATTTTGACCCGGGGTGTTCATGACGACCACACCCTTCCGGGTGGCAGCGGCCAGATCAATGTTATCATAACCGGCACCGGCCCTGACAACTATTTTTAGTTGCTGGGCGGCATTAATAACACTTTCCGTTACCTGATCGCTCCGCACGATCATAGCATCCGGGCTTTTCACGGCCATCAGTAATTCTGAATCACCTGTATATTTTTCGAGGAGATGGAACTCATATCCGGCGGCTTTAATGATCTTCCTGATCTCTTGAACAGCGACCGGGGCAAAGGGTTTGACAGTGGCTACCAATACGTTTTTCATGGTTGATGATTATATTTTCAAAAAATTTATTGTGAATGATCCATTATCCGTGTGCAACGTCAGACTTTCTTTGAGGTGAAGTCTTTTATGACATCCACCAATGCCAGTACACTTTTTAGTGGCAGTGCATTATAGGTGGAGGCCCTGAATCCACCAACCGAGCGGTGTCCTTTAATACCGATCATCCCTTTCTGGGTGGCAAATTCCAGGAATTCAGACTCCAGTTCTGCGTATTCTTCATTCATCACCCAACATATGTTCATAAGTGAGCGGTCATTTTCATCCGGAACAGTGGCTTTGAACAAAGGATTTTGATCGATCTCACCGTATAATATTTGGGCTTTTTCCTGATTCAATTTTTGCATGACCCGGACCCCTCCTTTTTCCTTAATCCACCTCAGGGTTTGCAACGCCGCAAAAACCGGCAATACAGGTGGCGTATTAAACATGGATCCTTTCTCAATATGGGTCCGGTAGTTGAACATGGTGGGTATGGGCCGGTCGACTTTTCCAAGGATTTCATCCTTAATGATGATAAATGTAACACCTGCGGGTGCCAGGTTTTTCTGGGCGCCACCGTATATTAGGGCATATTTTGATACATCCATGGGACGACTCAGTATGTCAGACGACATATCGGCTACAAGGGGAATTTTTGAATCGAGATCCTCTTTTATCTCGGTTCCGTAAATGGTATTATTGGTGGTAATATGAAAGTAATCTGCATCATCGGGCACCACATAACCCCTGGGTATATATGTAAAATTCTGATCTTTTGATGAGGCCACCTCAACCATTTCACCGAATAGTGTCGCCTCCTTCATGGCTTTCGTTGCCCATGAACCGGTGTTTAAATAGGCGGCCTTTCTCTGCATCAGGTTCATTGGGACCATGGCAAATTGAGTACTCGCACCACCCCCCAAGAAAACCACATGATATCCGTCGGGTATATCCAGTAATTCCTTAAATAGCGCCTGTGCCTCATCCATTACGGATATAAATTCTTTACTGCGGTGTGATACTTCCATCACGGAGAGTCCGGTGCCGTAAAAATCCTTAATGGCCTCAATAACATGATCGATGGTATATTGTGGCAAAATTGATGGGCCTGCGTAAAAGTTATGTTTTTTCATATTTTCAAGGTTTATAGAAAATTAGGAGTTTAAATTTAGAATATTTTAAACGGATATACTATGATTTTTCACATGCTAAGAAGCATGCGCCCCAACTAATCGTAACGACCCTGCCATTCATTGTTTGATACAACGGCCATTATGGATTTTACGATCTGCTGGATGGCCATTTTTCATTCCAATGACCCAAATCCTCTATAAAAAACCGAGTCAACTGCAACCGGTTCCGGGGTCCGCTCATCAGGCTTTATAGATGGGAAATTTTACAACTTCGGCCCGCAGTTTTTTGTTCCGGATCTCGATAAAAATTTCGCTCCCCTCTTTCCAGTATTCCGGGCTGAGATATCCCATACCAATACCCTGCTTCATCATCGGAGACATCGTCCCGGAGGTGACTTCCCCAACATGTGTTCCATGGGCATCGAGGATCTGGTAATGTGGCCTCGGAATACCACGGTCTTTCATTACGAATCCCTTTAGCCTGCGTTCCACACCTTCCGTTTTTTGCTTGAGCAAGAGTTCTTTGTCAATGAATTCTTTACCATCCAAAAATTTTGTAATCCAACCCAAACCTGCTTCAATCGGTGATGTATCATCAGTAATATCATTACCATAAAGACAATACCCCATTTCCATGCGAAGGGTATCCCTGGCTCCCAGGCCTATTGGTTTAATGCCATACTCTTTGCCGGCTTCAAATACAGCTGCCCATAATTTTGGTGCTTTTGAATTGGGGATATATATTTCACATCCGCCGGCCCCAGTGTAACCCGTCGTGGAAAGAATAACATCAGGTATGCCGGCAAAATTCAGGATTCTGGATGAATAAAACTCCATATCCAAAATGGGTTCAGATGTGAGTTTTTGCATGGCTTTTAGTGCCAGAGGTCCCTGGACAGCCAACTGTGCCATATGATCCGAGGCATTTTCCAAACCCGCCCCTTCATGAAGCCCAAACGGTTTCCCATGCGAAACGATCCATTCCCAATCCTTATCGATATTGGCTGCATTGATAACCAGCAAGTAAGAGAAATCGTTCATTTTATACACCAGCAAATCATCCACAATGCCACCCCTTCCATTCGGAAAACAAGAATATTGTACCTTCCCATTGAACAAGGCGGCCACATCATTGGATGTGATGTGCTGTAAGAAGTCCAGGGCGCGGGTGCCGGTCACCCAAACCTCTCCCATATGAGACACATCAAATACTCCAACAGCGGTCCGAACCGTCATATGCTCATCGTTAATCCCTGAATATTCGACCGGCATCTCATATCCGGCAAAAGGAACTAATTTTGCACCCAACTCTTTGTGAAAATTATAAAAGGCTGTTTGTTTCATTGTTTTTATGCATCGTTTAAAGATGCACAAATGTAGTCAATATCCGAAAACCGGAGGACTGACAAAAGTCACCTGAAAAAAATTTTGTGAATGATTTGTGACCAGGAATGGGGAATCGGCTATTCGATGACCTTAAACTCCACCCTCCTGTTCTGAGCACGGCCGGCCTCATTTTCATTACTGGCAATCGGCTGTCTGAAACCATATCCGGCATATTCGAGCCGGGATGTATCGATGCCATTTGATATGAGGTAATCGACCACAGATTTGGCACGGGCCCCGGACAGGTTTTCATTGACGCTGGCCGATCCAATATTATCGGTATGGCCTGAAATTTCGATTCGTAAATCCGGATTCTTGTCCAGAAAATCGACCACTCTGTCTAGTTCCGTAAATGAAGAGGCCGTCAGGTCTGACTTTCCGAAGGCAAAATAAATATGCCGCAACACAATTTTTTCACCCACTTTGATCTTTTTCAATTCGAAGTCGCGGGTCATATCTTTTGGCTCCGTTTCATCTGCCATCTCAATGATATCGAGATGGAACATGTATCCAGCCGCATCCACTTCCACACCATACGAGAATTTATGTTTCAGCGATAAGCTGTAGTATCCAGAGGCCTGATCCGAGATGGTGGTGGCCACAATTTGATTTAACTCCATATCAATGATCTCAATCCGGGCCATGATGGCTGATGAATCATCAGCGTCCCGGATCTCACCGTTTAAGCGGAATGTGGGATCCGGAATGACCACCGGGGCAACAAACACTTCAATCTGTGATGAATCGATCTCCTCAACAGGTTCTTCTTCAACTATTTCCGGAAGGAACACGATTTCATACAGATCCATCTCCCCATAACTATCCACCCTGTTGGCCGATACATATGCTGATACAGAATCGATTTGAATATAAAAAATATCATCCCCGGGTGTATTGATGGGATATCCCAAATTGATGGGTTCAGACCATCCTCCAGGTTCTTTTCTGGTCATAAATATATCATAACCACCCATGCTTTCAGGGCCATTGGAACTATAATATAAGGTTGTACCATCCGGGCTGATCCGAACACCTTCTTCATCGAATTCGGTGTTGATGACAGGCCCGAGGTTTTGAAGCGGGCCCCATTCATATTTATCGTCTTTTTGGGTTGTAAAAATATCCAAGCCCCCACGTGTCAGATCCTTTCGATCACTCACCAGGTAGAGTTGCCGGCCATCACCTGTTAAACTGAAGGATGATTCATGCTGCCCGGACCTGATCTTTGAAGATATCTTTTTGGGTTTTCCCCAGGCCCCTTCCTGTTCAACTGAAAAATAAATGTCACCACCCCCTTTCTGACCCCGGTAAAAATAGATGGTATCTCCTGCAGGATGCATGAATACGGCGGCTTCATTAAGAGATGAATTGATGGGCTTCCCCAGGTTCTGTGCCGGTTCCCACACGGAATCCTGATTGAAGAAGGAGACGTAAACGTCTTCATTGAATTTGTTATCCAGGATGTTCCTCATATCATCGGGAAGATATTGCCGGCGCGATGTAAAAAATAACCGGTCACCGGTGGGTGAGAAAACCGGATAATAATCGTCCCATTGTGAATTGATCTTTTCGCCCAGGTTGTTTATTTCAACCCGTACGGTATCTTGAATCAGTACCATGCCCGTTTCGCATTGCCTGATCAGGTTCTGAATGGCCAGTGTATCAACATTTTTTGTCTCTTTTTTGGATAGGCCATCCAGAAATGTCTGGTATTGTTTTATGGCTTCTTCAAAGTCATAATTATAATGATAGGCCCTGCCAAGAGCCAACCGAATATCGTACGTTACAACTGGATTGAATTCATAGGCTGCCTTCAGATAGGGCAATGCCAAATTCTGGTGGTCGGTTCCCAGATAACAGGCACCAATCAGATAATTGATACCGGGATGGAAAGGATCGAAGTCATGGGCGTACTCAAAATATCTCATGGCTTCCCTGTATGTTCCGGGTCCCTGCTCAAATAGGGTCAATCCTTCCTGAAGATCGGCCCAGGCTTTCTCGGATCCAGGTTCTCCCGTTTTAATTTCCTTTTTCTTAATCTCGGGTATCACCTGTGAAAATCCCAAGCAGGGCAGGATGAAAAGAACCAGCGTCAGGATCCATAATCCCGCGGTTTTTCTTGATGCCGGTATAACTTGAGTGCTGTAATGATACATGTTCAAAGTTAAAATTCAGGGTTTAAAAAATAAATATATGTGCTTCAATCAAGATTAACAATATTTAATACGGAAAAAGGTCAAAAAGGTTGGCCCCATCTATAGAAGCTTTATGCAGAATACCCTTTGTTTTTGATGCACTCGAAACCCATTCACCTGAATATCTCAAACCTGTTCTGGATATACAGTAAGAATTATCATGGCAATCTTGCCTGTATTTTGCTTGGCAAACTTTTTTTTTTACTTTTAGACGCAGGAATTCATCTTCAGTAAATTGAACATCTATTAGGCTATCATGGAACGCCAGGAGCACATCATTGATCTCACCTATGTAAAGGACATGGCTGGCGGAAGCATGGATCTGGTCCGGGAAATGATCAATATATTCATCGCGCAGATCCCGGAATTTCTGGAGGAAATGCGTTCATGTCATAAGAAAGAAGATTGGTATCGACTGGGTTTGATTGCGCACAAAGCCAAATCATCCGTTGCAGTAATGGGCATGGAACAACAAGCGATGGACCTGAAAGAATTGGAGTCACTGGCGAAAGAAGCCAAGGATACGGACCGGTATAAAACCATGATTGACAAGTTTGAAGACCATTGTAATCAAGCCATTGAAGAACTCAATAGAATTAAAAATTCTGATTAAAATACTTCCGATCCATGAATCTTATTAAATCCGAAAAGATCAACGATGTTATCGTTGCCCGATTTGATCAAAGTGTTAAATCGTTTGATGCCCTGATCACCGAGGACAGCAAAAAAGAACTGAACGCTTATTTTGACAAACCCAACACCAAACTGGCCCTTAATCTGGATGGCATAAAATATATTGACAGTACCGGTTTCGGCGTATTTCTTTCAATAATGAAAACGGCCAACAACAATTATGGTTTTTTTAAAATCTGTAATATCGCACCCGATGTGCTGGAGCTTTTCAAATTACTCCAATTGCATAATGTCTTTGATCTTCACAAAGATCTGAACACCTGCATTGAAAGTTTCAGTCACTAATTAATGACCCGTCAACTTCAACCAAATACAGACCGGATTAAAGGGCATTTTCGACCTTGTCAGCATTTCGTTTCACAGTTTTCCGGAATTGTATTCGGCCATTTACCAGCATCGCCTCAATGATATCTTCCTCATCAATAATTCCGGCAATCAAATCTTTCGACAATTGATTTAATACGGATTTCTGTATGATCCTTTTAATCGGCCGGGCGCCAAATTGGGGATCGAATCCGTTTTTGGCAAGCCAATCGACAACCTCAGGACCTATATAAATGATCATACCTCTTTTTTTCAGGGTGCCCTGGATGTGATCGAGTTGCATTTGAACAATTTCTCTGATCTCTTTTTGTGTCAGCGGCAGGAACATAATGATCTCATCAATGCGGTTCAGGAATTCCGGTCGGATGCTTTGTTTCAATAAGGATAGAATATGGTTTTTGGTTGATTCCACAACAGATTCCCTGTTCTGTTCGGTGAGTTTTGCCATATCCTCCTGAATCACGTGAGATCCAATATTCGAGGTCATAATGATGATGGTATTCTTGAAATTAACCACGCGTCCTTTATTATCTGTTAGACGACCATCATCCAGCACCTGCAAAAGAATATTGAAAACATCGGGGTGCGCTTTTTCGATCTCATCCAGTAAAATGACCGAATACGGTTTCCGTCTGACCGCTTCGGTCAATTGCCCGCCTTCGTCGTAACCAATATATCCAGGGGGTGCTCCGATGAGTCTCGAAACGGAATGACGTTCCTGGTATTCCGACATATCAATCCGGGTCATCAGGTTTTCATCATTAAACAGATAGGCCGCTAATGCCTTTGCCAATTCCGTTTTACCAACCCCCGTTGTCCCCAGGAATATAAAAGATCCAATGGGTTTACGAACATCCTGCAACCCGGCCCGACTTCTCCGCACCGCATCCGCAACCGCATGAACGGCTTCCTCCTGGCCAACCACCCGCTGATGCAGTTCATCTTCCAGATGCAATAGTTTTTCCCGCTCCGTTTGCAACATCCGGGTGACCGGTATCCCGGTCCACTTTGACACCACCTCTGCAATGTCCTCATATTGTACTTCCTCCCTGATCATGGTCGATTCTCCCTGCATCCTGGCCAATTCCTTTTCCAGCTCTTCATTGTTTTCTTCCAGCTCCCTGATCTTTCCATAGCGGATTTCAGCCACCCGTCCAAAATCTCCTTCACGCTCTGCCTGGTCTGCCTCAAATCGCAGGGTATCGATATCCTGTTTATTTTTTTGGATCTTATCAATCAAATCTTTCTCGGATTGCCATTGGGCCCGTAATGTCTTATGCTCCTCATTCAAATCTTCTATTTCTCTAGAAAGCAACTTTAACCGTTGCGACTGCCCCTCACGTTTTATGGCCTCCCTTTCAATTTCCAGCTGTTTAATTTTTCTTTGGATCTCATCAATTTCCTGAGGAACTGAATTCATTTCCAATCGCAACCGCGATGCAGCCTCATCTATCAAATCGATGGCTTTGTCGGGCAGAAACCGGTCCGTTATATACCGCGAAGACAGTTCTGCTGCAGCGATAATGGCTTCATCCCGAATACGGACCTTATGATGGTTTTCATACCGGTCTTTGAGTCCACGTAATATTGATACGGTATCCGTAACATCGGGTTCATTAACCATTACTTTTTGGAATCGCCGTTCCAGTGCTTTATCTTTCTCAATATACTTCTGGTATTCATCCAGGGTGGTGGCCCCAATGGCACGCAATTCCCCCCGCGACAGTGCCGGTTTGAGAATATTCGCCGCATCCATAGCGCCTTCACTCTTTCCCGCTCCTACCAATGTATGTATTTCATCAATGAATAATATGATATGACCATCCGAGTGAATCACCTCCTTCACTACGGCTTTCAACCGTTCTTCGAATTCACCTTTATACTTTGCGCCAGCCACAAGAGCTCCCATATCCAACGAGTACACCTCCTTGGATTGCAGGTTTTCCGGGACATCACCACTGATGATCCGGTGTGCGAGACCTTCAGCAATAGCTGTTTTTCCGACTCCCGGATCACCAATCAATACCGGATTGTTTTTGGTGCGTCTGGAGAGTATTTGAAGAATCCGGCGGATTTCTTCATCCCTTCCGATAACGGGATCGAGTTTCCCGGATCCGGCCTGCTCGTTGAGATTAATGGCAAACCGGGAGAGGGCATGAAACGAACTCTCAGCCGTTTGGTGATCCACCTTGTTGCCCTGCCGCAGTTCCTCTATGGCCTTCTTCATTTCCGTCTCACCAATACCGCTGTCCTTCATCATTTGAGATACCTGGTCGCCTGCTGCCAGAATACCCAGAAGTAAGGACTCCAAAGACATGAACTGATCTCCGAACTGCCGACTGTATTCCAAACCTTTCTGCATGCTTTTATTTGCACTTTTTGAAAGATAGGGTTCTCCTCCAGAGACCCTCGGGTAGGATTCTATGATCTGGTCCAGTGCATTCTCAAATACTGTAATGTTCACATTGAGTTTTTTCAGGAGAAATTGTGTGACATTCTCACCCTGCATCAAAATACCCTTTAAAAGGTGCCCGTTTTCAATGGCCTGTTGATGATTTCCTTCTGCAATGGTAAATGCCTGCTGAATGGCCTCCTGA
>Ga0209536_100010635_pt1 | contig 13546 bp, 12 predicted proteins | sample DeeMarSeWOR28_12_FD_187461 | JGI IMG/M metagenome (GOLD analysis project Ga0209536, IMG submission 187461) | Marine sediment microbial communities from White Oak River estuary, North Carolina - WOR-2-8_12 (SPAdes) (version 2) | ecosystem: Environmental > Aquatic > Marine > Intertidal zone >...
GCTCGACCCCGGCCTGCCAGGCGGGCGGCTGGTTCCGGCTCACGGCGTCCCTGGCGGGACGGGTTGGCCGAACAGCCGCGCGGCATTGTCGTGGGCAATCCGGCTGGCCTGCGCGTCCGGCAGCTGCGCCAGCCACTGCCGCGTCTCCTCCACCAGGCCGGCGAGGTCGGCCCAGCGGCCCGGCGTGTAGGTATCCGTCCCCGCCAGGCAGCGGTCGGCATACGCATCGAGGAAGCGACGCCATGCCGGTGTCAGCACACCCTCCTCCACGATGCCCTCGCGAAACGACAGTTCCAGCCAAAGCCGGGGGTACGCTTCGAGCAGGGCCTGCAGCTCATCCAGCGGCACGTCGAAGCCGGCATGCGCCCAGATGACATCCGTATCGGGCGCCCGGGCCAGGATGGCGGCGATACCGGCTGGATCCGTGTGCGCCATCAGCACCAGCCCGCGCTGCCGGGCGATGTCGATGGTATCCTGCACCACGGGGCTGGTGGCATCGGCCCCGAAGACATGGAACTCGCCGATACCCCGGTAGGGGATGCGCCCGAGCTGCGCCCGCAGCCAGTCGGGTATGGCCGGGTCCCGGTGCCAGGTATAGCGGTGCGCCCGACTCAGGTAGGGCCGCAGGAACGGCACCACCCGCGCCGGGTCGGCACGGTACAGGCGCTCGGCGCCCTCCGCCGGGGTGGCCGAGACGACGGCACGGTGGATACCCGCCTCGCCGAGCTTCTGCAATGCCTTCCCGGGCGGCAGCGCTTCCCAGACATCCTCCGAGTAGTGAATGTGGGCATCGAAAACTGGCTGGGTCGCGTTGACGGCGGACGACAGGCACCACAGCAGCGCCCCGGTCAGGCAGCAATGCAGGACCGGGCTGCGCCAGGTCGCCGCCACGTCACCTGAAACACGGCCGACAGGCATAAACTCAGCCCAGCCGGCGCTGCAGCTCGCGCTTCAGGGCCGCCTTGGCGGGCTGCGTCTGGCGGTAGATTTCCTCGAAGCGGTAGAAGTCCAGCACCCGAACATCCTTGATATCCGGCTTGAGGTAGATATCCGGCGGCCGGGCATCGAGCTGCGCCCGTGTAAGCGTGGCCGCCATGATCTGCATCGAGTTGAAGGTGGTCTCGAAGTAGGTCGGCGCCTCTCCCTTGCGCGGTACGATACTGCCCTGCACGTCCACGGCGATGGTGAGGTCACAGGCATCCATGATTACGTCATAGGGCAGCGGATTGACCAGGCCGCCATCCACCAGCACCCGCCCCTCGTGCTCGACGGGGGCGAACACACCGGGGATCGCCATGCTGGCCGCGATCGCCGGTCCCAGCTCGCCTCGGCGGAACACCACCTGTTCGCGATTCCAGAAATCGGTGGCAACGATCTTCAGCGGGATCTCCAGCTGATTAAAGCGGGTCTTGCCCATCGTCTCGAGCAGGTAGTCGACGAAACCGCGCGTGCTCACCAGCCCCCCGTAGCTGTCACGCAGGTCGAAGAACTCCAGCCACTTGGTCAGGCGCTCGTTGAACAGCGATTCCAGCCAGGACTCGTCCCGGCTGACCGTGAGCTCATCGATCATGGCGCGGATCTGGCCACTGGACAGGCCGGCAGCGTACAGCGCTCCCATGACAGCACCGATACTGGTGCCGGCGATGCGCCAGGGCCGGATGCCCAGCTCCTCCAGCGCCTCGAAGATGAGGATATGCGCCAGGCCGCGCGCGCCGCCACCACCCAGCGCCAGACCAATGCGATCCGGTCGAACACCGCGCTCACACCCCCCGGACAGGCCGAGGACCGCTATACTCGCCGCACCCAGTTTGAGAAAATGTCGTCGTGATAAGGTTTGATCAGGCATGATCCGCCGATCCAGGTAGTTGTGTTTCGCGCCTTCTGCCGCGCCGTGGCCATACGGTGGAAAAAATAGCACGACCCGACCAGCAAATGGAGCCAAGCATGAGCAATACCCTGATGATCCTACCCTCCAGCAACGCCGATCATATCCGGCTGGTGCGCGTTCCCGAGGACTTCGAATCGCACGAGGCCTACCGCCACGTCACCGGCCTGATCGCGGCCGCCGAGGAGGAAAACCCGGATTACGACTGGGACGACATCCAGTCCATCCTCGAGGAGCATGACTTCGAGACGGTGGAGTTCGTCCTTGGTCCCTCACTGGACTGAGGGGCCGGCCGGCATGAAACAGCTGATGTGTCTCATTCTCCTGGGCAGCCTCGCACTACCGGCGGCGGCCGATTGGAACTCCAGCCTGTCCGGCGGGCGCGGCGACGTCACCATCCACGAGGACAACCGCGCAACCATCCGCCAGGGAGGGGTCGATCGCCCGCTCTGGGACGGCACTCACCGGCTCGAGGACGGCTCGACGCTGATCATCCGCAGGGGCATCGCCGTGCCCAACCCCGCGATTCTCGAGGCACGCCGGCAACTGCAGCAGCCGAAGGCGGAGGACTGGGAAGGCAGGCGCATCGTCGGCACCTCACCCTGTGAGCGGCTGGAACGCAAGGTCTGCGGCCCGGAGAACGAGTGTCTCGACACCGAGGTCTGCCCGGCGGTCTCGCAGCTGGTGGACCGGGAATGGGAAGAGCGCCGCGCCAGCCACAACCGGGGCTACATGACCCCGACGAGCGGCCAGTGTATGCAGGCGCTCGATGAGACCGAGTTTTTCGTCAAGTGCCCTGTCGAGACCAGCCCGGACTGACAGGCCGCCGGACTCAGGACAGCCGGCCACGTGCACGACGTGCAGCCGCCCTGGCCATGGCATGCCCGATGACATGCATGGCGACATCCACTGCGGTCTTCAGCAGCAGGAAAACCACTGACCTGTCGCCGGGGCCGCGCCTGCCCGCACTTGCGGTTTGCCCGTCTGCCATGCAAGTCCCCTGTACGGGTGTCGCTGCCGGATGCCGCCCCACATGACAGGCACAGGCACGCAGGCATGACAAAACCGGCGATCGCGGCTGTCCCGCGGGGGGCCCGGGCATGCAGTGCCGGGCATTCAGAAGCAGTGCCGCCTGCCGATAAAGCCATTCATGAGCAAAGCCCCGCAGCCAGCGAGCCGGTCCGGCGCCTGCCCGGCGCAAGCCGGCCAGCCGGAATTCGAACTCGGCCTGCGCGGCCATGAACTCGAGCTGCTCAAGGAGACGGCCGAGGCGGTCAGCAACCAGCTTCACCTCGACAGTCTCTTCCAGATGGTGGCGGAACGCGCGCGCGAGCTGATCCAGGCGGAGACCGTCCTCATCCCGGTCGTTGACGACGACTGCGAGCACTACACCTACCGGGCGGGCTGTGGCACAAACGCCGACGAAATCCTGAACGAGACCCTGTCGCTGGAATTCGGCATCTGCGGCTGGGTGTGGCGCAACAACCGGCCCTGGTGGCACGGTGTCCTGGAAGAAATGGAGCCGGATGAGCGGGCGCGGTGGGAACACGAGGCCGGCACCCTCATCATGATTCCCATGCAGGGCAAGCAGCACTTTCTCGGCGGTATCGCCGGCATAAACAAGATTGGTGGCGAACACTTTACCCGTCGCGACATGGACCTGCTGTCACTGTTCGCCAGCCAGGTCGCGATCGCCATTGAAAACGCGCATGCCTTCGAGAAGCTGGAGAAGGCACACAGCCGGGCCGAGGAATACCAGCGCGAGCTGCAGGCGTTGAACCGGGACCTGCGCACGGCCAACCGGGACCTCGAGACCCTCGCCCTCTACGACCACCTCACCGGCCTGCCGAACCGCTGCCTGATCCTGGACCGCATGCAGCAGCAGCTGCACGTCGCCAGCCGCGAACAGAAGCCCTTCTCGATCATTATGATCGACCTCGACCGTTTCAAGGAAGTGAACGATACGCTCGGACATCACGTGGGTGACGAACTGCTTACCCAGACCAGCAAGCGTTTCCGGCACATGCTGCGCAAGGCCGATACCATCGGCCGGCTCGGCGGCGACGAGTTCGCCGTCATCCTGCCGGACACCGACGCCGGCTCCGCCCGCCGGGTTGCGGGCGAGCTGTCGAAGGCACTGGTTGCACCGTTCAGCCTGTATGGCGCGACCTTCAAGATAGACGCCAGCATGGGTATCGCGACATACCCCCGCCACGGCGATGACATCGCCGAACTGATGCGCCGCGCCGACGTAGCCATGTACGTTGCCAAGCGCAACCGCGACGGCTGCTTCGTCTACGATCCGGCGCAGGACACCCACACGGTGCAACGGCTCAGCCTGATGGCCGACCTGCACCAGGCGCTCAACCGGCAGCAGATACAGCTGCATTACCAGCCCAAGCTGGACCTGGCCAGCGGCCGCATCGTCGGCGTCGAGGCGCTGATGCGCTGGAACCACCCGGAGCACGGTTTCATTGCGCCGGATGTCTTCATCCCCTCGCTGGAGCAGACCGGCCTGATCAAGCACTACAGCATCTGGGCACTGGAGACGGCCTGCGCCCAGCTGGCGGCCTGGACAGCGGCCGGTCACGACCTCAGCATGTCTGTCAACCTGTCCATGTACAACCTGCGCGACATGCAGCTTGCCGGGCACATCAGGGCACTGCAGGAGAAGTGGCAACCGCTGCCCGGCAGACTGATCCTGGAGGTTACGGAAAACGTGGTGATGGGAGACGTGTTCCACGTCACCGGCGTCATGGAAGAGCTGGCCGCACTCGGCGTTGAATTTGCCATCGACGACTTCGGCACCGGCTATTCATCCCTGAGCCACCTCAAGCGCTTGCCGGTCAGGGAGCTGAAGATCGACAGGTCCTTTGTCATGGAAATGGAACGCAACCCGGACGACGAGACCATCGTGCGCTCCACCATTGATATCGCGCACAACATGGGACTGCGGGTGGTTGCCGAGGGAGTCGAGAGCCGCACGACCCTCGGGGCACTGGAAAAACTCGGCTGCGACCAGGCCCAGGGATTCGCGATTGCCAGGCCGGCCGAGGCGGAGACCATCAGCCGGATGCTGGGCAGGCGCCCCGCCTGCTGAACCGTCGCCATCACCGCCCAGCAACTGCGTCAGCAGGCCGCCCGGCTGGCGAATACACGATAAATTTTCGAGATTTACACCCTATCTTTTTGAATTAACTATAATAGCCCCGCATAGCGCAGGCCAATCAGCAACAGCACGGCCGCGAGAAAGCCGCGCAGGCCATTCTCCGGAATGTACTTGCTCAGGAACGGACCGACGGCGGAACCCGCCACCACGCCGACTAGCAGGACAGCCAGCAGCGGCAGATCCAGCTCCACGCCGAGGCGCATGTAATTGGCAATGGAGGTGACGGAGTGCATGGCGATCGCCAGCGCCGAGGTCCCGGCGATCACGTACATCGGCAGGCGCATGACAATACTCATGAACGGCACCAGCAGGAATCCGCCGCCAACGCCCAGTGCCGAGGACAGCACCGCGATGCCCATGCCGGTGGCGAACGGCAGCAAGGGACTGAATGCGAAGGTCTCGTCACCGAAGCGGAAGGCGACCCGGCGCAGCGTGAAGCGCAGGCACTCCACGCCCTTTTCGCACAGCTCACCACCACCCCTGACATGCCGCTCGAAGGCCTCCGCAGCGCGCATGGTCCGGGTCAGTTCGCCCGACTGGCGGCCCGTGTGGAAAATCTGCCAGGCCAGCTGCGCGGCAATAAAAAACACCAGCACGGCAAACACCGGCCTGAAGACGTGCATATCCGAGAGCAGGCTCACCGACAGGGTGCTGCCGAGCAGCGCGCCCAGCACGCCGCCGGCACCCAGCAGAAAGGACAGGCGGTATACCACGCGGCACTGGCGCATGTAGAGCGGCACGGCAATCAGCGGTGTCACCAGTGTCATTGCCTGCGCCATCGGCTTGACCAGGTTGGGATTGGCGATGCCGAACACGGAGATCAGCCCAACGGAGGCCAGGATGCCGCCTGCGGCACCGACGGTCGAGAACACGAAACCCACCAGCATGCCCCAGGCAAGCAACTGCCAGAGCGGCACCACGATGTCGGCGATTTCAAAATGCATGAGCGGCCTCCTCCTGCCTGTGCTAACGTCGGCCGGCGTGGCAGGACCCGCGCCGGCCGCTCGGCTAAAGTTCCAGCACGTCGCCCTTGGCCGGCACATCGGCGCGCAGACCGAGCTGCTGCTCGATGCTGTCGCGAAAGGCCTGCTTGCTCTCGTCCTCGCCATGCACCACGTGAACAGCGGGGTCGCTGTTGAAATTGCGCAGCCAGCGGGTCAGGTCGTCGACATCGCCATGTGCCGACAGGCCGCCGACGGTATGGATACGCGCACGCACCGGGTAGTAATCGCCGTGTATCCGCACCTCCTCATGCCCGTCCACCAGCTTGCGGCCCAGTGTGCCGTAGGCCTGGTAGCCGACGATCATCACGTGCGCGCCCTGTCGCGCGAGGTTGTGCTTGAGGTGGTGGATGATGCGCCCGCCGTTGCACATGCCGCTGCCGGCGATGATGATGGCACCGCTGGCGATGTTGTTGATGGCCATCGAGTCCTCCACGCTCGAACTGAGATGCAGGTTCTTCAGCGGCGGCATCTCGTTGGCCTCCCGGCGCAGGCGCGTGGCCTCCTCGTCGTAGAGCTGGGGATAGTTCCAGTAGACCTCGGTTGCCTTGATCGCCATGGGGCTGTCGAGGAATATTCGCCAGCGCCCAAGGTCCCAGTCGTCGAAGTATTTCCCCATGAAGTAGAGGATCTCCTGGCTGCGTCCGACCGAGAAGGCCGGAATCAGCAGGTTGCCGCGATCATGGCGCGCCTGGCTGATGATCTCGCCGATCTCGTCGATGGTGCGCTGCAGCTCGCGGTGGCGCCGGTTGCCGTAGGTACTTTCCACAAGCACGTGGTCCGCGTGCTGGATGACGGCGGGATCGTTCAGGATCGGCATATCGTACTGGCCAAGGTCGCCGCTGAAGACGATCTTCTGCTCGTAGCCGTCCTCGTTCAGCCACACCTCGACACTGCTCGAGCCCAGGATATGACCGGCATCCTGGAAACAGATGCTGACGCCCGGCAGGATCTCCCGCCGCTCGCGGTAAGACAGGCCGACGCTGCGCGACAGCGCCTCATCGACATCGTCCACGCTGTACAGCGGTTCCACCAGCGGCTTGCCCTTGCGCTTGCGCCACTTGTTCTCGTACTCGGCATCGCGCTGCTGCAGCGAGGCGGAATCCTTCAGCAGGATCCGGCACAGGTCGCAGGTGGCATTGTGGGCGTAGATCGGACCGTCGTAGCCCTGCTTGACCAGCAGCGGGATACGGCCGGAATGGTCGATGTGGCCATGGCTGAGCACCACGGCACTGATCTCCTGCGGCGCAAACGGAAACGGCTCGCGATTCTTCTGCTCGACCTCGCGCGGCCCCTGTATCAGGCCGCAGTCCAGCAGGATCAGGTGGCCGTTGGCGCGCAGTATGTGGCACGAGCCGGTTACACCGCTGGTTGCCCCGTAGAATTCAATTTCCATGTGGTTCCCTTTTGTCTTTCAGACGCCGCGATTGACGCGACGGTTCCTGTATCGCTCCGGCGGACGCGGGCATTGTAGCGCCCGTCCCGTTTGATGGTAACAGCAAGGCCTAGCCGTTCCCTGCCTCCGGCCAGAGCGCAAGTCCGGTGCGCAGGAAGTTCAGCGCCAGCAGCACATTGCCGGCCAGCAGCAGTAGACAGACGGCCTGCACGCCATCTCGCAGGAGGTCACGCAGGCTGAAGCCGGCGGCGATCACTGTCAGCAGGAAGCCGAATTCGCTGATAAGCAGCGCAGTCAGCAAAGGCAGACCGCCACCATCAGGGGTCGGGCCGAAACGCAGGAGCAGCAGCGCCAGCAGCAGGCCGAGGCCAAGTGCCAGCCAGGGATAGGATCGTTGCATAATGTCACCGGTTCGGTGTGAGCTGGAAATGCTGCGCTAATGTAATCGCCGCCCGGCCCCGAATCAATCGCCGCACCCTGCCCGCCGGATTGGCGCTATCATTCACCCTGGCGGCCGGGCCGGCCACGCAGACACAGGATACAGGTACCCCATGACCCCATTCAGAAACACGGTAATTGCACTCATCATCGCCATCACCACCACCGCCGGTGCCGTGGCAGGCTACTTCATCGGCATGCAGAAGGAGAACCGCCGGCTGAACGAACTGCTGACAGAGACCCATGCGCAGCTCACCACGGTCATCAGGGAGGATGCCACCGCCGACAGCGAGGCCATCCGTTATCGACAGCAGGGCGCCGACGGGCTGCTGACGGCATTCGGCAGGAACCAGAACGGCAACAGCAGGGCCGCCGCCGGGCAGCAGGCTCCGGCTTCCCCCTGATGCCAGCTGCATGGCCAATTCCCCGCAGCCTGCGCCGTAATTTGCCCATGCAGCCGCCGCGGCCTGAGATGATCCGGGAGGTATAAACACAGTAACCATAATAACCATGCTCCGGCTGCTGCTTGCTTCCCTGTCCCTGATCATGCCCCTCGGCTGGGCAGCCGCCGCGGGTGTGCCGCCTGTTGCGGAAACAGCAAGGGGCATACCCGGCTACATCATCGTCTACCGCGCAGACACCGATCCTGACAATACCACCGCAGCACTGGCCCTTGCGCACGGTCTCGAGGTCAGCAACATCTATCGCCACGCCTTGCGCGGTGCCGCCGCCATGGTGCCGCCCGGTCGCCTTTCGGCGCTGCGGCAGGACCCCCGCGTCGACTACGTCGAGCCCAACCGGCGTGTCTACGCCTTTGCCCAGAGCCTGCCCACCGGCATTGACCGTATCGATGCCGAACTCAGTGCCACCGCGAACATCGACGGCAGCGACGAGCGGGTGGACGTGGACATCGCCATCCTCGACACCGGCATCGATCTTGACCACCCGGACCTGAATGTCCACCGCTACGCCAGCTGCACCAAGCGGGGCCCGCTGAACTCGAGTTGCGATGAAAATGACAGCGGCGCGAATGACGGCGACGGTCACGGTACTCATGTCGCCGGCACGGCTGCCGCGCTCGACAACGACATCGGCGTTGCGGGTGTGGCGCCGGGCGCCCGGCTGTGGGCCGTCAAGGTACTCGATAATACCGGCTCGGGCTGGCTGAACTGGATACTCGGCGGGATCGACTACGTCACAGCCAATGCGGATTCGATCGAGGTTGCCAACATGAGCCTCGGGTTCGACGGATCCTCTTCCTCACTGGACACCGCCATCGCCAACTCGGTGGCGGCCGGCGTGACCTATGCGCTGGCCGCCGGCAACGAACTCACCGATGTCAGCAACGTCTCGCCCGCCGGTCACCCGGACGCCATCACCGTCTCGGCGCTGGCGGACTTCGACGGTGCGCCCGGCGGGACCGGCAGCGGCGGCGTGGCCTTCTCGAACTGCACGGAAAACGTCGATGACAGCTTTGCCTGTTTCAGCAACTACGGCACGGGGGTCGATATCATGGCGCCCGGTATCCGCATCCTGTCGACCTGGAACGACGGCGGCACTAACACCATCGACGGTACCAGCATGGCCAGTCCGCATGTGGCGGGCGCCGCCGCGCTCTACCTGGCGGAAAACCCCGGCAGCCCCCCCGCTGCCGTCAAGACCGCCCTACTCGCCGCCGGATCGCTGCAGCCCTGCGCCAACGGCGTCAACGGCCGCTGTGCGGATGACCCGGACGGTATCCAGGAACCGCTGCTCGTGGTCGCCTGCGCCGACCTGGATGGCGACGGCCACTGCGATGACATCGACAACTGCCCCGTCCAGGCCAATCCGGACCAGACCGATGGCGACACAGACACGGTGGGCGACAGCTGCGACAATTGCCCGTCCACCGCCAACAGCACCCAGCTGGATGCGGATGGCGACGGCCTCGGCGACAGCTGCGACAACTGCCAGCTGGTCGCCAACGCGGAGCAGTCCGACAACGACGGCGACGGCCAGGGCGATGCCTGCGATGCCGATGACGACAATGACGGCCTCGACGATGATTTCGAGGCCGACATCGGCAGCGACCCGCTGCTCGTCGACACTGACGGGGACGGTCTCGGCGATTACGACGAGGTGAATTTCGACGGTGATGCCACTGCCTACACGGCCGGTGCGGACCTCGACCCCACCCGGGCGGACACCGATGCCGACGGTTACGACGATGCCGCCGACCCGCTGCCGCTCGCTTACAACTTCGAAGACGGTGACCTGGCGCCCCCGGGTGACCCGGACGGCACGGTGAATGCTGCCGACTACCTGGTCGCCCTGCGCCTGGTCCTCGGCACGCTGACGGCAACGAACCGGGAACTGGCACACGGCGACCTCTACCCGCCGGGCGCACCCGACGGCGCCATCACCCTGCCGGACCTTTTGTTGCTCCTGCAGCTGATGATGTAAGGCAGAGACATCCGCGCCAGCCCCGATCACCACACCGCCCCGCGCCGGTGTCGGCCATGTGGTCGATCACCAGTGGCGATCATGACCATGATGAAATTTCGTTTTACATGTGGCCGCCCCGGGACTTTACTTCTGCGCGCAGGCAACAGGCCTGCAGCTTGATGCAGGCCCCCAGGGTCTGCCGGAGAAAAGAACATGAATCACCACAGCATTATTGCCCTGGCCACTGTGATTGCCCTTGCCGGTACGGCACAGGCGGCTGACAACAGCCAGCTGAGCGAGGATGAAGTGACGGATATCCGGGTCGAGTGCATCTCGACGGGTATCGCGGACGAACTGGATGACAGCCAGATGAAAGCCTTCACCGAAGAATGCACCCAGCAGGAAACTGCAGCCAGACAACGCTTCAAGCAACAGCTGCAACAGTCAACAGACAGCTAGCCACCAGCCTTCCTGTGCGGCCTCTGCCACAAACCGCCGGGGGCGCTCCAGACCGGGCCGAAAGGCCCGGTTTTCATTTGCCGACAGGGTATCCCCTGGCCGTTTGACGGCATTACCCGGGTCAATCCGGCAGCGCAGTCACAGTATGCATCGCGCCTTACGCCTTGACCGCCTCGATACGACGCAGGAACTCCGCCATCACCAGACGGTAGAGTTCATCGCCGAGATAGCGGTCCTCGATACCCCGATCCATGTTCGGATTGTCGTTGACCTCGACCACATACCCCATTCCGTCCCGCTCCTTGACATCGACGCCATAGAGACCGCAACCGATCGGCCGGGTGGCTGCCTGCGCTGACTGCAGCACCTCGCGGGGCACCTCGAAGGTCGGCAGGGTGTCGAAGTCGCCGCTGGCCACACGTTGCTTGCCATGCCGGTAGATCTGCCAGTGGTTCTTTACCATGTAGTAGCGGCAGGCATACAGCGGCCGGTTGTTGAGGATACCGATCCGCCAGTCAAAATCCGTGTAGAAGAACTCCTGCGCCAGCAACAATGCCGACTTGCGGAACAGCTGCTTCAGGCTCGACTGCAGTTCCTTGCGGTCATGCACCTTGACGATGCCGCGCGAGAACGACCCGTCGGGTATCTTGATTACCATCGGGTAGCCCAGTGCCTTCTCCAGCCGGTCGACCCGCTCCGCACTCCCCCTGTGCAGCAGCCGCGTGCGTGGCGCCTGCACATTCTGGACCCTGAACAGATCGGCCAGATAAACCTTGTTGGTGCAGCGCAGAATAGACTCCGGATCATCGATCACCACCATACCCTCGGCCTCGGCCTTGCGCGCAAAGCGGTAGGTGTGGTGGTCGATGGCGGTGGTCTCGCGAATGAACAGGGCATCGAATTCGGGCAGACGCGGGTAGTCGCGCCGCGTAATCAGCTGAACGTCGATACCGACGGCACGACCGGCACGGATGAATGACTTAAGGGCGCCGCGGTTGCTGGGCGGTAGCGCTTCCTCGGGATCGACAAGCATTGCCATCTCGTACCGGTAACGCCTGCGCTTGCGCGCACCGCGCCAGATCTGGCGGCTGAAACGGTCGAGCGCGTCGGCAAATTCCGTCTGCGCCTCATCATCGAGGCGACTGGGAGAGACGGCATTCAGCGACACGATCTTCCAGCGGCCCCGGTGACTCAGCCTGATCTCCAGCACCGGACACGGAAACAGCTCGAACAACCTGCGCACCAGGTCCCGGTAGACCGGCTCGGGCGTTGTCCCGAAATAACTTCGCACCAGCAACTGCTCTGAAGGCGCATGCGCGGCGAAACTGCGTTCCAGCGAGGCGGCGATCTCACCCAGCTGCAACTCGTAAAGCGCGCGTTTGCCGAGATCGTTAAGCACCTGCAGCGAGGGTATGACATGGTGGCCACGCGCCTCGGCCAGCAGTGAACAATAATACCCGTCCGACAGGTAACGGTAACTGTTGCACAGGTTAATGACACGCGTTCGCCCAACCGCCTGGACCTGGCCGCTGTCGAGGTAGGCCTCGAAACTCATGACCTGCTCGCTGGGATAAAAAGGCGCCCAGTCCTCCAGGTCATCGACCACCACAAGCGTTTGCGACATGTTTGCCCATCCGGAAATGACATCAAGAAAAGACGCCCGATTCTGCGCACAGAGCCATGGAACCGGCAAGCAAAATATCATCCCGTGGCGGGCAGGTTTACCTTGCATACACCGGCGCCGGCGCTATGCTTCATGCACTTGCCGGAACGTACACCATGCCGCAACAATCAGAGCCTGCCGATCTTTCCCTGGCGGTCTTTCCAGACAGCCATGCCCGTGCATGCGTATTGTGGCAGCAGTACCTGTTCAGCCTGCGCATGCCTGCCGACTGCAGGAGTTTCCACGCGCCGGGGCTCGCACCGGATGGCTCGCCGCTGGCAACCGGCAGCGCATGGCTCGGCCCGCCGGGCGCGTCCCGGGTACTGGTGATCATCGGCGGCACCCATGGTATCGAGGGTTTCACTGGCACCGCGGTCATCTGCGACCTGCTGGGGCGGCTTGCCCGCCAGCCGCTCGCCGATGACCTGGCCGTGCTGTGTATACATGCCCTGAACCCCTGGGGCTATGCCTGGCACCGTCGCTGCGATGCTGATGGCGTCGACCTCAACCGCAACTGCATTGACTTCAGCCAGCCACTGCCGCAAAACCCGGGCTACGACGAGCTGCGGCCCTTCCTGTTCGATGCCGACAGCCGGCGCCGCCAGCAGGCCTTCCGGGAATATACAGAAGCCCACGGGCAGACCGCCTTCGAGATCGCCATCAGCGGCGGCCAGTACCACGATCCTGCCGGCCCCTTCTACGGTGGCCGTGAGCCCTGCCATGGCCGGCGCGTCGTGGAGACCCTGATAGCGGACTATCGCCTTGAGACCAGGCGACTGGCCGTCATCGACGTGCATACCGGTCTCGGTGACTGGGGGTATGGCGAGGTCATCTGCGACCATCCGCCGGGCAGTGACGGCGCGGTCACCGCGCAGCGCTGGTATGGCGCTGACTGCACCATGCCTGCGCTCGGCACCTCCAGCTCGGTACCCAAGACAGGCCTGATTGACTACGCCTGGCACGCCATCATGCCCACCGGGAGCTGCTACATCACCCTGGAGTACGGCACTTACCCGACGCAGGAACTCTTCGAGCTACTGCTGCGCGACCATCGCTTCTGGGCCGAACACGGCACAGCCGCCGCCGGCCATTCGCAGCGTGCCGCGCTGGC